>CEUN01098974.1_pt1 | contig 10348 bp, 5 predicted proteins | sample 361501 | NCBI WGS metagenome assembly CEUN01 (sample SAMEA2622801, study PRJEB7988) | marine metagenome | biome: marine biome (ENVO:00000447); feature: marine epipelagic mixed layer (ENVO:xxxxxxxxx); material: "saline water (ENVO:00002010), including plankton (ENVO:xxxxxxxx)" | depth 120 m | reverse complement strand
AAGAAATTTGAATTCTTGTAAATATTTTTCAGCTTTTATATAAAATAAAAATGCTTCCTTATCAATTGAGTTTCCATAAATGAAATGTTGAGATATTATAGATTGTAATTCCATAAGATCATTAAAATATTTATCACTTGGACTTGTATTCGCAATAAGGGAATCAATTAACATTATTGTTGTATCGATATTTCCTGACAAAAATGTTAAATGAATCTTTTTCATGGTAAAAGTATTTATATTTATTTTTGAAAGATTCTTTTGATAGTATTGTTCATTATGATTTATAGCATTCTTTAAATTTCCTTCAGCTAAATAAGTATCTCCTATTTTTAGAATAATCTTATTTCGCAAATCATTATTTGGTCTAGATTTGAGCGCCGAATAATATGAATTTCTTGCACCTACGAAATCATGCATAATATTCAATTGTAATTCTCCTAATCGATAATGAGCTTTTGATGAGAATGTTGACGCAGGTAGTTCTTTTAATATTTGTTGATATAAATTAAAAGTTGATTCAATATATTTCAGTGAATCCTTTTGAAATCCTTTTGCTTTATTATTAAAAAAAATATTTTCTGGGTAGAAATCAACTAATCTGTCTTGATAAGTATCTTCCATTAATTGTGCTTCATATGTTTTGCCAAGGCCAAGTAATGCTTCCCCAATAATTGATGAATTAAGCGTTGATTTAATACTTAATATTTGTTTATAGCTATCAATTGATAATCGGTACTGTTTTTCTTTTCTGAAATTTTCTGCCAGAATTAGCCATCTTTGAAAGTCCGAAGTAGTTTCCAAGCCCATAGACAGATGTATATTATATGCATCTTTATATTTTCCAGTTTTAAAGTAAAACCCAGATAATAGTTTATGAATTCTAAAATTATTATTTTCAAGATTTGAAAATAATTTTTTTTCTATTAATAAATGATTTTCTGGTTCATCACTAATAAGTAGTATCTTATCCATAACAAGTTTTTCATTTGACGGATTTGATTTAATATATATCAATAATTCATCTAATGATAGATCATAAGTCTGTCTAGCATGATAATAGTTTGCAAGATCAAGTGATAATAAATCTTTTTTATTAAATTTTATTCTGCCTCTATAAACTAATTCCTTCATTTTTGTTGTTAAACTTAGGCGACTATATGTATGTAAAAGCATTCTGTAAGCACTTTGGTTTTTCCCAAAATTATTTTCAAAACTTTCCCAAACTTTATCTGCATTTAATCTATCATTATTTAGGTAAAATATTTCTCCAAGTTCTATATGCGCTTGTAAATCATTTGGATGTATGTTGATCCAATATTTTATTAGCTCTGAAGCTTTTGATAATTCTTCTGTTCTTTTTAAAATCTCTTTTAATCGCTGATATGCTTGCCTGTTTTTTGGATTTTTTTCAAGTAATTTTTGATAAATAATTTTTGCTTTATCTATATCACCCTTCCGTTCATAAAATAGGGCATCTTGTATATCTCTTGTAGGTAGGGTCATTACATTAATCTGTGCGAACAAAACGCAAGAAATGAAAATAGGAAATATTCTATTCATTGATTGTTGAGTCTTTTATAGTGCTGATATTTTCTATTTTACTTACTGAATTAAAATACCTTCTAATCATTGTTTGATAATCACGAGAATAACCAGCTTTTAATGATTTGTTTAATGCTTCTATAGCAAGATTTCTTCTTTGGCCATAGTCTGTCGGAAGCCCTGAGGGCCCTTCATAAATGACTTCTATTGCAGTTTCTGCTTTTCTTTCTTCTTTAAACCCTCTTTGTGTCATTGATTTTTGACTATCAAGCATTCTAGATAAAATACGTTGCTGTCGATCCTTTGTTTGTTGATTATACTTTCTATTTTGGAAATCATTAATCACCTCTTCAATTTCTTCTGAAATTCCTTTCATATCACCTAATCCATCTTGTCCTGTTTTTCTGCTTTCATTAATCAATTGTTGGAGATTTTTTTGAACTTGTTGCTGTTGACTTAATAATCTACCCATAAGCCCTTCTTTTATAGAAGCAGACATTTGACCTAAGGCTAATTGCATACTTTCATTATTTATACCCTGTTGCTGTTTAGACATTTGTTCCATACGTTTTAAAAATTGCTCAAATCCACTTGCTGAACCGGAAGATTGCATTTGGTTCATGGATTGTGAAACAGCTAAAATAGCTGAATTTAATCCTTCCATAGCTGACTTTTGATTATTTGCAGCTCCTCTGCCATTTCTCTCTGCCAATCTTTTTTTAGCTTCTTCCATATGATTATTTGCCATCCCGATACCTTGTCCAATTTTTGGAGTTACTGCAAATGTCTCTTTAGAAAGTTCAATTAATTCAGAAACAATTTTTGTTAGTTGATCTTGTATAAACTGTTGTTTTCCAGCCATTTGACTTAATCTTTGCGAATTTCTAGGCATTGATCTTGCTGTTTTTTCAAGTGATTCTTGATTTTTTGAAAGCTCAAGAAGATCTTTCATTATTTTTTGAAATTTTAAAGCCATTTCTTGGGTAGTAGTATTTTCAAACTGATTCTTAATTTGATGCATCTGTGATTGTATATTTTTTAGGTTTTCTAAACTAGATAAACTTTTTTGTTTTGCAGCTTCAGCTCGATTCTTTTGAAGTTGTCTAATAGTTTGACTCATTAATGATTCTATTTCATTTGCACTTTGGCTACTTTCAAGATTATCTAAAGCATTAGATGATTCTTTATCAAACTCATCCATTACTTTAGCTGATTGCTTCATCAAATCACGTATGTTTGAATATTCATTACTATTTCTTTTTTCATCAAAACTTAATTGTTCTAATAAGTTTTGATCAGAATTTGAATTAAGATTCTGAATTTCATCATTTGTTTGTACTTGATTTTTTACAAGTTCATCTAATCTTTGAACAGTTTCATTTAATTTTTGTTCAGCCTTGATCCTTTTAAATATATCTATAAATCGATCAAGCTGTTGTTCAATGTTATCCAAATTTGATGATAGGTTTTCCATTGCTTTCATTAAATCTTTTGTATTCATTTTGTCTAAAGCATTTTTTATATCATCTAAATCTGTCATTAGGTTAGTATCTAATATTTCATTTACTAACTCCTGAAGATCTGTAAACTTTTTCATAAGATCTTCAGAAAATAAATCATGTTTGTTTATAGCCTGATTAATTGCTTCCATAGATTCAGCAATATTTTTTAACGCCTCAGTTTCTTCTTTTATATTATTTAGAGTTTCTTCTATTTGTTGTTTTTGCGTCCAATCAATTTTATCGGATTTTAGCATTTCTAATTCAAGAGTATTTAATTGATTTTGAATTTTATCTATTTCAGTTGATCTCATTATTAAATCATCCATCATTGTATCTTCTTTTTCTTCTATTGATGTAAATAAATCACCCAAGGAAGGAAGTTTTGCAATATATGTATTTGATATAGATTTTTTTGGACCAGAAACTTTATCATTATCATATAATTCAAAATGATAGTGTATTTCATCCTCAGGCATCAGACCATATTCATGTAGTTTCCATATACTCCTTAATTCCTGTGAAAGTACTTTTGGATCAGCAATATAAATTGGATATATAGAAATTTGTGATTGGTTTTCTATATAACTTGGGCGTTTTATCTCATATCCAATTTGAAGAGTGCTGAATCCAAAATCATCTTCAATCTTTATCTCAATTGGTATTAATTGTTCAGTGCCTAGCTCAATTACTGGCTCTGGTTTAATTATAGTCATTTCTGGCTTTAGATCCGGAATTATTTGCAAATGATATGGGATAGGGTTTTGATTTGTTATTCCACGATTATCTTCTAATAATATTTTTAGTAAGGCTTCTTCTTTAAATATAAATCCGCCAGCTGCACGTTTCCCTCTAATTTTTAAAGGTGTTTTTTGATCATTTAGACTTAAATATCCTTTTTTTAAATTTCTATTACTTTTTAGATCAATTCTTATTGATGATCCTTTTAAGGCATTTACATCTGATTGATTTGCTTTTTGAATTGTAATAGGTAATCCTGAATAATCAGGCGGGGAAACTTTTATTGAAAATTCTTCCATAATTGGTCTATCTGTAACTGATATATAATAATATGGAGAATTAATGTTTTTCCATGCTTGCCAAAAATGTTCTGAAGGTGAAAAGGCTCTATATCTATAATCTTGATATACCTCATCTATCATATAACTATACACATTATTAGAATCTTTATTCATTATGAATATTATTGATGTATCATTAGAACTAGGGATTAATTCTAAAAAAATAGAATCTGGAACTATGCCGATAGCTTTAAAATTTAAGAAGCTTGATTCTCCTCCAAGCAAATGAATATTTCTTGTGATGCCTTCAATAATGAAAGGTTTAGGTGCCTCAAATTCATGATATGGATGACCCCATCGTATAACTGCATTTGAAGTTGAATCCCAAAATGTTAAAATAATTATCATCCCTAAAGAAAGAATGAATAAATTAATTTTTTTCCAAAATTCTGAAAGTTTAGTTGGAAATAGTTTTTTAAGATTTAAGCGATTAAGTTTTTTTGAAATTCCATTAATGTATGAATCACTTAATGAATTTGATTTATTAGAGCTATTAGATTTTTCTAATTGGAGCGCATTAATTACAACATCACTTTTTGGAAAAGCAAGCTTTCCGGCAGAGCGTGCAAGCTTAGGCCATGAATAACGTTTTATCTTATTTTGTTCTATTAAAACGTTAATTATAAATAAAAATAAGATGAAAAGAACAATTAAAGCAAAAAGAGATTTTAATATAAATAATCGATTGGAACTGGATAAATAAAAAATAGCTTCATACCCAACCGCTAAAAAGAATATTATCAATAGAATAGAGTAAAGTAACCAACCAAAAGTAATTAAATCATTTTGAACTGCTTCTTTTCGAATTCTTTTTAAATGTTCTGTAATAGATAACATATTATTGAGTTAAAGCAAAATAAATAATATTGACACCCATTTGAAGAGCATTTAATCTAATTTCATTAGGGTTTTTATGAACCTCTTCGTCTTCCCATCCATCTCCTAGGTCAGATTCATAAGAATATAAAACCATAATCTTATCTTCATTAAATAAGCCAAATAACTGAGGTGGTTTTCCATCGTGTTCATGTATTTTGGGAAGCCCATTTGGCATATCAAAATATGAATGAAATACTCGATGGTAGTGCGGAATCTCGACAAAATCTTTATTTGGGAATACACGTTTCATTTCACGACGGAATGATTGATTTAATCCATAATTATCATCTGCATGTAAGAAACCACCATTTAGCAAATGATTTCTAAGTGCAATTATTTCTTCATCATTAAATCTAATGTTTCCATGTCCAGTTAGATATAAATATGGATGACTAGCAAGTTCTTGGTCTGATAGTTTAATTCTATTTTCTTCATGTGCAGCCTTTATGCTTGTATTAGTTGTTAAAAATTTAAGTAAGTTTGGTATACTTGATGGGTTGCTGTACCAATCACCGCCACCACCATAATGGACACGTGAAATTGAAAATGCTTGACCACATAAGATATTCACAAAAAATATCATTAATAACTTTGTATATAAATATTTCATGAAATTAATTTAATCCTTTAAATATATTTTTCAATGGCCGCAAACAAATTATGTTCCATCATATAATTCGTATATAAAATTAGTACAAATTGCTATATATAATAGATTTTATATACTAGTATGTAGCTTACACTTGCAATCAAGCGTCTCTAACGTTTATTTTTCATTAGATGCAATTACGAATTTATTCCATTATTCTAATTTGCAGCCACATATCACAAGTCTATGCTGGCCAAGTAGCTGAGGATTCGGTTAAATCCTATATGTGGGGTTTAATAAAGATTAATTCAACGCAAAAAATCCAATATGAACAAGGTTATTGGAAGGACCGCATACTTCATCCAAGAGAATTTCACCATCCAATAACCTTTATGCCTCTTGAATTACGTTATGGTTTAAGTTTTACGGGTGGTGCTGGTGGATATGGACAAAATATGCCTACAAATTGGATAAAATATGATGAAAATTTTGGTGGAAGTCATTATAATGCTGGAAAAAAGATTGCCAAATTTGGTCACCAACTTGATATCGATATGTTAAAATTAAATCTATCTGATTTTATTTTAAATACAAGTTGGTTAGATATGAATACTGGAATAAACTATCGTTATTCAAATCTGTTTTTTCCAGATACAATCCCAATGAGTCAATGGGGGAATGTCAATCCTAGTTGGAATATAAATAGAAAATTTTCTCCAAAACTTTCTGAATTCAGTTTAAGTCATGCTATGATAGTTCAATGGTTTGAACAATTTTATTTTAATATCAGATACACCTGGGGAATAGCAAGATCAAAATTTTATTTAAATTCTTCTTCAAGCGATGATAATCCAATTGGTTGGGGTCCTTCAACTTCATATTCATTTGGTTTAAGGTATATATTTGAAACAGAAAAAAATTATAGATTTACAGTTGGAGTTGATTTAAAGCATTCATATGTAAAGATAAAAAATATTAATGACCCTAAAGACATAACGCCAATCAATCGATTTGATCTTCAAGATTATGGAGTATATCTTACAATTGGAGCATTTTATGGAGGCGAATTATCAAGCGGCGATAATGCAAAAGAGTATTTTTATAGAGGAGACTTTATAGAATCAAAAAAAATATTTGAAAAATTTATTAATGATAATCAGACACATAGCAACTTGCATAGAGCAAAGATGTATCATCAGCGTTCATTAAAAAAGATTCCCTATCAACTATATAAAGAAGGATTACAATTTGAAAATAGAGGGATGATAGATAAAGCCGTTGATAGATATATGACATCTTTACAAACTGCAGACTCCACTTTATCTATTGAAGTAAATGCACACCTTAGAAAGATAGCTAGTTTTAGAATGCAGGATGCTGAACTTTTAATTACAAAAGGTAAATATAGTGAGGCAATTTCTTTATTAAATAAAACAATAATTTTTTCTGAAATAGCAAAAAAAGAAATGCCAAGATTTCAAGCTTTAATTATGATAGGAAAAGGTGAAACCGCATTAAAATATAGTTTTTATAATAAAGCCCTTGAGCTTTTCAATGAAGCTTCTAAAAAATATCCCAGTTTCAATAGAAAGATAAATGCATACCGTTTTCAGATTGCTGCAATGATGGTAAATGATATTAAAGATATTAATGATCCTGCTGAAATAAAATTAGCCTTGGTTAGCTTGGAAGAAGCAAGAAATATAAATGGATTGGGTCCCGTAAATGAAAAGATTTATACTGAATTAAAAAAACGATTATCTATTATTGAAAATTTATCTATTCGTTATGGGATTGATAAAAGAATGGAAGAAGAAAGATATCGTCGAATTAAACTTAATAGCGCAACAATAAAAATAGGAATGACTATACCTGAGGTAATGGATATAATTGGTGAGCCAATTGAAATTATTCACGAGCAAAATCTCCATGGTAAAGATGCGCAACTTTGGTTATATCATTTATCCAAAGATAAAAATCTAGAATTATCTTTTTTTGATTATAAGTTATTTAAAATACAATAATCTTATAGTAAATGGGCGTTTCTTTTTAGAAACAAAATTTCCACGCCAATTACTTTTAGAATTCCAGCTGCAGGGACTGCAAGCAGCATACCAATTGGCCCGATTAAAGTTCCTCCAATTAATAAAGAAATCATAACAATCAATGGATGTATTCCCACGCTTTCTCCAACTAAAATAGGAGTTACAATATTATTATCAATTTGTTGAACAATTAGAAACATGATTACAATATCCAAAATATAAAAAGGAGATGGTATTGTATTAAAAAGTTGGTGGCTAATTGCTATATCGGATCCAATATTATTCATAACTGCAACTAAAATTGCAGGAAGCATACCAGCAAACGGCCCAACAAGAGGAATTAAATTTGCAAGACCAGCAATAATTGCTATAAAAACAACAAGTGTTAAATTTGCGCCCATAATATTTAAAATAGATAAACCAATAAATGACATTAATGCAACGCTAGAAGCTGCAAGCAATTGTCCTTGCAGGTATTTTGAGACTTGTCTTTCAATATTAAAGATTACACGTAAGCCCATTTCGAAATATTTATTAGGAATAAATTGAACGATTGATTTTTTGAATCCATGATAGTTTGATAAAAGAATAATTGTGAAAATTAGAACCATAATCGTAGTAAAAATAAAGCCCCCAATTGTGCCAGCTAATGACATTAAATTTTGAATTATCTCACCCACCATACTATTAATTTTTGAAACAAAATTAGATGAATCTAATTCTGGTAAATTGATATATTTATTCAAATTTGATTCAAGTTTTATAGCTAAAGAATTTAAATTATCATCATATCCTTTAGTTCCTATCTGTTTTGAAAAATCACGCGCTTGACTTAACATACCAGAAGCAAAGCTTTTTAAAAAAATAATAAATGTAGTTATTATGCTAATTGTAACTATTACTATACTTATACCTCTTGATTTTATTTTACTTTCTAATTGATCAACTAATGGTAGCAAAATTGTAGTAAATAGGAATGCAAAAATTAGCATAGTAACTACAGATGAAATAAATGGCCATATGATTGATAAGAAACCAAATGAAATAACTATGAGAATTAATCTATAAATTAATTGAATATAATTTTTATCATTGTTCATGATTTTTTCTTCTTTTTCAATTGGTTATCCATTAGTAATTCATTCGTTTTTCTAAGTCTAGTACAAACTACCTTGGAAAGGTTTTGCAAAATCTTATTGCCTAATGAAGGATTTATTTCAATTAACGTTTCTAAGTCTGATCTAAAAAAGCCTAAAAGCTTTGTATGATCTTTTGCCAATGCAGCAGCAGATCTAACTTCGTCTTCTAATAAAGCCATTTCCCCAAAAAAATCACCATTGGAAAGCTCTGCCAGGACTTGGGAGTTTCCGCTAGATTCCCCAACTATAATGTTTATTATTCCTGAGTGAATAATAAACATGCCTTCACCAGGAGCGTGACGTTTAAATACATATTCATCTGGTTTATAGATTCTATCATGTAGAAGCTTACTAACTTCTTCTAGTTCTTTAGTCTTAAGATTAGCAAAAATGGGTATTTTTTTTATTATTGTAACTGTCTCACTTTGCTCTTTTCCCCAATTAGTAAAAATATTTTTCCAATAAGCGTTTTTCAAATTCTTTACCTCACATTATTAATGATTAGATAAAAATAGACAGGATCTTTAGTTTTGTCAAGATTACTCTTTAATTGATTATTAAAACCCTTTGGATAGATTTTACTCTACTAGGTACTTTCACACGTTATGCTTTTACGTTTTTTATTAATTATTAGTGTATTTATTAATAATAATCTTAATGCACAAGATGATCGTCGAGATTTTGATGCAGAATTAAATTATCAATCAGGTGCAATTGATAAGGTCAAAAAAGAGATTGAAGAGACAAGAAGAAAAATTAAATCTGAAAATAAAAAAGAGAAAAGCACCTCACGACGTTTATCAAATATTGATAAAGAAATTTCGTTAACAAATAAGTTATATAATCAGTTAAAGAATGAATTAAATAAAACCGAAGTAGAAATTGATAAACTATCAAAAGGTATACAAGCTAATGAACAACAATTATCAAAGTTACGTTATAGATATTCACAAAGAATTGTTCAAATGTATAAAAAAGGAACACTTTCTGATATTGAAAAGATTTTGAGTTCTTCATCGTGGAGGCAAGCAATATATCGTACAAAATACATGGGAATTATTTCAGATATTGATCAAAAAACTCAAAATAAAATAAAATCTTTATTAATTGATATTGGGAAGCAGAGGATATCTCTTGAATCTAATTATAGAAATAAAGTTCGATTAAAAAAAGATCAAGAAGAAAGCAAAGTTTCTTTAAGGGCTAGCAGAAAAAAAAGACAAAGAGAGTTAGACAAGATTAGAAAAAATCAGACTGAATTAACAAAATATCTTGAAGAGAAACAGGCGGGTATGCAGGAACTAGAAGCTTTATTAAAAAAGATTCGTCAAGATAAATCAAGCTATGATAGAGCAGATCGTATAAAGAAACAGCAAGCGGCACTTAAGACACAAGTTTTTAGTAAACTTAAAGGTCAGTTGCCCTGGCCTGCAAGTGGTAGAGTAGTAAAAAAGTTTGGTCGTTCTTGGAATCCTGAAAGAAAAACAACCACTGAAAATCCAGGCATAGATATTAAAGGAAAGCCAGGTTCTCCAGTAAGATCTATTATTGGTGGAATCATATCAACAAT
>CEUN01106670.1_pt1 | contig 10350 bp, 9 predicted proteins | sample 361501 | NCBI WGS metagenome assembly CEUN01 (sample SAMEA2622801, study PRJEB7988) | marine metagenome | biome: marine biome (ENVO:00000447); feature: marine epipelagic mixed layer (ENVO:xxxxxxxxx); material: "saline water (ENVO:00002010), including plankton (ENVO:xxxxxxxx)" | depth 120 m | reverse complement strand
AGTTGGCCATAACTGGCGTTCACGACTTTGATGCCCGGGCGCAGCTCCTGGCGTACGCGTCCCATCACCAGTTCGGGATCGTTCAGCAGGTCGGTTTTATTGAGCACAACCAGGTCCGCCGCGCTCAGCTGCTCCTCGAACAACTCCTCCAGCGGGCTTTCATGGTCCAATGCTTCGTCCGCCTCACGCTGCGCCTGGACCTTATCGGGGTCGGGCGCAAACAGGCCCGCCTCAACCGCGCCAGCGTCCACTACCGTGACTACCCCATCCACGGTCATGCGCGTGCGGATATCAGGCCAGTTGAAGGCGGTGATCAATGGCTTCGGCAGGGCCAGGCCAGACGTCTCGATAACGATATGTTCTGGTGGCTCATCGCGATCCAGCAACATCTGCATCGTTGGCACAAAATCATCAGCAACCGTGCAGCATATGCAGCCGTTGGTGAGTTCCACTACAGAGTCATCGTCGCAGCCCTCGATACCACAGCTTTGCAGGATGTCGCCGTCGACGCCAATTTCGCCGAACTCATTGATGATCAATGCAATGCGACGCCCTTTGGCCTCGCCCAACAAGTGGCGGATGAGGCTTGTTTTGCCGGCGCCCAGGAACCCGGAGATGATCGTTGCAGGAATCTTTTGTGTCATGTTTTATCCGTCCGCCATGTTGCTGTGTCACGGCGCTTTAATCGCCAACGGCAAGCCCGCCACCACCAAGGTGACATGGCTCGCGCGCGCGGCGACGAGTTGATTCAATTTGCCTGCGCGGTCGCGATAAGCGCGCCCAAGCGGCGTTTCCGGCACTATGCCGAGGCCAACCTCGGACGCGACCAGAATCAGGTTGCACCGCGCGGAATCGACGCATTCTAGGAGGTTGGCAAATGCGACGTCGATATCGATGTCGTGGTGGAATAAATTCCCGAGCCATACGGATAAACAATCCACCAGGATGGTAGTTTCGGGCAGCGCTTCTTCGCGCAGGGCCTGTCCCAGCTCCAGCGGCGCCTCAACGGTGCGCCAGCGTGGCCCACGCCGGGCGACGTGTTCGCCTACACGTGCGCGCATCTCGTCATCAAAGATTTCGGCCGTCGCGATGTAGGTCAAGGGTATGCCTGCTGAGGCGATTTTGAGTGCCGCATTTTCCGCAAATGCGCTCTTACCGGATCGGGCTCCCCCGAGCACCAGATGCTTGTAACTGGACGGCGTTGACAACGATTTGACCCTCACGTGGAATAGCTGTCACGCCGCATGCACCGAGCTAGAGCAACATGGCTGAGACAACGGCCGACAACGAAGATCAATTTGCCCGCGCGAATGAAAAATCGCGCAAGCGCAAAGCTGCCAGGGACAAGATTCTGGCGACCAAGACCCTCGAAAAAGGCTTGCTGATGGTGCACACCGGCAAGGGTAAGGGCAAGTCCACCGCCGCATTTGGACTGGTTGCACGCGCGATCGGCAACGGCATGCGTGTTGGCGTTGTGCAGTACGTCAAAGGCAAATGGCAGACAGGGGAGCGTGGTGTACTTGAGAAGTTTGCCGACCAGGTCACGATTCGCACGATGGGTGAGGGTTTTACCTGGGAGACCCAGGACAAAGCCCGCGACATACGTGCCGCTGAGAACGCCTGGGCAGCATCCAAAGAGATGATCGAGGCATGCCGCGGGCACAACCCAGCCTACGACTTGTTGCTGTTCGACGAGCTCAACATCGTGTTGCGCTACGACTATCTGCCATTGACCGAGGTTGTTGAGACGCTCGCCAACCGCCCGCCGGACTTGCATATACTGGTGACTGGACGTAACGCCAAAGAAGAACTCATCGAAGCCGCCGACATGGTGACGGAGATGACCATGGTCAAACATCACTTCAAAGCCGGCGTCAAAGCCCAGAAAGGAATCGAGTTCTGACTTCTGTCGCCGCGTGCATGTTTCAAGGCACAGGCTCGGACGTTGGTAAATCGCTGCTGGTTGCCGGTATTGCCCGCGCACTGACGCGACGCGGTTTCTCTGTTGCCCCGTTCAAGCCTCAAAACATGTCAAACAATGCGGCCGTAACAACGGACGGCGGCGAAATTGGTCGCGCGCAGGCGCTACAGGCGCGCGCTTGTGGGCTGGCGCCGTCCGTGCACATGAATCCCGTGTTGTTGAAACCACAAAGCGAGATCGGCGCGCAGGTTGTTGTGCAGGGCAAGGTCATCGGTAATGCCAACGCACGCGAATACCAGAGTGTGAAGCCGACACTGATGCCGGCCGTGTTGGAGAGTTATCACCATCTCGCCGCGCGCGCTGACATCGTGCTGGTCGAAGGCGCGGGCAGTGCCTCTGAAGTCAACCTGCGTGTTGGCGATATCGCCAACATGGGTTTCGCTTGTGCGGCGAAGGCGCCAGTCATTCTGATAGGCGATATCGACAGAGGCGGGGTCATCGCGAGCCTGTGCGGCACCATGCAGTTGTTAAGCGATGAAGAAAAAGCGTTGGTGAAAGGTTACGTCATCAACAAGTTTCGTGGTGATACGAGTCTGTTTGATGACGGACTGACCGTTATTCAACAACAGACAGGGCTTGATTCGTTGGGGGTGATTCCCTGGTTCGATCGGGCCACCGATCTGCCCGCGGAAGATGCGCTTGCCTTGCAGAACGCCCCCGCTTGCACCAACGCTGACGCACGCCTACGCATCGCCGTGTTGTCTCTTGCGCGTATCGCTAATTTTGATGACTTCGACCCGCTGATCGCGGAGCCGGATGTAGATTTGTTCTTCGTGAGGTCAGGAGAGGTGATCCCCGGAAATGTCGATCTGGTCATCATTCCTGGTTCCAAAGCGACACTGCCTGATTTGATGCACCTGCGCGAGCAGGGGTGGGATGTAGATTTACACGCGCATCTACGCCGCGGTGGGGTTGTGCTGGGTATCTGTGGCGGCTACCAGATGTTGGGTCACACGCTGTCTGACCCGGCTCATATTGAAGGCACCGTGACGAGCGCCGACGGCCTGGGATGGCTGGATGTCAACACCACTATGACTCAGCGTAAAGCGCTGCGTTACGTCAGCGGTCACGATAGCGCGCATGGCTGCGAGGTGCGTGCGTACGAAATGCATATCGGCGAGACGAGTGGGCCAGGAGTGGAACGTCCGATGGTGCGCCTGGAAGCCTCCGACGAACATCCAGGTGGAGAACACGGCGCAGTCAGCGCTGATGGCCGCGTGTTGGGTTGCTATCTGCACGGACTGTTTGCGGCGGATAGGTTCAGACACGCTTTCCTGAACAGTTTGCGCGCCCGCGACGCGTCAGCTTTGCGCTACGAGCAACATGTGGATGCGACCCTGGATGCCCTCGCAGAACATCTGGAGCACCACTTGGACATCCTCCGGGTGATTGAAGCGGCAGGCGTGAGTCAGTGAAGTTGTGCACATAACATCAGCAGCATAACGCTGGCGCAGCCTGTGGCGCGCCAATACACCTGCAACGCGCGATTGATGTCGCCAGCGTTCAAGCTTGAGCGACCACGCCCCATCCACGCGTCGTCCACGGCGTAGTCTGCATATTGGCGTGGTCCGGCGAGCGCAATGTCCAACGCACCAGCCATGGCTGCTTCCGGCCAGCCAGCATTCAGGGAGCGATGTTGCCTGGCGCTGGCGCTGGCGGTGCTCCAGGCTCTGCGCGCGCTGGCGTCACGCATCAGCGCCGCCCCGGCCGCGAGGCTGAGTGCGCCCAGCCTCGCTGGAATCCAGTTGGCGACGTCGTCCAGGCGTGCCGCAAACTTGCCGAAGTATTCGTAGCGCTCGTCGCGATGGCCGATCATGGAGTCGAGGGTATTGATGGTTTTGTACGCAACGATGCCTGGCAGTCCCAGCATCGCGAACCAGAACGCTGGCGCCACAAAGCCGTCAACGAAGTTTTCCGCGGCGGATTCGATCGCCGCGCGGGCGACACCAGCCGTATCAAGCGTCGCGGGGTCGCGTCCCACGATGTGCGCAATGCGCTCCCGCCCGCCCTCAAGGCTCAAGACGAGGGCGTCTGCGACGGCCCGTACATAATCGTAGAGACCACGTCCTGCCAGCAGGGTGCTGGCCAGAAGCGCTTCTACAGCCCATCCGACAGACATCGTCGCCAGTGCATCTGACAGCAGAGAGGCGATGATCGCGGTCGTCCCCACGAGCCCCAGTGACACGCCCAGACCCAACAGGAATCTTGATAAGTTCGTGAACGATGTCTGATTCAGGCGCTGCTCGAGTGCCGCGATGGCGTTACCGATCATCACGACAGGGTGCGGAATGACGCGATAGACCCGTGCGGGGTCGCCCACGAGCGCGTCCGCGACAATCGCGCAGAGTAAGATTAGACAAGTACTGTCCACGCGAACCGAAAGGCTAACAGCCCCTCATCTGTACCGGCAGAATACGGCATCATAGCGGGTTTGCACTTCGACTCTGCACACGAGAACCAAGCATGAGCAAGATTGGGATCATGGTCTGCGGGCATGGCAGCCGCGACGAAAACGCCGTAAGGGAATTTACGGCGGTTGCCGCTGGTATCCGCGAGCGCCTGCCGAACTATGTTGTCGAGAGCGGTTTCCTGGAGTTTGCGACACCCGTGATCCGCGACGGGCTGGACCGTCTGCGCGAGGCAGGAGTCACGCGCTGCCTGGCCGTGCCCGGTATGTTGTTTGCCGCGGGACATGCCAAAAACGATATTCCTTCCGTGCTGAATACCTACGAGGCGCAGCATCCTGGCATGTCCATCGAGTATGCGCGTGAACTGGGTATAGACCCGAAAATGCTGCAAGCGGCAGCCGAACGCATTCAGTCGGCTCTGGATGCCGAGCCAGCGAATGTTGACGTTGAGGACACGCTGCTTGTCGTGGTCGGACGAGGTGCCTCCGACCCGGACGCTAACTCAAACATCACCAAGATCACGCGTTTGTTGTGGGAAGGGTTAGGCTTCGGTTGGGCTGAGACCTGCTATTCCGGCGTGACCTTCCCACTGGTAGAGCCGGGTCTGGAGCGGGCGGCGCGCCTCGGGTTCAAGCGCATACTGGTGTTCCCCTATTTCCTGTTCACCGGCGTTCTTATACGGCGCATTTACGAGCACGCCGACCGCGTGGCTAAACGCCACGCAGACATCGAATTTGTGAAGGTTGGTTATCTGAACGACCATCCTCGGGTATTGGATACGTTTGCTGAGCGGGTGATGGAACTGCTGGGCGACGAGCAGAACCTGATGAACTGCAAACTCTGCAAATACCGCGAGCAGATCCTCGGCTTCGAAGCTGAGCAAGGTCTCGCGCAACAGAGTCATCACCATCATGTTGAGGGGATCGGGACGGGCGACGGCGGCCACGTCCATGGCCATCACCACGGCCACGATCATGGCCACAGCCACAGCCATGATGACCAAGGACATGGGCATGATCACGGCCACGACCACGGGCACCATCATCCCTATCCGCACGCTGATCACCCACTGGGCCCTCGTACGCTCAAGTAGACCGTGCCTGGGTACGACTACATCCGCGACCCGGAAGCGATCTACGCGCGCTCGTTTGCGCTCGTACGTGAGGCTACGGACTTAAGCCGGGTCGAGGAAACGCTGCAGCCGCTGGTCATCCGGATCGTGCACGCGTGTGCGCAACCGGATGTTGTTGGTGCGCTGCAGTGGAGCCCGCGCGTCGAGACGCTCGCCTGGCAGGCGCTGTGCGAACATGCGCCGCTGTATGCGGACTGTGAAATGGTGGTGCAGGGTGTCATCAGACGTCGGTTACCCGCTGATAATCCCGTGATCTGCACGTTGAACAACGCTGGCGTACCAGCGCTCGCTCAGCAAATGCAAAACACACGTTCGGCTGCCGCGTTGGAACATTGGCGCGAGCGACTGCAAGACGCGGTTGTTGTGTTTGGCAACGCGCCGACCGCGTTGTTTCGTCTTTTGGAGATCATTGAAGAGACGGGTACCCACCCACGCGCTATCTTCGCTTTTCCGGTGGGTTTTGTCGGGGCGGCCGAGTCCAAGCAAGCGCTGGTGGATTTTGCGACATCCGCGCACATCCCGTTTATCACGTTGCACGGACGCATGGGCGGTTCCGCTATCGCGGCTGCAGCCGTAAACGGGCTGGCGAGTTGTCACGCTTGAGCTGCTGGCTGCACATCATTGGCATCGGGGAGGACGGGCTGGACGGCCTTTCTGCTGGTGCACGGGCTCAGCTTGAAGAAGCAGAGGTGATCTTCGGTGGGCGGCGGCATCTCGCTTTTCTGGCAGATGATGATCCACGCGAGCGGCGCGCGTGGCCAAGTCCGTTTGATGCACTGATTGGGCAACTACGCGAGTTGAAGGGTCGCCGCGTGTGCGTCCTAGCTAGTGGAGATCCGCTGTCATTCGGTGCGGGCAGGCAGTTGGTGGCGGCGTTTGCGGCCGATGATATTCAGGTCTGGCCGCACCTGTCTGCGTTTGCGCTCGCGCGCGCTCGCCTGTTGTGGTCCGAACAGGATACCGTGCAGTTGAGTATCCACGGCCGACCGCTGTCGTCACTCCACGGCGTGCTCTTCGACGGTGTCCGGATCCTGGCGCTTTCGAGTGATGGCGACACCCCGGCGGAGGTCGCGGCGTTATTGTGCGCACGCGGTTTTGGCGGCAGTCAGATAAGGGTTTTGGAGCGTCTGGGCGGCGCAGGGGAGCGCGTGCGAAGCACCTCTGCCGAACATTTTGACCTAACCGACATACATGACCTGAATGTGGTGGCCATCGAATGTGCCAGCGACTCCGCGGCACAGTGGAGCCCGGTCGCAGGACTTCCGGACAACGCATTTCAACACGACGGGCAGTTGACCAAGCAGGTGGTGCGTGCGGCGACGCTCGCAGCGCTGGCGCCGTTGCCGGGTGAGCGGCTGTGGGACGTTGGAGCCGGGTGTGGTTCGATTGCAATCGAGTGGGCGCGCGCCGCGCGTGGTGCGCACGCGATTGCGCTGGAACCAGATTCCGCAAGGTGCGCGATGATCGCAAACAACGCGGTGGCGCTGGGGGTTGAATCGAGCGTGCGCATCGAAGCGGGCCGTGCACCAGCTGCCTTGTCCGCACTACCGGCGCCGGATGCGGTGTTTGTGGGTGGCGCAGTCAGCGAAGTGTCGGTGTTGGAGACGTGTTGGGATCTGCTTCCTGAAGGTGGGCGGCTGGTCAGCAACGCGGTCACGATGCAAGCATGTCAGGCGCTGGCGTCGATGCATGCTAACGTCGGCGGTGAGATGCGTCAGATTGCCGTTAGCCAGACCGCGTCCGTGGGTCGCTTTTCGGTCCTGAAACCGGCGTATCCCATTACTCAACTAATCGTCACAAAATCGCACTAAGACCCTCAGAATCCAGTGAACGCGCAGCATGAACAGGAGGTGACGCCAGGCGTCTTGACCGGCATCGGTATCGGTCCAGGGGACCCCGAGCTCATTACGCTCAAAGGCTTGAAAGCCATACAGAGCGCACCCGTTCTGGCGTACCCCGCGCCCGAGCATGGCGAGAGCCTTGCGCGGCAGATTGTGGCGCCGCATCTGGATGGTCATCACATCGAGATCTGCATGCGCATGCCGATGGTGACAGCGCGTTTCCCCGCGCGGGAGGTGTACGACTGGGCTGCCGTCGAAATCGCAACGCACCTGGACGCCGGTAGGGATGTTGCGTGCCTTTGTGAGGGTGACCCTTTTGTCTATGGCTCATTCAGTTTCTTATTTGCGCGACTGGTGGAAACCCATTCCGTCAACGTGATTCCTGGTGTGTCTTCCATTACCGCGTGTGCGGCCGCGGTGTCTGCACCACTTGCAACTCGAAACGACGTATTGAGCGTTGTGCCGGCGACGTTGGACGAGACTGCGCTCGCAAGTCACCTGGAGCTGGTTGATGCAGCCGCGGTCATCAAGGTCGGGCGTCATCTCGGGAAAGTGCGCGCAGTGCTTGAAGGTCTCGGACTGACGCAGCACGCGCATTACGTGGAGCGTGCGACCATGAGTGCGCAACGTTCATTGCCACTTGCCGAGTTCTCCGGTGAGAGCGCGCCGTATTTTTCGATGATTCTGGTGCACAAGCGGGGGCTTGCATGGAACTGACGCAAAGCCCGGCTGTGGTCACGCTGACGCAAGATGGCGTCGAAGTTGCACGGCATATCGCCATATCACTGGATGGCGCGGAGGTGCATGGCTTCCAGGGCCGCGTGGCGGACGCTGATGTCAGCTTCAGTGATACGGCCGCACACCTGCGCGACTTGTTTGCGGCCAGACGCCCGATCATCGGCGTGTGCGCCGCTGGGATTCTCATTCGCTCACTTGCGCCAATCTTGAGTAACAAGCTGGAAGAGCCGGCGGTGATTGCGGTGGCCGCCAATGGTGAGGTGGTTGTGCCGTTGCTGGGTGGGCATGCGGCGCGCGCGAATGAACTTGCTCGCGAGGTAGCCTCATTGTTAGGCGGGCGCGCGGCTGTGACGACGGCATCTGAGTCGACGCTGGGCATTGCTTTCGACGCGCCGCCCGCTGGCTACACGCTGCGCAACCCCGATGCTCACAAAGATTTTGCCGCCAGCGTGTTGGATGGCCATGGTTACAGAGCACACCGCGATGACGATCTGACCGACGACTGGCCACCCAATGACCCACGTGACGATACCGGGGCCGAACCGCTTGTCGTAGAGGTCACGGTCCGCGAAGCCCGTGGCGACAAATCCCGCCTGGTTTTTCACCCGCGCGCGCTGGCGTTAGGCGTCGGCTGTGAACGTGGCACAGATGCACGCGAGTTGTCAGAACTCGTACACGCGACGCTTGCCAACCACCAACTGAGCAAGCATGCGATAGCGGGTGTCTTCTCTTTGGATCTCAAAGCGGATGAGCCGGCGGTGCATGCCCTCGCCGATGAGCTCAATGTCCCGGCGCGGTTCTTCTCGGCCCCTGAGCTGGAAGCGGAAGCTTCACGCCTGGTCAACCCATCGGACGTGGTGTTTCAGGAAGTCGGGTGCCACGGCGTTGCCGAAGGCGCAGCGCTCGCCGCTGCGGGTACGGCGGGCCGGTTACTGGTTGAGAAGCGCAAGTCGACACGGGCCACCTGTGCCGTGGGTTTGGCGCCGCGTCCAATTGATGTAAAGGAAACCGGGCGCGCGCAAGGTACGTTGGCGGTTGTGGGTATCGGGCCTGGTGACGAGGCGTTGCGTGCGCCGGCCGTCGCGGACGCTATTGCGCACGCAGAGCACATTGTGGGTTATTCCTTATATCTGGAACTCGTGGACGACTTGCTACATGGGCAAGTGCAACACCGTTACGATCTGGGCGAAGAGACCGAGCGCGTCCGACACGCTATCGATCTGGCCGGGGCTGGCAAAAACGTGGCGCTCGTGTGCTCAGGTGACGCGGGCGTATACGCCATGGCGTCGCTGGTCTGCGAGTTGTTGCATCAACAACCGGAGGCTGGTTGGTCACGTATCGCGTTATCCCTCTATCCGGGAATCTCGGCGATGCAGGTTGCGGCTGCCCGCGCGGGTGCACCACTCGGGCACGACTTCTGTGCTATCTCGTTATCTGATTTGCTCACTCCTCGCGCGGCTATCGAGCGGCGACTGCACGCGGCAGGGCAGGGCGACTTCGTGATCGCGCTGTACAACCCGATCTCCAGGAAACGGGTCGCTACCTTCGAGACCTGTATGGAAATCGTGCGGCAGTATCGGAGCCCTGAGACCATTGTCACCATCGCGCGCAATCTCGGCCGACGGGATGAGTCAGTCACCATTTTGCCGCTCGTGGAACTGACACCGGACAAAGTGGATATGTTGTGCGTCGTCTTGATCGGGTCATCCAATACACAATCTTTTGAACATGCAGGGCGCACGCTCGCATACACGCCACGCGGCTACCATCAGCCTGCCAGTATCCATCTGCCACCGACGGGAACGACGACGTGACCATACATTTTATTGGTGCGGGACCGGGTGATCCGGAGCTCATTACAGTTAAAGGGCAACGTTTGATTCAGTCGGCCGATGTTGTGCTGTATGCCGGCTCGCTGGTCCCGGCCGAAGTAGTCGCATGCGCGCGCGAAGACGCGCGGGTCATGGATACGGCGCCTATGACATTGGATGAAATTATGGAGGAAATGTTATCCGCGCATGCAAAAGGCCTCTCGGTCGCGCGCGTACATTCCGGCGACCCCTCCCTCTACGGTGCTATTGGTGAGCAGATCAGACGATTGGACGCCGCGGACGTAGCGTTTGATATCACGCCAGGCGTGCCGGCTTTTGCGGCTGCGGCAGCCACGTTGGGCAAAGAGCTGACGTTACCCAATGTATCGCAAACTGTTGTGCTTACGCGCACGGCAACGCGCAGCTCGCCGATGCCCAA
>CEUN01174178.1_pt1 | contig 10352 bp, 9 predicted proteins | sample 361501 | NCBI WGS metagenome assembly CEUN01 (sample SAMEA2622801, study PRJEB7988) | marine metagenome | biome: marine biome (ENVO:00000447); feature: marine epipelagic mixed layer (ENVO:xxxxxxxxx); material: "saline water (ENVO:00002010), including plankton (ENVO:xxxxxxxx)" | depth 120 m | reverse complement strand
GCGCCAGTTCTTTACCCCCCGACTTGACGATTCGGCCGTGGGCCAGGACGTGGACGAAGTCAGGCACGATGTAGTCGAGAAGCCGCTGATAGTGCGTGATCACGAGCATGGACCGGTTCGGATCACGTAGCGTGTTGACTCCATCGGCCACGGTCTTGAGAGCATCGATATCCAGTCCCGAGTCCGTTTCATCCAGCACGGCAAACTTCGGCTCGAGCAAGGCCATCTGAAGAATCTCGTTTCGCTTTTTCTCGCCGCCCGAGAAACCCACATTGACCGACCGCCGCAGCATGTCGTCTGTGATATTCAGTTCGCTCTGCTTTTCGCGGACATACTTCACGAACTGCATCGCGTCGAATTCCTTCTCGCCACGATGTTTGCGCAACGAGTTCACTGCCGTTCGCAGGAACGTCGTCCCCGCAACTCCAGGGATTTCGACCGGATACTGGAATGCGAGAAATATGCCTTCTCTCGCACGCTCCTCAATCGCCAGATCGAGAAGATCATTTCCCTGATAGTGGATCGAGCCATCCGTTACCTCGTACCCGTCGCGTCCAGCGAGAACGTAGGCGAGCGTGCTCTTTCCGGACCCATTGGGTCCCATGATCGCGTGCACCTCACCGGCCGAAATACTGAGATCGATTCCGTTCAGGACGTCACGATCATCGACGCGGGCGTGCAGGTTCTTTATCTCAAGCATATCTTTCCTTATTCCGTAGCTTCAGCCGGCGATCAGCCAACGCTGCCCTCAAGACTGATCCCAACCAGCTTCTGTGCTTCAACGGCGAATTCCATTGGAAGTTCCTGAAGAACCTCCTTGCAGAAACCGTTGACGATGAGCGCCACGGCTTCTTCCGCCGACATGCCGCGTTGCTGACAATACATCATCTGGTCGTCACTGATTTTTGAGGTCGTCGCCTCATGTTCGACCTTGGCCGAGCGATTCTTGACCTCGATATAGGGCACGGTATGTGCGCCGCACTTGTCACCGATCAGAAGAGAATCGCATTGGGTGAAATTACGAGAATTCTCGGCCTGGCCCTGCATGCGCACCAATCCCCTGTAGGTGCTCTGCGCCTGGCCGGCGGAGATGCCCTTGGAAATGATCGTGCTGCTGGTGTATTTGCCAACGTGCAGCATCTTGGTGCCGGTATCGGCCTGCTGGCGATTGTTGGTGATGGCGATGGAGTAGAACTCACCCACGGAATGATCGCCTTGAAGGATGCAGCTGGGGTACTTCCAGGTGATGGCCGACCCCGTTTCCACCTGGGTCCAGGAAATCTTCGAGCGAACACCTCGGCAGGCGCCGCGCTTGGTCACGAAATTGTAGATCCCGCCCTTGCCTTCTTCGTCACCGGGATACCAATTCTGCACCGTGGAGTACTTGATCTCCGCATCGTCCATCGCGACGAGTTCAACGACCGCGGCATGCAGCTGGTGCTCATCCCGCATAGGTGCCGTGCAGCCTTCCAGATAGCTGACGTAGCTCCCTTTATCGGCAATGATCAGGGTCCGCTCGAACTGTCCGGTATTGGCAGCGTTGATGCGAAAGTACGTGGAAAGCTCCATCGGACATCGCACGCCTTCGGGCACGTAGACGAACGAACCGTCGGTAAAGACGGCTGAATTCAAGGTGGCGTAGAAATTGTCGGAATAGGGAACGACGCTGCCGAGATACTTGCGCACGAGCTCGGGGTGTTTTTCGACCGCTTCCGAGATCGAACAGAATATGACGCCCGCCTTTTCCAGTTCCCCCTTAAACGTTGTCGCCACCGAGACGCTATCGAACACCGCATCAACAGCAACTCCGGCGAGCATCTGCTGCTCGTGCAGGGGAATACCGAGCTTCTCATAGGTGGCCAGAAGCTCCGGGTCCACTTCATCCAGGCTCTTGGGCCCGTCCACGGACTTGGGTGCCGAGTAGTAATACGCGTCCTGATAATCAATCGGTGGATAACTCACCTTGGCCCAGCTCGGCTCTTCATCCTGTTGGCGCTGCCACAGTTCGAACGCCTTCAAGCGCCATTCGAGCAACCACTCGGGCTCACCCTTCTTGGCCGAGATGAACCTGACAATGTCTTCGTTCAGACCCTTTGGGGCTGTATCGGCCTCAATATCCGTGACGAACCCGTACTTGTAGCCGGACTCTTTCAGGGCCTCGACGGTTTCTGTCGTATCGTTGACTGCGCTCATGCTCGGTTACTGCCTTTTGTCCATCTGCCCTGCTTCAATGAGTCGATGCACTCGCCAGCGGTTCGCTGCCGCTGGCAGGTCCCCCAACATCACGGGGTGGGGTGTGCACCAACATATCCGCGAGGGTCAAATCATCGAGGACTTGCTGTACCGCCCGCGCCACAGTTGTCCACCGTCCACCCACCTGGCAACGATCCTCAAAATTACAGAGTCCCCCCCCCGCCGGAAGACAGTCGGTCAGCGCGATCGGTCCTTCGAAACCCGCAATGATCTCAGAAACGGAGATGTCGGTGATCACACGATCCATCCGATATCCACCGTTGCGACCTCGGATCGCCGTGAGCAGTTCGAGTTCCGCCAATTTATGTAACAACTTTCTGACGGTCGGCACGGGAAGGCCCGTGGATATGACCACGTCAGATGTAGTCTGAAGCTCGCCCGGGCGCTGAGCCATATGACCCATCACCATCACGGCGTAGTCCGTCATTCTTCCGAGTTTGAGCATGGCGCGCGTCCGAGCCGATTGATTAAACCCGACAAAATTTGTCTGGTATATATTAAAGTAGAGTAAATCTGTCCAGTATAAAGGCCAACGATTGCCAATGCCCTGGCTCTGGAGACCTTATGTATTTGTTATAAAGGAAAGATTTCCTGTGCAGCCGCGCCGGATAGCCACAAAACTACTGTTTAACTGTCTATCCGATACTCTCGAATCGCATTCTCGGAGAAAAGCTTGCGTTGATCTTCGATGGGGAAATCGCTGACTGTCCGCTTGAAGAGCGAATAGATTGTGTCAAATGACGCACGGAGCCTGTCGACCGGGTAATTGCTCGCAAACATGCTGCGGTCGACCCCAAATATCTCGATCGTCTCCCGGATGATACGAGCGTTCTGATCATCGTCCCAAGGGCCGTCGGGTAACAGCAGGAACGAGATCTTGGTGGTGACGTTCTTACAGGCAGCCACTGCTTCCACACCGCGCCGCCAAACGTCCAATCCCGCCTCGCTGCGGTCCCAGGGGAGGCCGGCGTGGTTGAGGATGACCTGCACGCTGGGAAGGGCACGTGCGACCTCCGCCGCCTCTTCCAGATGCCAATAGGGCACGCGCAAATCCCAAGCCAAACTGTATTTCTCGAACAATGCCAGATTGTCGAGCCAGGCCTGATCCTGCATCGTCCCCGGTTGACCGGCCACGGACTCATCCGGTGAATTGGATACCACCGGCTTGGCCCTGACCCCTCTCACCAGAGGATTGGCCGACTGCCGCGCTAGGATCTCTTCCGTAGTGTCGTGTGTCATCGGCGCATACGCGACGATCGCATTCGGCACGCCTTCTTTCTCGTGCAGAGCGGTCAACCAATTCGTCTCATCAAGTGGATCGTCGACATGTCGGTCCGCTTCGATATGAACGGTCTTGATGACGTTGTGGTTCTCCGCGTCCCGCCAATAATCGTCCGGCAAGTAGTTTTTCTTGAGGATGTCGTAGTTACCGAATGGGAAGCTCTTTATCCGCTGATCAGTCAACCAGGGATAGTAGAGGGCGTCGAGGTCCCAGAAGTGATGATGCGCATCGACGATCTCAAGATCGGACATGGCTTGCCTTTGGTTCGATTGATGCCGACTGGCAGGGGCGTTCAACGCTCCCGCAGCTACGGCTTCCATTCGGGAAGCGCATCGGCACCGGTCAGGTGGTCCGCCGCCTCCGTCGTGCGCAGCAACACGTAGACGTCGCGCGTATCCATATACGTCTCAAATACGTCGCAGATAAGCTTGGCGCAGAGATCCTTCTGTTCCTGTGACCGACCCGGCCTAGTGTCGATGGTCACCGTCGGGAGACCGTCACCAATCTCACCGAACGCCTCATGGACCGAGACATAGATCCACTTTCTCGTCTCGGGGTGCCTTTCCTGCTGCGCTGGATCCAGCGCCTCATCGATTGCACCTTTGATCCCTTGCCGTAGCCTCTCCTTATGCGCATCGGTATAGCCCCGGGGAATGTCCACGCGTACGATCGGCATGACCTTGTCTCCTTGATCGCGCCACAATCCTGTGACGTCGATGACCCTTGCCAGTTACAAACTCCGTCCACCACAGCCTTTACACACAATTCACGCTGATCCTTCAATGTCTATCAACAAATTTCCGTCCATGCTCTCCGTGCGCCTCTCAACGGCCCAAAATCCGGAAGATTGGCTATACCTGTCATTTCTGTGTGGTTGAAGCGCGTGCGCCTTTTCAACACCCGTTGTCTCGTATTGCCCATGAGAGTTTCGTCAGGATCGGGGAGCGTGACTCTTGGCTGACCTTCCTGACCCTCAGGCCGTCGGCTCCGGGCGGCCCTGGGAATCCACATGCGGTTGCCCGCGTGCGATCGGATCGGTGGATGTACCAGATCGTGCTGTGTTGGGACGGAGTGTGACCTAGTGTATGAGAATCTGGCTCAAGAAAGTCTTGGTCCGTTCGTTCTCCGGTGATTCAAAAAATATCTCAGGCGCAGCGGTTTCGACGATCTCACCACCGTCCATGAACACCATATTGTTGGCGACGGTCTTAGCAAATCCCATTTCATGTGTGACCACGATCATGGTCATACCGTCTTCCGCCAACTCCACCATCGTGTCCAACACCTCCTTGATCATTTCTGGATCGAGGGCTGACGTCGGCTCGTCAAACAGCATGATGCGTGGCCGCATGCACAAACTACGGGCAATGGCCACTCGCTGCTGCTGACCCCCAGACAGTTGGCTCGGATATTTCTCCGCCTGCTCGGGTATGTGAACGCGCTCGAGGTAGAGCATTGCCAATTCACGCGCTTCCTGCTTGGACATTTTTCGCGCCTTCATGGGCGCTAGCATCAAATTGTCGAGGACCGTCAAATGCGGAAACAGATTGAATTGTTGGAAGACCATGCCGACTTCGCGGCGAACCGCGGTGATGTTTTTCATATCATCGGTGAGTTCGATTCCTTCGACAACCACTGTACCGGCGTCGTGGCGCTCGAGCCTGTTGATACATCTGATCATGGTGGATTTGCCCGAACCGGATGGGCCACAAACGACCACACGTTCTCCTGAAGTCACTTCAAGATCGACATCCTTCAACGCCTGAAAATCGCCGAACCACTTGCTCACCCCTTTCAGCTCGATCATCGGCTGACCGGGTGGAATCTCCTCAACCGTTGAAGTTTCGCTCATCGTGAATTGCCTCCCAAATAATCCGATTGGTCTCAGTCTTCATCCGGCCTATCTGCATCAATCCTACCAGTACTTCGCGGCCATAGTGTGATTTCAGTGGCCAGAATGTCATGCCTCAACTGGAATGGAGCCGGCAGTCGCCGCATCTTGTGACGCCGGGCGTGGCGATTTATCGTCTAAAGCCATAAATAGGGAGAGTTGATCCATGATTCCGAACAATATCACGTTGCGGCAATTGAGAGGTTTTGTGGCCCTCTCAGAAGCGCGAAGTTTTCGGCGCGCAGCATCCAATCTCAATATCTCTCAATCGGCGCTGAGTACAGCGATTCTGCAGTTGGAGGAATCGCTAGACGTGAAGCTATTCGACAGAACTACCCGAAGTGTTGAACTGACGCAGATCGGACATGACGTTCTGCCTCCCATTCGACGAATCTTGAGCGATCTCAATTTGACGTTTGCCGATGTCCGAAACGTCGCCATGGCGCAAAAGGGCGCGGTGACCGTCTCTTGCCACTACTCGGTCGCAACCCGGGTCGTGCCGGATGTGCTTGTTGAGTTTCGTGAAGCCCATCCAAACGTCACGGTGAACATACTCGACAATACGAACAAGGCGATCGTGCACAGCCTGAACACCCACGAAGCGGATATCGGCGTATGCGCGCAAGCCGATTTCGACGACGCTCTGCACTTTGAACCTGTTTTGGTTGATCGATATTGCGCCGTGGTTCCGCCGGATCACGAGTTGACCAAGATCACCAAGGTATCGTGGGAACGCTTGCTCCAAGAGCCGTTTGTGGCGATGGCACAGGGAACAGACGTACGGGACATTATGGATGTGAGGTTACGGCCGCTCGGCTATGACGTACGTCCGGTTTATGAAGCTTCTCATGCGGTAAGCATCTTGCGCATGGTTCGTTGCGGCCTAGGAGTCAGCGCACTCCCCGACCTCGTGCTCGACACGTCCGACGAAAAGGTCTCCACGCTGTGCCTTGACGAACCCAGACTCACGCGGGAGGTCGGAATTCTCACATCCAAATACCGGTCATTGTCTCCCGCTGCTTCGGCATTCCGCGAATACCTGGTGCACGCTTTGCAGTCATCGTACGACCGCAATACGATCCGCACTGCCGCAGCAGCCGAGTAACTTCAGAATGCGACCCCCTAAGAGAATTGGGAGAGCTTTTCCCTCATCTGTCTAGATGATTGATCAAATCTACTTATCAATCATCTAGACATTTCAAATTGACACATCATTGGTGCAACTGCATCGTCTTGATGAATTCGCAATGGGATGGTTGCGACTTCAAAGGGCGTTTTCAGCTAGTCGGAATGTTGAAAACTCCCAGCTCGCTGCACCGCGGATCCACTCCCGCGAAATTGTTCATCTTCCGCCAACCAAATTTGTGTTGGCGCCGAGAGCCTTATGGAACCCTCGTCACCTGCCAAGGAGCACAACGACATGAGCGATACGATCACTAGCAACGGGATCACAACCGCGTATCGCCTCGATGGACCCGAAGATGCTCCAGTGGTCATGTTCAGCAACAGTCTGATGTGCACCTACAGCATGTGGGACTCTCAAGTCTCCGACATATCATCGAATTACCGGATGTTGCGCTACGATACGCGGGGGCATGGCGGCACCGAGGTGGCGCCCGGCCCGTACTCCGTCGAGCAGTTTGTCGATGACGCGCACGGGGTCATGCAGGGCCTCGGTATCGAACGCGTGCATTTCGTCGGCCTCTCGCTTGGGGGACTCATCGGCCAGCGTCTGGCGACCAAGTATTCCGAGTCACTCTCGAGCATGGTCCTGTGCGATACCGGAACCCTCATGCCGACCCAGGACGCCTGGGAAGAACGCATCCGAATCGCTGGGTCAGAAGGCATGAACGGGATCGCCGAACCGATGTTGACGCGCTGGATCACCGAAGGGTTTCTCGAACGCGAGCCGGACGAAGTCGATAAGGTCCGCGACATGATTCTGAACACGTCCGTCGATGGATTCATAAGCTGTTGCAAGGCTATCAAGGCAGCGGATCTCACTGATCAAGTCGGTGATATTTCGATATCGACGACCGTCGTTTACGGCGCCCAGGACCCGCTCGCCGGACCGTCTCAGGCGGTGCATGAAGGCATAGAGGGATCCAACTGCGTGGTCATCGACAACGCAGGACATCTACCCAATGTGGAGCAGGCTGAAACATTCAATAGAACGGTGCTCGAACATCTGGACCGTCATTCCTGACGGGACGCTGAGTCAAGGTAGTCAGACGGAAGCCATCGCGGGGCGGCATTTCGACACGAGGAGGAACGCATAAATGGCCGGGACAGTAGCACCGCTTGAGGGGCCCTACAGGGCCTACCATCAGGCCGCTGCCGAATGGAAAGAGGATAGCTTTATCACGTACGTCGGCCCCGGCACACCCGGGGGCGAGTATCTTCGCCGTTTCTGGCATCCTATCGATTTCGCCAGCTCATTGAGCGACGTTCCCTTGCGTGTCCGGAGACTGGGCGAAGACTTGGTGTTGTTCCGTGACGGTAGCGGGCAGTTCGGACTTCTGGCCCTCAACTGCGCGCATCGCGGAACATCATTGGAATTCGGTCTCATCCAGGAGCGCGGCATCCGCTGCTGTTATCACGGATGGCTTTACGACGTGGACGGAACGGTCCTGGAAGCTCCCGGAGAGCCGCCCGACAATCGCATCAAAGAGACCGTATTCCAGGGGGCTTATCCAACACAGGAATTCAACGGGCTTGTGTTCGCATACCTGGGACCTCCGGACAAGAAACCTCCGTTCCCCAACTTCGATACGTGGAACCTGCCCGGATACACGCTAAAGCCCTGGGGGCACAATCACCTGCCGTGCAACTGGGTCCAGATCAAGGAGAACTGCATGGACCCGGCACACACGGCGTTCTTGCACACAATCGGCGATGGCACAGGTTTTACGGAGTCGTTTGGTGTCATCCCGGAGCTCGAATTCCGGGAGGTCCCGAATGGCGAGGTCTACATTGCCGCGCGTCGGGTCGGTGGCAACGTCTGGATTCGCAGCACCAACTGGATCTTACCCAACATTCATCAGTATTCGCCCACGTGGGAGAACGGCAAAGAGGAGAAGGTCTTCTCCCGCGCCATGCAAACCCACTGGGCCGTACCCATCGACGATACGAACACCCTGAACATAGGGCTCAATCACTATCACGAAGATGACCCACCACCCGAAGTGCTGGAGTCTGGCGCTGACTTCGGACAGGGTTGCGACAGGCCCTACGAAGAACGTCAGCGGGTGCCCGGTGACTACGACGCCCACTCGTCCATCGGACCGATCTCCGTTCATGAGCGCGAAAATCTGGGTGCAACGGACATCGGTGTGGCGATGTTCAGGCAAATCCTGAGGAAGAACATCGAGACCGTGGCCAACGGCGATGACCCCTCGCCACCAGACATACGTGAGGGGCAAATCCAAACTTATGCGAACGACACAATTCTGAAGGTGCCGCAGGCCTCTGACGACACAAAGGAGAAGGATCTGCTGCGCAAGGTCGGCAGAAAGGTGACTGAGGCAATCGTTTCCCGGGATCTCGACAGCCTGAAAGATCTGTCGGACCTCCAAGCGTAAAACGACGCTCCCTGCCAAGCACAGGGACAATGCTGAGTGAGGTATTGGGGAGACGAACCAGTTGTCGGCGTTCGCTGTGCGGCGAGGCGACCCCGACTTCCTCGCTTTTCTCAACGCCTGGATCACTATGCGCGAGGCGGATGGCTGGCTTGCCGGCCGACACCACTTCTGGTTTGGGACCGATCAGTGGTACGACATGCTTGAGGCGCCGCCAGTTCAATAGGTGGTTACACTGCTCCCCGGGACATCCCGGAGAGCAGTGCCAATCAAATCGTGTGATCGCTGGAATAGGTCCATTTCCGATAGTGAATTATACTTTTCGACAACAACCGAAGACTCGAAGGAGCCCAACATGACGGCTGCTGAACAGGCCACCTCTGTGGCGGGAGCCCGCGCGAAAGCTGTGTCGGATACCATTGACCGGATCCGCGAGATCGAGGGATTGAAAGGTGTCACACGCGAGTCACTAAGCGAGATGCGCGAGCATCTCTACGCGCTCGCGGCACAAACAGACCTGTTTTCGAAAGAGGACTTCCCTCCACCTACGGATGGCGATACCAATGTCCGCTACGTCCTTTCGGAAGACGACGACCAGCGATTCGCGCTCTATCTAAATTCAATCCTGCCCGGCAAACTCACCGAACCACATAACCACACAACGTGGGCAATCGTCGTCGCGGTAGACGGCGAAGAAATCAACAAATTCTACGATCGCAAAGATGACGGGTCAGTCCCTGGCAAGGCTACGCTTGAACTCGGCGAAGAAGTGACCGTAAAGCCAGGCATCGGTGTCGCCATGATGCCGGACGATGTGCACAGCATCGCCGTGGTGGGCGACACGCCAACTCTGCATTTTCATATGTACGGCCGCGCCATCGAGACCCTGACCGAGCGGGTCGGCTACAACATCGAAGAAGGCACGTACGAATACTACAAACTGCAGGGACAGAACCAACGCTGATCGGCTTAGGCCGCTGCGGTCGCGCGAACGTCGGCGCCAAGCCGATGTTCCAGCTTGCGCACGAGCCATGAGACCACGAGGATCAAGACCAGATATTCGAGCACCAATACGGTGTAAATCTCGAGAGGCCGATACAAGGTTACGGTCAACTCGTTCGCTTGCCGCGTGAGGTCCGTGAGGCCGATAACCGACACCAACGATGACATCTTGAGCATATAAACGAACTGATTGCCCAGGGGGGGCAAAATACGTCTGATCGCCTGAGGCAACACCACGTAGCGCATCGTGTGCCAATAGGAGAGGCCCAGCGAAGACGAAGCCTCGAACTGTCCCTTCTCGATCGACTGAATACCACCGCGAAATATCTCTGCTTCAAAAGCGCTG
>CEUN01178205.1_pt1 | contig 10361 bp, 9 predicted proteins | sample 361501 | NCBI WGS metagenome assembly CEUN01 (sample SAMEA2622801, study PRJEB7988) | marine metagenome | biome: marine biome (ENVO:00000447); feature: marine epipelagic mixed layer (ENVO:xxxxxxxxx); material: "saline water (ENVO:00002010), including plankton (ENVO:xxxxxxxx)" | depth 120 m | reverse complement strand
TGGCTTGGTTTACCGAGATGCTCATATGCCCATTTTTAAACGGGCTGATAGTCCTTGCCGAGGTGCTTGGCGGCTTGCTTTGCCGTCGCACCCTCGTGGACCACGGCCATGAGCGCACGCGTCATTCCGGCCGGGTTTTCGTGCTGGATGATGTTTCTTCCGTAAACGATTCCGGCAGCTCCGGCGTTGATCAGTTTCTCGGTACGCTCAAGCACGGAGATGTCCTTGTCCTTCCCACCTCCACGGACGAGCACCGGGATGCAGCCGGCGGTTTCGACGACTTGGCTGTAGGCTTCCTCATCTTCGGTGGGATCGGTCTTGATAATGTCGGCACCGAGTTCCACCGCCTGGCGCACGATGGGAACGAGTTTTTCGACGCGGCCGTCCACTTCGTATCCAGTGCTCGGCTTGCCCTTGAGCATGAGGGGCTCAACCATCAGCGGCATGCCGAGTCGATCACATTCCGGTTTCAAGGTGAGAGCGTTGTTCAGGCATTGCTCGGTGAGCAGTGGTTGGTCGGGAATGTTGAAGACATTGACGATGACACAGGCCGCGTCCAGCCGGACGGCTTGTTCGAGTGGGTGGTCGATCAGCTTGGAAAACAGGTGGTCGGGGAGCTTCTTGCCATAGACATTTGCGACGTCCGTCCGAAGCACGAGAGCAGGTTTGTCCCGACCCGGAAGGGATTGCAGGTAGTGAGCCTGGCCGACGGAGAGTTGGACAGCGTCCGGAGCACCGCTGACGACGGTCTGCACGGCGCGGCGCATGTTTTCGATGCCGGAGAGGAAGTCGGCTTCATTGAAGATGCCGTGGTCCATCGCCACGTCGAAGCAGCGCTTGGAGGTGGGATGGAATAGGCGGTTGAGACGGTATTGCTTCATGTGGGGGATGCGCTTGCTAGCGATTCGGGCGCGTGTTGCCAACTCAAATCGAAGCTGGGCGGATTCCACGATTCATTGGCATTTGACTCGAATTGACCCCGGACTAACCTGACGAACCGGTTGGAACAAAATGCATATGCAGGAACGCAATGGTATGAAGGGGCTGATCCTTGCCGTCCTGTTTCAACCTCTGCCGCTCAGCTCAGACACGCTAATCCTGACCATCGGCAGAAAAGTGGAGGGGACATTTTGCGGGTGAGCCGGCGTTCGGTCGTGATCCAGGTGGATGAGTTTCTTCAACTGACTTTTCATCGTGCGCATGTTCGTGAAATGCGCACGAATCGAGTTTCCAAATTCGGCAGTGATCCGAATGCCATCGCGTTCATCTACAACCCGGATGCCGACAAGAGCGAGCTTCCGAAACCAGAAGAGGTTGATGCCAAAAAGTTCAAGATTCCCAGTCCCGTGATCGTGAATCGTGCCGACTCTAAACCGAAGGCGACCTGGGTTGGTGAGTCGGATGGCAAAATGATCGGTGTGGATGGAAAGCCTCTCGCGGATCACAAAATCTATGCGGTCGATTTCAAGTATTTTGCCGAATGACTGATGGGTAAAACGCTGCTGCTTCTCCGCCACGGAAAATCCGATTGGGATGCGGACTATTCTGAAGATCACGAGCGGCCCCTGGCTCCCCGCGGGGTCAGGGCGGCCAAGCTCATGGGACGCCTCCTCGCCGACGCTCGGCAAGTGCCAGATCTGGCGATAACCTCCACCGCACTGCGGTCTCGCAATACCTTGGAACTTGCGATTGAGTCAGGAAGTTGGACCTGCCCGATGCAATCTGATCATGCCTTATATGAGACGGATCCGGATTCGGTTCTGGAGCGCCTCCAGAACCTGCCTCCAGAGGTCAACAGTGTCCTGTTGGCCGGTCACGAGTGCGCCTGGTCTGAGTTGACTGCGCTGCTGATCGGTGGCGGCCGGATCCGGATACCCACTGCCGCAGTCGTTCGAATCGATTTTGAGAGGGAATACTGGAAAAATATTCAATCAGGCGACGGCGAACTGGTTTGGCTGCAGATTCCAAGATTCTTCAAAAAACCATCGAAAACCGACGCGATTCAATCAGCATCTTGAATTGGGTAAGAACTACGCAGGCTAATACCATGCTCTTCGGATTTGCCCGGCGAAGTTTTTGGTTCACTTTCGTCGCGTTGGATGGCACATTTAGCGCCAATTAAGAGTTTCAACTTTCCCATGGGGAATCCACTTTTCCCCACCGGCGTACAGGTTCCTTATCCCCACTCTCTCCTCGCCGGGGATTCTCCCATGGGATCACTTTTGGTGGCTCAGCCACCACGCTCCGAAAAGGAGCATCTGCCTCTGCAATCCTCCTCTCCCTCCCTCAACCAGGAAGGGCTTTGCCTGCAGTAGATACTTCCGGAGAGAGCCTGCCATAGCTAAGGGATACGCTGGGTGCTGTGGTTATAATCGGGACAGGACTCAGGCTCTCTCCGGGGCTAATTTTAAAAGCGCGCTGAACGGCGCGCTTTTTTTGTACCCGCTCGTAAGCGAGTTGAGGCTTGGATTCCCGGTTCCCAATCACGACTCTCTCCGCGATGCTGCGCACGGCGGTGATAAACGTGGTTGGGCTCACCAACCGGTTGATCGGGAAATATACGCCCCAAATCGAGGCGTTTCGGAAGGCTGGAGCGACCGCTGTCATTGAACCACCGTTCCCTGCGGTCACCTGTACCGCCCAATCGGATTACGTAACCGGCGTCAAACCGTCCGCGCACGGCATTGTCGCCAACGGGTGGTACAATCGCGAATACGCGGAGGTTCATTTCTGGAAGCAGCCTGATCAACTGGTACAGCACACCAAGATCTGGGACGAGTTGAAGCAACGAAACTCGGACTTCACCTGCGCGAAGCTCTTCTGGTGGTACAACATGTATTCCCGCGTCGATTGGTCGGTCACTCCCCGGCCAATGTATCCGGCGGATGGACGAAAGCTCTTTGACATCTACGCCTGGCCATACGAACTGCGGACGGAACTGAAGGGCCAGCTCGGCGAGTTTCCGTTCTTCGGATTTTGGGGGCCGGCGGCTGGTCTGGACTCGCCGAAAGGGAAGGCGGAGTGCGTTTCCCGATGGATTGCTGAATCCGCCAAGATCGTCGATGAAGAGAAGAAACCGACGCTGAGCCTCGTTTACCTTCCGCACCTGGATTACAACCTGCAACGCTTGGGGCCGAACCATTCGGCGATCTCGCGGGACTTGGAACTGATCGACGCAATAGTTGGTGATCTCATCCGCTTCTATCGCCAGCGCAGTGTGCAGGTGATTTTGCTTTCCGAGTACGGAATCACCCCGGTCTCCAATCCCATCCACCTGAACCGCATCTTCAGGGAACGTGGCTGGATCACGGTGAAGGAGGAACTCGGTCGGGAACTACTCGATTTCGGGAACAGCAAAATATTTGCAGTTGCCGATCATCAGGTCGCACACATCTACCTGAATGATCGCTCGCTCCGAAAAGACGTGCTTGATGTTCTCAAGAAAGTGGACGGCATCGATCGTGTGCTCGCACATACGGAGATGACAGCCGCCGGAATCTCGCACCCACGTGCGGGCGATCTGGTGGCGATGGCGCAGGAGAACGCGTGGTTCACCTACTACTACTGGAGTGACGATTCGCGCGCGCCGGATTTTGCCTCGACCGTGGACATTCATCGCAAGCCCGGTTACGACCCCTGCGAGTTGTTTGTAAATCCCTCTTTGCGTGCGCCGAAGCTGCGGATCATGCGTCGGCTGTTGCAGAAGAAACTTGGTTTTCGGATGTTGATGGATGTTGTGCCCATGGACGCGACCCTGGTGAAGGGATCACACGGTGTGCGGCCGGCCAAGGAAGAGGATTGGCCAGTGTTGATTTCACAACAGCACGAGAACATCCCTGACGCGAAACTCGACAGCACCGAGGTTTATGGCGTGATCAAGTCTCATGTACTGACAGTGGCGGATTGAAATGGGCGAGGATCGAAACAACCCCGAAGTGAAGTGTCCGCAATGCGACAAACGCGGACATTGGTTTGAAGGAGACTTCGGACCCTTCTGCTCCAAGCGTTGCAAGTTGATCGACCTGGGCAAGTGGCTGGATGAAGAGCACAAGATCGAGGAGCCGTTGCGTCCGGATCATTTTCAGGGCTATGAGGACCTGCCACCGGGTGAGTATCTGGACAATCCGGATGGGCGATGAGTTCCCGGCGAGCCGCCTGTGCTACGGAATTTGAGTGGTTTCCCAAGACCAGTACTGACCGCCGTCATGTTGAAGCAGCAAACGCAGGTAAACTGGGCTGGTTGAGCCGACGTTGAGCACTGTCGAATTGTTCCCTTCGCCAGTGCTGACAATCCTCTGATTTCCCGCCCATCGCTTTGCCAAGGTCAGACAATCATGCTCCCCAAAGAAAGCGGTGACCTTCGCATTGGCTGCCGACCCGCTGATGCGATAGCTCAGCGAAACAAGCGATCCCTCACGTTTTGCGCCCGTCACCAAAATGGTTGAAGGTAGATCGAGAAGCGCACGCACTTTGTCAGGCCTGAGATAAGCGGGAGTAGATTCCTGATCGGCCTGCAGGGTGAAATCTGAATCTGGACCCTTGCGATACTCCCAACCACCCGTCTGCATGAAGAACCACCCGTCGCTGTCCAAGCCACGATCTGTGTAGGTAATGCCCGTCTTCTTGTCGATGTCGGCGCGACCCATGGTGTCGAGCCGATTCCAATCCGACCCGTCCTTCGAGATCCAGCCACGGTAACGCATGCGTCGAATTGTCGAGCCGGTTCGTTGTCGTTGAGGCGGGCCGGGTACTTCCACAAAGCTTCCCAAGGTGAGGTGGGTAAGAGCTCGGCGCTTGGGTTTCTGTCTTCCGACACCAAACAGCTTCCATGCCTGTTCATCCGTCGCGTAGAAATAACTGTAATAGGTGTTGAAATCCTTGCCCGGTTCGACGCGAAGCGCGAAGGCCTGGCGTTGTCCCTGTCGTCCGGCAAGAGGTTCCCAATTGCGGATCTTCACGCCTGTGCCTTCGTGCCCGAATCCACTGAACGCGGCATCGCGATTTCCGATAGCCAACAGGTGGGAGAGTTCCTTGATTGGAGGTTCCTTTTGATTCCGACCATAAGACCAGAGCGAGAAGTTCATGCTGCTTTGCACGGTTCCGTCTGCGTTCCACAAGGGGCCGTAGTAACCGAATGGCGTAGTGACTGGTGCGTAGAACCCAAGCTCACCTGGCACAGCGTCCATCTCCATGATCCACATGCGCGCGTCGGCGGTGAGCATTGAGCTGCTGAAACGAGCGTGTGCTGCCGATGGTCGCCAACGTTTGCGGAGCACGGTGCCGTTGCGAATGGCTGGGCCGGATATATCAACGCGATGGAGTTTCGCGCCCGCCGATGGTTTTTGATTGCAGACGAGCCGAACGATGTTCTTCCCCTTCTTGAGGGGCATGTCGAATGCAGTGACTGAGCGAAGGATTGAAAAGGACTTCGACTGATCTCCAATTCTCAGCGAGAAGCTTCCATTGGCTCCCGTTGAACTCATGCCGACGCGAATCGTCGCTCTCCCGGGTGTATCAATCCAAATCCCCCATTCCACGATATCACCGGGATCCCAACCGGTGATGTGTTCAAACGACTTGCCTCCGTTCAGGTTTTCTTGATCCGGTGTTGATCCAGTGCCGGCTGCGGTCAAACCGAGCTTGGGGAAGAAACACTCGTTCGGCGTGAGGACGAGCGAATCGTCCTTTGCGCGCTGAATGCGATGATAGATCCCCGGCCTCCCCGGAATCTCAAACCACTCCAGCGCTGCCCCGCGTTGCGAGGCATCCGCTTGGGGAACAGGCCCCAGGTGGGCGATGCTGTGGAGAACCAGGCTGACAAGCAGCAAACGAAACGGTCGGCTTGGCATGGCGCGATTCAACCTCCGCCGATCGAAGCATGCAAGACCGCGCCAACTTACCTCGTGGCAGGTTTTCCGAACACGACGACTTGATTGAGATGAAGCGTTCCTTTACGCGGCAGGCTGAGCTTCAGGAATTGAGCCGTACCGTCGGTTGCCACATTCCAGATCGCTTGGACGGATTCAGCCTGCCAGGCCTTTTGCCAGTCCTTTCCGTTTTGCGACAATGAAAGCGTGAGGCCGGATGCGCGTGCCTGGATGTCTTTCGTCCCCGTTCGGTTGATGATGCGGACGTGACCGATGTGCGATGGCTGATCCAATTTGATGACCACACTTGGTTGATTGACCTCCGGGGTATGGAAGGCGTGTTGTTTGACCTGGGGTGCAATCGCGCTCAACAGATGGGCATTGTCGGTATTGAACGATGGATTGCCTGGATGACTGACCTTGTAAACTGCGCCGCGCGAAATCTCGGTCAACCCCTGGTGCTTGCGAAGTTGTGCTTCCGATTTGGCTGGAAGAATCCAGCCCGCCTTGTTTCGTCGGATGCGGCCGGATTTCCTTTTCGGCGCGGAAGGACGTTTTAGTGAAGCCAGGCGAGATTTCAGAAAGGCAGCCGAGATTTCTATGGCCTTGGCGCGGTCGGCATCGTCGTAATCCCAAAATTCCTGCACGACCCTTTCGCATGCAGGATGATGAGTGCCGTCGTCACCAATATCTTTGCGGAGTTCCGCGAATTGCTTTTTCAGACGATCACGAACCTTGGAGTAGGCGGGGTCGTCGTAGACGTTATTCAGTTCCTCGGGATCCTTGCGCAGGTCGTAGAGTTCCCAGCCGGGAGGAGTCTGGTTTTCGCCCTGGTAGTTCGCGGCGTAGAAATAAATCAGCTTGTGCGTCTTGGTGCGCATGGCCATCTCACCTGGATTGTCGTGATGGGCCATGTGCATCCAGTAGCGGTAATAGGCAGCCGTCTTCCAATCCTTCGGTTCCCTGCCCGTTTCGCAAATGCTTTTGAAGGAACGGCCCTGCATGGCCTTGGGACGTTCGATGCCGGCGAAATCCAACATCAACGCGGGGTAATCCACATTCTCAACGATCGCGTCACTCCGGATGCCCGCCTTGATGGCCTTTGGATAACGCACAATGAAGGGCATGCGCATCGACGGATCGTAAGCCCATCGCTTGTCTTGATAATCATTTTCACCCAGCCAAAATCCTTGGTCACCGGTGTAGATGATGACGGTGTTGTCGTAGAGGCCTTCCTTTTTCATGTAATCGAAAAGCCGTTTCAAATTGTCGTCCACGCCTTTCACGCAACGGAGGTATTTCTTGAGATAAGCCTGATAGGCCAGCCGCGTGGTTTCCTTCTCGGACATCTTTTCGTAGTCGTAGTAGGAGGGGAATTCTTCCGGGAATTTCTTGTAGAGATCCACCGCGTAAGAACGGCGCGGATTGCGTTTGCCAATGGACGTTCCAATGTGCGGCATCAGTTCGTCGTTGTGTCCGCGGGTTGCAATGGAGCCAAAAGTCTTGGGTACGTCGTAGAGCGTTGGCACTTCAGGAATGTGAACGGCGGCCAGATAGGATTGATACCGTTCGGCGTTCTCAAAGTAATCATGTGGAGCCTTGTATTGGTGGCAGACAAAGAACGGCTTGTTCGGATCTCGCCGGTTCTTGAACCAATCGAGTGTTGAGTCGGTAATGCAATCGGACGAGTGCTCGCCTTCGTGCGTCACCGTATTCAGTGGCCACTTCTTGTCCCCCTGAATGCGGAACTGCGTGTTGAAGAATTTCCCCTGACCGGGCAGCACCTTGTAATAGTCGAAGTTTGGCTCTTCCTTCAGATGCCACTTTCCAATCATCGCCGTCTGGTAGCCGGCCGCGCGAAACAAAATGGGAAGTGTCTGGTTCTCCGGCTTGATGCGACCGCCCAGATCGAACACGCCGTTCACGTGTGGGTACTGTCCGGTGATGATACAGGCTCGGCTCGGCGTGCAGATCGCATTCACACAGAATGCGTTGTCGAACGTGATGCCCTCCGCAGCAAGGGTGTCGATCGTCGGTGTCGGATCCAGTTCCTTCAACACCGTCGCATAGGCGCCCACCGCCTGCGCAGTGTGATCGTCCGACATGATGAACAATACGTTTGGACGCTTCTGGGCGGCTAAACCGATCGCGCTTCCGACCAGAAACGCAGCGACGGTGAACAATTCCACGATGAAATGACGTTTCATAACTTGAGCGCGTCGGAGCATGAACGAGCGATTCCTTTTGGCAAGAGCTTGGACGGCGCCCCAGGATTTCTTGCTAAAGACCCTTGTTCTTCCCCGTAAAATCTTGAGCCCTGATTCGGCACTGCGTTCTTCTGGTGCGCGGTTGTCTTCATTGATCTCAAGCTCCCAGGCGCAGCGCTGGCCGTAAGCCTGCTCAGGACTCAGCTTGTCGTCGTGATCGCGGTCGCTGGAGATGGGAAACATCCATTCCTCCCCGTTGATCAATTCCACGGTGAACATGCTGTCTTCGAAGAAGGACTTGTTCGCCTCGAATTCGACCGCCACGAGATTCGTAAAGTATGTCGCCAACAGCGGGTCCTCCCATTCCGTGCGGGACAGGATCAATCGGCGATCGGTGACCATGTACATCCCCTCGCGAATGTCCATCATGGCATCGGAGTAGAACCACTCAATAGACTCGCCGTTCTCAAGAATACTGAGGTCATTGATGACCCTCTTGTGGCTGGCCTTCATCTGGCGCCCATTGGCCGCCTCCGTGCCCGGCCCGAGGTTGCCGATGACAGCCAGGGCGACAATTCCAACGATCATCAGCGCGCCGAGGATTCCCCCGCAGCCGATGGCAACATCTTCAAGAAACTCTTTGGCTTCTTTCTTTCTCCGGGAAGTGGTGGCGGGTTCATGGTTCTCCGAAGTCTCCGAATTCAGGGCGGACAGTTTCAGAGAAACCGGTGTGCCGCCAGATCAAAGTAAGGATGTTCGAAACAGCTTGTTCTTGGATGGACAGGAGGGCCGGAGCTTCCATCATGCAGGCATGATCCGTTTATTCCTGTTGGCCAGCGTGGCAGTGGCCGGAGCAGTTGACCTGAAGATCGATCACCTGGGCGTCATTTCCGGCACGGAAAGGTGGGACTGGTGGCAGGCACGCACTGCGCACGTACCGGGTCCCGCGCCAATGTGGATCACGACCATGTCACAGACTGGCAAGTCAGGCGTTCACAACTTCCACGATATTCTGGAATCGATCAGCCGGGACGGAGGTCGAACGTGGTCGGAGCCCAGGATGATTCCGTCTCTCAGGCGAACCAGGCAACCGGATGGATTCGAAATCGCGCCCGGTGACATGTGGCCGCGGCATCACGCGAAGAGCGGCATGGTTCTGGCGACTGGAAAGACCTTTAATTTCGAGGACGGCAGGAAGGAGATTCGCCTGCGAGAGAAGGTCTCATATGCCGTGCTTGATCCTCGAACCGGCAAGTGGGGTCCGCTGCGATTTCTCAGGGTCCCGGACGAGGACCATTCAGGCGCGCGCATCACGGGGGCAAACGCCGGTTGCACGCAACGCCTCGATTTGCCGGACGGCGACATTCTCCTGCCGATCCGTTATTGGCGGGACCCGAAGGTTCATCGTTACACCAGTGTGGTCGCCCGCTGTGCGTTTGATGGCGAAACGCTGACCTACAAGGAACACGGAACGGAGCACACGATTCCCAAAGGCCGGGGGCTTTACGAACCGTCCATCATTCAATTCGGCGGACGGTATTTTCTCACTCTCCGCGCGAACGGATCCGCCTACGTGACCCAGGGGACGGACGGAATCAACTACGAACCTATCCGCGAATGGAAGTTTGACGATGGCCAGTTGCTCGGCAGCTACAACACCCAGCAACACTGGGTCAGCGTCGGAGGCGGCTTGTTCCTCGTCTACACCCGCAAGGGCGCCGACAATGATCACATCATGCGCCACCGCGCCCCGCTTTTTATCGGCCGGGTCGATCCCGGCAAATTGCACGTCATTCGCGCGACTGAACGAATCCTGATTCGAGAGAATCATGCCACGCTCGGCAACTCCGGCGTCTGTCGAATCAGCGATCAGGAAAGCTGGGTGACCTGTGGTGAAGGACTCCTCAGCCGCGGCAAACGAAAGGGTGAACTGAACAAGGTCTTTCATGTTCGTATTACCGCACCGTAGCAGCTGCCCAGTTCGCGAGCGGCGCAGTACGCGCCACTGACGCCCATGACTCCCAGCCACGAGACAAGGACGCCAAGTGGCGGCAGGGCGTCATCCGCTACCAATGGCTCGCTGGGCTGGATCTTAGACATCTTCGAAGGGCAGATCTTCGTCACGAGCATGCGGGAAATGATGTCCTTGCTGCTGCCGGAAGGCACGCCACCCGAATACGAAGCGGCCTTTCGCGGCAACCGCCGTCGGATGAAGGGAGCCAAAGGCAAAGCCCTCAACCGCCAACGCAGCGAACGGGTCGAACGGACCTTCGCCCAAGTGTGTGAC
>CEUN01028035.1_pt1 | contig 10365 bp, 8 predicted proteins | sample 361501 | NCBI WGS metagenome assembly CEUN01 (sample SAMEA2622801, study PRJEB7988) | marine metagenome | biome: marine biome (ENVO:00000447); feature: marine epipelagic mixed layer (ENVO:xxxxxxxxx); material: "saline water (ENVO:00002010), including plankton (ENVO:xxxxxxxx)" | depth 120 m | reverse complement strand
ACGTTGCCATTGCCGATGACTTTCATAAATCGGCGATCAACTGCCAAAGCTGTCGATTCATCAATACCGAATCCTACAAGGTCATCAAAACGGTTAACTGCAACGGTCAGTCTAGCCAGTCGATTACGCTGCGTGAAATGTTGGTCGATAATTGTGCCTGGTAGTAAGTCAAACCCCGTGCCAATTCGCGGGACAAGCTGCCCCATGGCAATCATCACCTTGGACTGAATGGCAGCTCCGGCAGAAGATCCACCGATGACGCCACCGCGTTTGAGTAATTCAATCAGCTCCTCTTCGACTTTAGTATCAGAATAGGCTTTCGATAGTTTTGACTGATCACCGCCTGTGATCCAGACGGCTGTAGCGTCTAATAGTGGCGCGACGAATTCACGCGTATCAGCCAATTCGCGATCACGTGTGTGTAGGACGGCGACGTTTTTGAAACCCCTGAGTTGCCAGGCGGTGATGATCTCTTTAACCTGATCCGGGTCGTCGGCTCTTATGGATGCAGTTGGAATGATAATTAGTTGAGCATTATCACCACCCGCCCAACTTTGAAACTGTTCATAGACTTGCGTTGGAATTGTTCCGCCGCCTGCGATGACAAGACGTCCATGTGCACCTCGAGGATCGATGTGCTTACCAGGTGGATCGGCAATCACCTGAGACGCGATAAGTAACAGTGTCAAAGTGGTAAATAGTGATTTAGAGCGCATTGGAAGGAAACCGGTAGTTTTGGTGGTTAACAGCAGTTGTTTGTGAACGACTTTTTAGGTCATTGGATTATTCTTGGGAATCGATGATGGCTTCGCCTGCCTTGATGGCTTCGACAATGCGGTCCACATCATAAACGCATCCGCCCCATGTGCCACCGCCGACACGCTGTAGGGCAGCCCACAATTTTGTGTCATCCGGTAGATCGGCGTCAGGTGCGAGTTCCGGATGTGTTGACCGATTTTCAAGCTCCGCTAAAGCTTCTTCCGGTGAGAAACTTGTATCACCATGACCAATTAGATTAACGCTTCCCTTCAATTCATTGCGGTCGACGATTATTTGAATAACATCGCCATCCTGCACCTTGCCAATTGGACCGCCTGACAACGCTTCGGGCCCAACATGCCCAATACATGCTCCGGTACTAACGCCCGAAAATCTCGCATCTGTTAGCAACGCAACGTCTTTTCCCCATTTTAGGAATTTTAAAGCGGAAGTCAGTTGGTATGTTTCCTCCATACCGGTACCTTCCGGGCCTCGCCCGATTAACACAAGAATGTCACCCGGTTTCAGTGGCTCCACGTTTTGCCCTTTGATCGCTTCGATGGCGGCACGCTCACTGGTAAACACTCTAGCCGGGCCGGTTTTTCGATAGACTCCGTCATCGTCGATGACGGATGGGTCAATCGATGTTGCTTTGATGACTGAGCCTTGCGGGCAAAGATTACCGAGAGGGAAGCAAACGGTGCTGGTCATGCCGCGCTCGCGTGCTGATTCTGGTGACATGATTACGTCACTCGGGTCTACTCCATCTTCGCGAACGAGACGATCTTTCAATTGCGTGCGCCGATCGGATTGCTCCCACCAATCCAGCACATCCCCAAGTGATGTGCCGGTTACGGTTTGTGCGTCTAGTTTCAACAAGCCAAGGTTACGCAAATGCAGCATCACTTCAGGAACACCACCGGCAAGGAAGAACCGAATAGTCGGGTGATTCGATGGCCCGTTCGGTAGAACATCAACGCATCGCGGCACTTGCCGATTTATATTACTCCAGTCATCTACAGTTGGTCGCCGTAAGCCAGCAGCATGTGCGATCGCGGGAATATGGATTAATAAATTTGTTGATCCGCCGCACGCTGCGTGAACCACCATTGCGTTGTGTATCGAATCGTTCGTCAAAATATCCGACATGGTGACGCCGTTGTCTGAGAGCGATTTAACAGCATAGGCGCTTCGAATCGCAGTTTCCAACCAGATTTTTTGCCCACTTGGTGCAAGCGCTGAATGGGGTATCGCGATTCCCATTGCTTCTGCCACGACCTGACTAGTGGCTGCCGTACCCAGAAACTGGCAGCCGCCACCAGGTGTTGCACACGCCCGGCAACCTGCTACCGATGCATCTTCCAACGTGATTTCACCGTGCACATATCGAGCACTGATTGTCTGAACTTTTCCGGCATCTTCTCCTTCTGCCGGTGGTAAGGTGACTCCGCCGGGAACAATAAGTCCCGGAATGCTATGTGATCCAGCCAGTGCGATCATCGTTGCCGGTAGCCCTTTGTCGCAGGTTGCGACACCGATGATACCCTGCCGATGCGGTAACGACCGAATAAGGCGTCGCATCACAATTGCTGCATCATTTCGATATGGGAGACTGTCAAACATTCCCGTCGTCCCCTGACTTCGCCCGTCACAGGGATCACTGCAAAATGCAGCAAATGGTAATCCACCTACTTCCTTTATGGCCTTAGATGCGGCTTCCACAAGCAACCCGACTTCCCAGTGGCCAGTGTGATAACCAAGTGCTACCGGGCTACCGTCGGGTGCGCGTACGCCACCTTGCGTCGACATTACAAGGAATTGTGGATCGAGCAGTCGTTCAGGTTCCCAACCCATACCTGCTGCCTGAGTGAGACCGAACAAGTCTCCGCTTGACCAGTTACGTAGGATTTCATCGGTAAGTGGTAGTGCTCCGGATGGTCCGGCAGCGGTGGTTTGAACATCTAGTGTTGCAGGGTCCTGACCCTCAAGTAGTTTTGTGAGTTGTTTACCTACACTCATGCGTTTTCTTTCGTTTTGTCTAGCGCGTTCCCGGTTGTTCTTGAGATTCTTGCTCCGTAGTCGGGTCAGCTTTAATTACCTTGAAATACCGTTGTACCAACAATGTGAGAATGACGGGTAGTCCGATGCTCACTCCCATAGCAAGAGGAAACCAACCGTACTTGTCGGCGACATCACCAAATTTTGAATACGCGAGTGAGATTCCCAAGTTACTTAGGGCGACAGGCCAGAAGAACCTTTTAAAACTCAGTTGGTGTACCCCCATTAGCAATACGCTCGACTCTGCCAGAACTGGTACACCTCGTGCAAAAACTAATACAGTCGGGCCATATTTTTGGGTGAGCACTTCAGCGCGATCAAGTTCGTCAGGGCTGGAAAACCGTGATGCAAATGTCGGACCCCAGCGTTTCGCGAGAATGAAACCGATCATCGCACCAACTGTTAATCCAGTCCACGAAGCGCACGCTGCAATCAGCCAGTCAATTTGGCCACCACCTAGTGTGCTTACGACACTCGATGGAATCGGCAAGAAGATATCACCGGAAAGCAACAGCACGATAGCGCCGGAAACCACCCATGAGTCGTCTGTATCCGGTATCCACTCTCTAATCGAGTCACCGAAAAAGACGAAAGGAATGATTGGAATTGCCAGGACAATACAAACCGGGACAAACTGTCTTAGTAGTGTTTGCAACGGAGTTGACGTCCATTTATAGGTGGTGACTAGTTATTCCCAGTTCACACCACTCAGGCGATTAAGTGCTAACTGAAGGGCATGGGTGCCATCACGGCCGTGTCCTTGCGACTTGAGTCCTTCATATAGTTGCTTGGAAAGGGCGAGGCCAGGTAGGCACAGTCCCATCCGGTTTGCTTCATTAATGGCAATCCCCATGTCCTTGATGAAGTGCTCAACAAAGAACCCCGGGTCGAAGTTTCCATCGATAATGCGTGGGCCCAGGTTTGAAAGTGACCAACTGCCTGCTGCACCACTCGCTACAGACTGCATTACCGTTGGAAGATCCAGTCCAGCTTTGTAACCGTACAAGAGCGCTTCGCAGACTCCAATCATGTTGGTAGCGATAAGCGTTTGATTGACCATCTTTGTGTGCTGACCGGAACCAGCTTTTCCCTGATATACGATGGTTTGTCCCATTGCATCCCAACAAGGTTGCAGGGCACTAACGACATCTTCGTCGCCGCCAATCATGATGGAAAGCGTGCCGTTTTTTGCACCCACATCACCGCCGGAGACTGGTGCATCAACACTATGTACACCTTTTGCTTTGGCAGCTTCATAGATTTCAACAGCTAGTGAAGGTTCGCTAGTGGTCATGTCGACAAGGACATTTCCATCGCTACTTCCGGCAAGGGCTCCATCTTCTCCGAGTAAGACTGCTCGTACATCGGATGGAAATCCAACGATTGCAAATGTAATGTCGCTTGCTTCAGCCACAGCCTTGGGACTATCAGCCCAGGTAGCACCGGCATCGAGAAGAGGCTGTGCTTTTTCTTTGCTACGCGTATAAACGGTTGCAGAAAGCCCGGCATCCATTAGGTGCTTGCACATGCTGGCACCCATCACACCAGTGCCAATCCAGCCTATTTTGGTTACCCCAGGTTCAATTTGTATTCCACTCATGTTGCTCGTCCTTTTTATGCCGCGTTGCACAGTGGATAAGGGTTTAGGTTGTTTCTTGAAAATGCCCTATCCAGATAGCCGCCATTGTAGCGTGATTTAGTTGACGGTGGAGTGGTCGGTCGTGCTATCGTGAGACTGCACTCTATTGCCAGCGACCTATTGCCAACGATGTTCAGGACGATTGATGATCTCTTGCAATACGATGGCCGTCGCGAGGCCGTCCTTCGAATGTAGCAGTTCGTGTACTCGGCTCAGTATTGACTCGTCTGACTGACTGCTTTCCAGAAGAGATTTAGTAAGCGAATCTTCTATCTTTTTGCCGTCATCGCCGCTTACATCATCAAACTTACTGCTGATGTGTCGTGTGCCGGTTTCTTCCCCGGCGTATTCTGCTTCATCGTATTCATCAAAAACATTTTCGTCGTAATCGCTGAAGACTTCTTCGCTGCGTCCATAGTCACTTTGTAGAGTCTCGTACTGCTCACCGTGGTCTCTGACCGGAGGGTCAGGTTGCTGTTTAGGAGGTGCTTCCGCTACTTCCCCAAGTGACTCCTTTAACAGACGCCGCAGTTGTTGTACTAGAGACTCGTTCATCAGTCCGGTGTTGATTCCTCGACAGGAAACTTAGTTTAGGATCTCAGCTTGAATACTTAATCAGCATCAATGACGGCTTGATTCGATTTGCTGTTGCCGCCGGCAATCGCAACTCGCATGTCGGTGTCGGATTGGATATTTCTCAACTTGTAATAGTCGCTGATCGTCAGCTTGCCACTTTGGAAGGCATCTGAGATAGCCACGGGAACATCTGCTTCGGCCAGAACCAACTGAGCACGGCTCTCTTCGATGGTGGCCTGTTTCTCCTGTTCATGTGCAACGGCCATTGCGCGTCTACCTTCAGCCTTTGCTCGTGCGACCCGTGTATCTGCTTCCGCCTGATCTGCTTGCAGTCTGGCACCGATATTGTCGCCAACATCGATATCGGCAATGTCAATTGAGACGATTTCAAATGCAGTTTGTGAATCCAGACGCTTTGCAAGTACCGTTTGCGAAATCAAGTCTGGGCTACGTAGTACATCTTTATGTGATTCGGCAGATCCAATTGCACTTACAATCCCTTCGCCGACACGGGCAATAATCGTCTCTTCGGTCGCACCGCCAATTAACTGTTTGATATTTGCACGGACGGTAACACGCGCACGCACTCTAAGCTGGATGCCATCCTTTGCAACGGCATCGAGCGTTGACTTGGCGGTGCCAGACGCCGGACAATTGATCACTTTGGGGTAAACACTTGTTTGAACGGCCTCTAATACGTCACGTCCGGCACGGTCAATTGCCATTGCTTCACGGAATGAAAGATCGATGATCTTGGCTTTTTGAGCTGCAATCATTGCACGGATGACTGTCGGAACATTTCCACCGGATAAGTGGTGAGCGACTAGCATATCAGCTGTAATCCCATTTTCTTCATCATTGGGAAACCCAGCTTTGACAGCCATAATCTTGCTCATGACGATCATTTTCGGCGGTGCCTTCTTAAACGTCATGTACAGCAAATCCATCAGCGATATCTTGGCATTAGTCAGCTTGCACTGAATCCAAAGCCGAAAGAAATGGATAAAGATGTAAAATGCGGACAAAAATAATAGTCCGACGATGGACAGGATGACCACCTTAACTGTCGGAAACTCATCAGCAGCGACAATTAGTAACGAAGTGAGTTGTGTCATTATTCAGCACTTGCTTAAGGTGACGTGAAAGATACCTAGCGATTACACGTCCGTCATTCTAACTCATTTAGATCTTCTTCAAATGATGAATAGTCTATTGATTCACTGTTTTCTTCTGATAGAAGGGACGATGGCTCGTCACTTTGAATCACCTCTTTCACCATGATTCGGTTACCCACTGCCGAGACAACTTCCACTTGCTTTCCTTCTTCGATCATCGTGCCGTTGGTAACCGCGTCAAACCGGTCATTTCCCAATCGTATTCTTCCATTGGGCATCATGGCAGTAACGGTTATGGCTGTAGCACCGATAAGCTGATCTAACTCCTTTTGATTGTCGCTTTCGCCGAGTTCGGGATCGGGGATCGATTTCTTACCTAGAGGTGTTTTTGGCCAGAGTTTAAAGGCAATGGTGAGAGCGATAGGTACGGCGACGGCAGAACCAAGTAATACGACAAGTCCAGTTGTACTGCCTTCATTAAATCCATGAATCACGGCATAGACGAAGGCTGTGCCTGCAACGATTCCGAGTATTCCACCGGAGGGAATAAAAACTTCGAGCACTACCAGTATGGAGCCTAAAAAAATGAGTAGAGCACAAATTAGATACGGATTCATCGCTGATTACCGGGCGTTAGGTTTTGCGTCTTACAACGACTCGGTTTCCTGTAACTTCATTTACCACAATCTTTGTACCGGCGTCAATCAAATCGCCGTCGCTAATTACGTCGATGACCTCACCGTCAATAATGATCTTGCCGGCAGGTGAGAGCCGTGTATGCGTCTTACCCATTTTCCCGACAAGATGTTCAAGATGTACCATCGCTTCATTCCACTCGCGCTGCGGCGTGTTTTCTTCTTCCGTGTGCACAAGTTGTTTCGCGAACCACATTCGCGATAACGGCTTACGTAGAACCAGGAATAATGTCACCGTAAACACACCGGACAGAAGCAATGTCAGCATGTTGTTGATTAATTCATTCCATTCGAAGTTCGACGATGGAATCATGAAGTTAACTGTGGCTAGAATCAACGACGTGAACACGAGGACGATTCCACCAAATCCAAAGATTCCAAACCCGGGTATCACGTAGATTTCCAGTACCAGACTAATTACACCGATGATAAATAGCAGTAATTCCAGAATTCCGGCTGTGTCGTTATGGATTTGAGCCCAGAAGAATATTGTGAGCGTTACGAGTGCTACAAAACCAGGTACACCAAGGCCAGGTGTGGTGATCTCGGAGATCAAACACCATGTGCCAACCATAAACAGAAAGCCCATTAAGATCGTGTTGTTGGCCAAACTGGTAAGAAATCGACTTAGTGGTGGGCGTTGTATGTTCTGGATTTGCTCAGGGTCTATGCCAAACGTAGCGGCAATGTCTTCAATGTTGGTGACCACTCTGTCAGCAACGCCCATTGCAAATGCCTGTTGAGATTCCAAGCCATCGGATACGTCGACTAACTGGTCTTCTTGCCAAAGATCTTCATCATCAGCCTCGGTGAGCTCTTCCGAGCAGAATATTCTCGTTTCACCGGTGTCTCGATTCATATATGTATGCAGTGTTGTATTGGGGTCGATGAGCCCTAAAATGAGCGACCAATTGCGTCCGTTGTTTCGCTTCATCTGTTTGAGATCTTCAATCAGCCCCGGGCGATCGACAATGAGATTCCCGCGACCACCTAGATTGGCTGATTGCGACATGTATATCGTGTCGCATGCCATAACCCACAATGCGGCATCCTTGAGTGCTTTTGGGTTCACATATGCGACTGTGGTTACATCGCGAAAGTCACTTGAAGCCAATAGCATCGCAATCTCACGTGAGCCGTTGATGTCGCCACCGGTCGTATCGATGTCGAAGAGGACTAGATTTGCCTTTCTTGATAATGCATCAGAAATCATCCGTTTAATCTCATTGCAGTAAGACGGATGTAGATTGTTGCGGATGTTAATACGAACAACGGACCACTCAGCTTCCGCTACGGTCACGGCGCGAAATCTGTCCGTAGCGACCTGAAGATGTTGAGCTAGCTCGTCTCGGGATGAGGCAGTGTAGGTGACGAGTTCGTGCTTACGTAGGATTGCACCGTCGATTCCGGTCGCTGCATTGGCATCGAGGATCGTTGTTACCTTGTTTTTGACCTCGAGTGCATCGAGTTCGGATTGATTCGCAACAATCGGTTTAGTGCCGTTTTCAACTATGTAAATGGGTTCAGATGGATCGAGGATTCCGCTGACAAAGGCGGATGGATAGCCACGACCCTGACCAACTTCTTTATAAGTTACCTGAATACCTTGTGACGGCTTGTCACTTGGTTCCAATACAGGCCCGAGTTTTGAACTTGGTTTGGGGATGATTTGCTCACAAGCCAATGCGATCAGGACAGAATGTCCAGTTAAATCGTGTGGTAAAAAGGCAACCATCTCAACTTTGGTTTGCCTTCTTACGATCTGTGCGATCTTCAAACAATCTTCGTATGCACTCTGATCATGTGCACCTGTTTGCCCAAATTGAAGGACAAGACAGTTCCTTGTGGTGTTGCTCGTTTCTCCCAATTCGTTAGCAGTTGTTTCGATGGCTCGAATGATTCCCGTTACACGTGCGGGATCGATCGGCAGTTCGATGCGAATAATTCGCCCGATTGCAACTTGCTGTTGAACCGCATGGGCATTTGAAACGAGTGCGAACAGCAACCCAAGGCTGAATACGCATGCGATGGCATTACGAATGAACGTACGCTTTGGGAATGGGCAATTCATATCCGTTAGAAAAACGCATCCGGGATTTGTGTTTACAGAATTAAGCCAAGCTATCCTCTTATGGTAACCAATCGAAGGCGATAATCTGTCGAATTACCGATTAAGTGGTATTTGCTGACCGGATTGATTGGCTTGACGTTGCTGTCTGGTAGGTGCTGCATTGACGACTTTTTTCCAACCACTTGGCAGACTCGGTTCATAGAAGTTCTTTTCCCAGATTCTCAAAGCTTCAAACGTTGTGTTGAAGTTTTCTTCACGATCGCGAAAGTTGAAAACAGTACGGGAATGATTCTTACCTTTGACGAAGTTCCGGTCAAAGATCACGATTCCTTTTGGTAAGAAATCGCGACGATCGATGATGATGTGGACTTTCAGATAATTAGCCGCATCGGCTTGGCTTTTAGGGAATGCCTCTAACCAAACAGCGTCTTTCACGTTCGAAGGAGTAATGACTTGTAGCCAGTATCGTTGTTTAATTTCAGCTGCATCAGCTCCGAACAGAAAGGGAAGTGGTCCGTTCTTAATCGCCTTGCCTTGTAGTTCAGCCGGCAGAATTTGTTGGATGAGACGCTCGTTAGTGAAGTCGTATTCAAAGACACTTTTGCCATCGCATACCCACCATTCACCGTGAACGCCCTCAATGGCGATGTGGCGTGGCTTTTCCTGAGGGCTGCGTGGTGCTTGATAGGACAGTACTTTTTCGACTTTGAACATTCCTTTGTCAGGGTCCGCATATCGTATGAGGCCTGTGCTATATGTCTTAAATGTATTTTGTGGTCCGAATACGGTGTCAAATTGCCAACGCTCAAATGTGCAGCGATAACGGTCTACTTTGGCGGTTTTGTTTTGCCAGTATTCCAGAACCTTATCGATATAAGTTTGATGTGCTGCCGAGAGAGGAATAAAGGATGGCGTCTTGATAGATTGTTGGGCGGTGCGTTGCTCCACAGCGGGTTGTTGAGCACTTGCAGGACGGACCGTACCAGAGTTTTGTACACGTGGTGTGTTGTTATTCTTGGTCGTGCCAGACAGGTTTGGCACGATGCTCGGAAGTTTCTGAGCGATGGTGGCTGTGGTAATTACAAGCTGTAAGAACACTGCCAAATGGATTGTCTTACGGTTGAGCATCCGTGCTTCTTTTCCGTTTTGAAATCAACTGATCTATGAATGCGGATTCTAGCAATTCGATCAACAAAACCAAATAGTGATCAATCAGCCTGTTGTGTCCAGTCGTCTAATCTTATGTTCAGTTGGGCGAAATCATCCATGATCCAATTGGCTTCTTCAAAACCATGAATCTCATGATGGTTTCGGCCTTGTGTGTAAAGTACTGTAAAGCAGCCAGCGGTATTGCCAGATTGAATGTCAAATACAAAGTCGCCAATCATAACCGACTCAGACGGCTGAATTCCCCACTGCTCACATATTTGCAATGGCGCCCATGGATCAGGC
>CEUN01029020.1_pt1 | contig 10366 bp, 12 predicted proteins | sample 361501 | NCBI WGS metagenome assembly CEUN01 (sample SAMEA2622801, study PRJEB7988) | marine metagenome | biome: marine biome (ENVO:00000447); feature: marine epipelagic mixed layer (ENVO:xxxxxxxxx); material: "saline water (ENVO:00002010), including plankton (ENVO:xxxxxxxx)" | depth 120 m | reverse complement strand
CTCAAATCTATACGACGCTTAAGCGTGTAGAACCCGATTAGCGTTTCGAGTACTGCGGACGTTTGCGCGCTTTGTGCAAGCCGATCTTCTTACGTTCGACTTCGCGAGCATCGCGCGTCACAAAGCCTGCGCGGCGCAGCGGCGCGCGAAGAGTCTCGTCGTACTCAATCAGAGCGCGGGCGATGCCGTGGCGAATCGCGCCGGCCTGACCGGTACCGCCGCCACCTTTGACGGTAACCGTCAGGTCCACCTGATCGAGCAGTTCGACTGTTTCGAGCGGCTGGCGAACGACCATGCGGGCGGTCTCGCGGCCAAAATATTCGTCCAGCGAACGGCCGTTGACGGTGATGGCCCCATTGCCGCGCTTCAAGAACACGCGGGCCGTGGAAGTTTTGCGACGGCCGGTGCCGTAGTTCAATTCGGGCATGCTTTCTAATCCCCTAGAGTTCGAGCGGCTGCGGCTGCTGGGCGGCGTGGTTGTGCTCGCTACCCGCGTAGACGCGCAGTTTGCGGAACATGTCGCGACCTAGTGGGCCTTTCGGCAACATGCCGCGTACGGCTGTCTCGATGATCCGGTGAGGCGCTTTCTCGCGCAGCTTATCGAGCGTAATTGACTTGATCCCACCGGGGAAACCGGAATGGTGGTAGTACACCTTGTCGGTCTCCTTGCGGCCGGTGACACGAACTTTGTCCGCATTCACGACGATGATGTAGTCACCCGTGTCCACATGTGGTGTGTACACAGGCTTATGCTTTCCGCGCAAGCGGGTCGCGATCTCGCTGGCCAAGCGCCCGAGCGCTTTGCCTTCTGCGTCAACCACGTACCACTGGCGCTCAACGGTTTCAGGTTTGGCGCTGTAGGTCTTCATGTGCGTTGCGCGTGACCGCGCTTCAACTACCGACGTAAAGAGCGGAAATGTTATAGAGAGTTGACGGGGAGATCAATGGTTTTACGCCGTGTGGCGTGTGGGGCGTCGCCAAGGAATGACGTCTGAGTTGGCACGCAAACTCGACTGGCAGGCGCTTTTGCAGTTTTTCATGAAAAAGAGTGTGATTCTGTGTGTTCGGGTACATGAGGAATCTGTATAAGTAATTGTTGTAAGTGAATTAAAGCGACAATCGCGTGCTTCGTTTCAGCAGGAAACTAGCAAATAATTGTGCATTCTGTGTTCACGAGAACCAGTCTGATTCACAAGATATTGCGAAAAAGTAGACTCCAGCGGCCGTCTCTCGTGCATTCTTACCGCGAGACCCGTGCTCTTTGGGTTTCGAACAGAGCCCTCAGCCCCGCAGTTCGGACGCAGATATTTTGAATGCGCGCGCGAATCCACCCACAAACTGACCACTTCTGATCTCAAGCAGGATGAGGTGGAAGTCGCCGAAGTCGAAACGCGGCTCTGCCTCCGGCAGGCGTGCGAGGTAGGCGCGACGGGCGCTCGCGTAATGCTTGTCATCCCGATTGATGATGATGGCTTCACCAGACAGCGACGCCCGCGCCAGGGTCTGCGGATCCTCGCGGCCGTCATCCGGCTCAGACACGCTCAATGAGAACTGCGGCCGCTCCATCAGGTTACGCGTGTGCTTGGCCAACTGGCTCAAATGCACCACAAGCCGGTCTGCACGGAGACATGCAAACGCGATCTCCGAGGCGAGTGGCGAGCCGTCGGCGTTGGTCGTGGCGAGTGTCGACCAGCGCACGGCTGACATCAGATCCGTGAGTTGAGTACGTGCTTCCTGGTCCATCTGTCCGTCTCTACAGTGCCCGTCAGACCCACCGTGCGCCAACGGTCATGAACTTTGACGCCAACCGCATCAAACCGCGCACTGGTCCTGGCAACTCTGCAGCGCCGTTGTTCACGGCTGTCGTTGCGTGTCGTTCCTCATCATCTTTCATTTGTTCCAGAACGACGCGGCTGCGTTCGTCGGCTGGCGGCAATGCTGCCAGATGCCCTTGCAGATGCGTGCTCACCTGATTTTCGGTTTCCGCCAGAAAGCCGAGACTCCAACGATCGCCGGTACGGCCGGCAGCGGCGCCAATGATGAGAGAACCAAAATACCAGAGGGAGCCGAGTCGGCTGGTGTTACCGCCCAACTCATCCAGCCGGGCGGCGCACCATTGCAGGTGGTCTGCTTCTTCACGGGCGGCTTCCAGCAGGGTGTCGCGCAGGCGCGGGTCTGATGCGGTGGCTGCCTGACCTTCGTACAGTGCTTGTGCAGCGACCTCTCCTGCGTGGTTGACGCGCATGAGTTCGATGGCCCGGCGACGGTCCGCGGGCGACAGCGCGACGGCTTTTGCGTTGGCCGCCGGGCTTGGACGTGACGCGTGGGTTTTGGTCCCGGCGCCTGCGCGAAGGCCCCTATCGAGGCGCGTAATCCAATCATCAAGTTCGTTCAGCTTTCGCATTGTGTGACCCGAAGCGGTTGATGGGGTATCCATATGCTCAATCAGCGGGCAGATGCTGTTCCACGAACTGCCCGAGGGTCACCCGGTAAGTATCGCCTGTCGCGACAAAACCATCGTTGTGACCGCCACGCATTTCCAAAAACGATTTGGGGTCATTGGCGGCTGCATACAAGGCGCGCCCATGGGCAAACGGAATGAGTCGATCTCCCTGGCTGTGAGCTATCAGCACGGGCGCTCGCAACTGGCTGATCGATTCTCGGCTCGGGTAATGCACCCTGTTGATCAGGCCAACTGGAAGCCACGGATATTTTTCCCGACCGATGTCGACCATCGACGTAAACGAGGATTCCACCAAGACGGCTGCGACATCTCTCTCGAGGCGTGTCAGCGCCAGTGCAACAGCGCCACCCAATGAGCGTCCGTGCACGAGGATGTAAGTTGCAGGTATCTTTCGTTCTTGCTGTAAATACCTCCACGCCGCGCGCGCGTCCAGCCCGGTGCCGGCGGCGCTAGGCTCACCGGCGCTCCGTCCGTATCCGCGATATTCCAGCGCGAGAACGTTAAGACCAAGCTGATGCCACAGTGCAAAGGTCTGTAGCCTGTGCGAAATGTTGCCGGCGTTACCATGCAGGAACAGGACCGTTCGCGCGGTCGGCTTCGAGGCCGGCATGTACCAGGCATGCAGCCGGATGCCGTCTTCCGTTGTCAAGCTCACGTCCTCGAATACAAGCCCGACGTCCGCCGGTGTATTCACCAGTTCCCGGCTCGGGAAATACACCAGACGGTGCTGGAAGAAGTACACCAGCAAGACGATCAGCGCGTAGCCCAGTACGAAGAAGGTCAGGAGAGACCCGAGTGATTTCAGCATGACATCAAGCCCGACCAGTCGAGCTCGCGGACGTACTCACGCGTAAGTCTCTCGGCGCGACAGTGAGCGCGCGCTCAGGCACACTGGCAGTTTTCAAAGTGCGCACAGGCATACGAACCATGGCGCAAGAGATCGAGCGCAAATTTCTTCTCAACAGTGATGCGTGGCGAGCGCATTCGGACGTTGGCAGCGTCATCATGCAAGGCTACCTCGCCAATGAAAAGCGCTGCAGCGTCCGCATTCGCGTCAAAGGTGATGCTGCCTGGCTGACTGTCAAAGGTCCTGGCGTCAACCTGACCCGTGCGGAGTTTGAATACCCAATTCCTGTCGCCGACGCGCATTCGATGTTAGCTGATTTGGCTGAGCGGCCGTTTATCGAGAAGACTCGACACATCGTCGACCATGGGCCTCATCGCTGGGAGATTGACGAGTTTGCGGGTGCCAACGCGGGCCTGATTGTTGCGGAAGTGGAACTGGCGTCCGTGGACGAGGCATTCGAGCGACCTTTCTGGTTAGGCGAAGAAGTCTCGGATGACCCGCGTTATCTGAATGCCGCTCTGGTCAAAAGGCCCTATAGCGAGTGGTGATGCCGGGGTGTGCTAATACCAATGCTTGAGTTGGACAGAATCGCGGAACAACGCATTAATGAAGCGCTCGAACGGGGTGAGTTCGATGCGTTACCCGGCGCCGGACTGCCGCTGGAACTGGATGACGATTCGATGGTGCCTCCCGAGCTTCGCGCCTCGTATCGCGTCCTAAAGAACAACGGTCTGGCACCCGCGCCTGTACGCGCACGTCATGAATTGCTGGACGCTATCGAGGCGGAGTGCACGGCGGAGGATATTGAGACCAAGCGCCACGCCGTGCGTCGGCTTGCCGTGTTGTCGTTACAGCTCGAGCGCCAAGGTATCGGCGCGGCAGAGCTTGACCAGTACAGACGTCAGATAGTCGAACGGCTCAGTCAGACTGATAGAGGCCAGCACCCTCAGTCTGATGACTGATCACCGGAGGGCTTCGACGGCGTGTAGATTGGTGATGGGAACTGAGTGACATTGCCATTTTCGCCACCCGCCACAATCTTGTTGGTGCCTTCTTTTTCCACTTCGTCCATGCGGATAATGGCGTGGACGGGGATGTAGGTACGCTTGACTCCTTCGAATTCGGCCTTAAGTCGTTCTTCCGACGGGTCAACCAGCAACGAGGAGCGCTCGCCGAAGATGATGTCGGCGACCTCTACAAAACCGTACATGTCGGCGTGCGAGATTTCGCCAGCATGTAATTCGTAGACCTTACCCTGGTTGTGGAAAACGACCTTGTAAATGTGTTTGCGCTTGGCCATTGGCATTCGTGAAAAGTGAGGACCGGCGGCAGCGGCTGATCGACGCTGGAAGACGCACGATTATACGCGAGCATTTGGCGGACTACGATATAGACACCATAGCAGCATGAAATACAGAGACTACTACGAGACGCTTGGGGTCGCGCGCGACGCGAGCCAGGACACGATCAAGTCCGCCTACCGGCGGCTCGCCCGCAAGTACCATCCCGACGTCAGCAAGGAGACGGACGCCGAGGCGCGTTTCAAGGAGGTGGGCGAAGCTTACGATGTCTTGCGCGATCCCGAGAAACGCGCAAGTTACGACCAGCTGGGCTCCAATTGGAAAGCGGGTCAGGACTTCAGACCCCCGCCGGGCTGGGAGTCCATATTCAGAAACTCCACGCAACAGACCAACACTGGTGGTCGAGGCGATCCATTCAGCCGCTTCTTTGACGAGCTATTCCAGGCGCAGAAGCAGCAGGCGGGCGGGCGCGGCGCCGTGCCACCACAGACATTCTCCCTGCAGATCGACCTGGAGGAAGCGTTTAATGGTGGCGACAAACAGATTCGTGTGACTGAACAGGCTACCGGCGGCGCGCGTACTTTGAAGGTCAAAATCCCCGCCGGCGTGACAGAGGGGCAAAAGATTCGGCTGAGTGGTCAGGGTGGTCTGGGCGCGCAGGGCCGCCGCGGCGACTTGATCATCGACCTCAATATCCGGCGCCATCCGCGCTTCCGTCTGGACGGCAAAGATGTGTACCTCGACCTGCCGCTGGCGCCATGGGAATCCGCCGTCGGCACCACCGTGCAGGTACCGACGCTTGCCGGGCCGGTGGAGTTACGTATCCCACCCGGCACAAAATCCGACGCGAAACTGAGGCTCAGGGCCAGAGGGCTTGGACGAGAGGCGGGCGACCAATATTGTGTCGTGAAGATTGTCGTGCCAGCAGCGCGCGATGAGCAAACCAAAGCGTTGTACGAACAACTGGCTGAACACACGCAGTTCAATCCGCGAGACACCTGGTAGAGTCGCGAACCATGAGATTTCATTTGAGTCCGGCGCCCGTCCAGCGGGATAGCTGCCCTCGGGATTTTTGGCCCTTTTTTGGCGCGTTGATGACGTTGCTACTGCTGTTCTGCGCCCCTGTCAGTGCCGCATTGCCAGCCGCCCTGGACGGTAAGCGCCTGCCGAGTCTTGCCCCGATGTTGGAACGGGTGACGCCGGCAGTCGTCAACATTGCGACCAGGGGTATGGAGGTTGAGCGGGTAAACCCCCTGACCAGTGACCCGTTCTTTAAAAGGTTTTTTAACCTGCCTGAGCGACGCAGGGAAAAGCCGACTGAAAGCCTCGGATCGGGCGTCATCGTGGATGCCAGGCGCGGATACATTCTGACGAATCATCACGTGATCGATAAGGCACGTGAGATCACGGTCACCTTACGTGACGGGCGCAGTCTCAAAGCACGTGTTGTAGGTACTGACCCGGACACTGATGTCGCGGTAATTCAGGTCAAGGCGAGACGCCTCAAGGCGCTAAAGATGGCTGATTCGGAACGTTTACGGGTAGGCGATTTTGTCGTCGCGATCGGCAACCCGTTTGGTCTTGGCCAGACGGTGACGTCCGGCATTGTCAGTGCCCTGGGGCGCACCGGTCTGGGCATAGAGGGTTACGAAGACTTCATCCAGACGGATGCTTCGATCAATGTGGGCAACTCGGGCGGCGCGCTTGTGAACCTGCGCGGCGAACTGGTAGGCATCAACACCGCAATTCTGGCGCCTGGTGGGGGTAGCGTTGGTGTCGGGTTTGCGATCCCATCCAATATGGCCGGGGACATCATGGAACAGCTGGTGAGGCACGGTAAGGTGCGCCGCGGCGTACTCGGCCTGGTTGCCCAAGACGTCACCGCCGAGCTGGCTGAGGCGTTTGCGTTGCCTCGCGGCGCCGGCGCGATTGTTGTCAGGGTTTTCCCGGGGTCGGCCGCTGAAAAAGCCGGCGTACGCGAAGGCGACGTTTTGATCCGCGTTAACGGAAAACCGGTCAGGAACGCCGGTAATGTCAGGACCATCGTGGGTCTGAGTCGCGTTGGTGACGAAATCGCGATGGAGGTGTTGCGCGACGCGCGCTCGTTGAAACTGAACGCGCGGATCCCGGAGCCTGACGAATCCAGTGTTGACGGGCTGGATGTACACCCACGTCTCAGTGGAGCATTGTTTGCCAACATCGCTCCGCAACATCCGTTGTTTGGTCGTGTCGAAGGCGCGATGATCGCCAAAATGCGGCGCGGGTCTCCTGCCTATTCCATTGGGCTGCGGCCGGGGGATATTGTCACACAGGCCAACGGTTACAACCTGCGATCGTTGGAAGACTTACAGCGTGCGACTGAACACGGCCGTGACCGCCTGTTAATGGTCGTACAGCGTGGTAATTCAACGCGGCAATTTTTGTTGCGCTAATACTGCTGCCCGATTGCTGCCCGAGACGCGGCGCCGTCAGGGATTCGGGTCGACGTCTTCATGCTCAAGCATGTCCGGTGTCTCGGGCTCTATCAGTTGAGCCTCGGCAACTGTCTGTGCATCCGTCTCTTCGCCGAGTTCGACGCGCTCTATCTTGCCGAACCGGGAAGCGATCTTACGCGCTGAGATATGCACCTGGTCGACATCTTCGCCGGCCTGTTTGATATGCCTCGCCAGATTGTCCATGCGACGCTGAAAGCGATCAAAGTCTTTGGAGAGAGTTACCAGGTGTTGCTGGATGATGTTGACCTGTTTACGGGTGGCCTCATCCTTGAGTACGGCCCGCGCCGTGTTAAGAATGGCCATCAAGGTGGTGGGTGATGCGATCCATACTCGTGCATCGTGGGCAATCTGTACCAGGTCGGGATGGTGCGCCTGGATCTCCGCAAACACGGCTTCCGCAGGCAAGAACATGACAGCACCATCCGCCGTCTCGCCAGGAATAATGTAACGTTCGCTGATATCGCGTATGTGTTTGCGGATGTCGCTTTTGAAAGTGCGCTCGGCTGTCGCGCGATCGGCATCACCGATATCCGGTGTCATCATGCGCTGGTAAGACTCCAGCGGAAACTTCGAGTCGATGGCCACGTTGCCGGTGGGCGGCGGCAGAAACAGCACGCAATCCGCGATGCGGTCGTTACTCAGCGTGTGTTGAATGGCAAAGCTGGCCTCTGGCAACACATTGCGCACCAGCGCGTTCAACTGGACCTCGCCAAACGCGCCGCGCGAGCGTTTGTCAGCCAGCACCTCCTGCAGACTAACGACATTGCCGGACAACTCCGTGATCTTCTTCTGTGCGTCGTCTATCAGCGCGAGTCTCTTGACGATATCTGCGAACGTCGCCGTGGTCTTGTCAAAGCCGTCCGCCAGCCGCTTCTCGACCTGACCGCTGATTTCGCGCAGCCGGTCATCGGTATTCTTGGTGAGCGTACTGACTCGTTCACCCAAGTGCTCGCTCGACTTTTCCAGATAGCCGCCCACCTGCTTCTGCAGATTCTCGCCGCTGGCCATGACGGATTCTTGCAGCGCCTTCAGCGCCTCGGTCTGGCGTCGTTCAAACTGCGCCTGATGCTGTGCAAGGGCAGCGGATGTCTGCTCACGCAAGTCACTGAGCGCGCGTTGGGTTTGCTCGCGCGCGTCAGCAAGCTGGTTGCTGATGCCGCGGCTGGATGCTTCCAGCCGTTCAGCCAGATGTTCGCGCAACGCCGCCGCATTCTGCGTTTGCGTGTTGCGTTGTTCCCCCAGGCGTTCTGCCAGCATCTCGCGTACGTTGGCGAGCTCGGAAGTAGCGCGTTGTTCCGCGTTCTGTAACGCCTGCTCCAACGCCCGTTGTCGCTCCTCCTGTACGCTCTCGTTTTTGTTGAACGACGACTGCCAGCTGGCCAACGCCTCTTGTATGCTGTCCTCCTGCGATGGCCCGGCGAGACGCATCCAGATTGCAACGCACGCAATCAGCAGCACGACAAGCAACACAACAATGGTGATTTCCATGGTATCCATCAGTAGTTGCGGACGGTTAGGGAGGATGCGTTCATAGCATCATTGGAGCGCGCCAAGCGCTTCTGCCGCGGCACTGTCACCCGCTGCTGCCGCCGTGGCAAACCAGCGTTTTGCGGATTCCTGGTCGGGCGCGGTTCCGATGCCAAGCTGATGCATATGACCCAGATTCCGTTGTGCGTAAACGCTGCCGAGCTCAGCGGCGCGTTCCAACCATCGAAACGCAGCAGGCACATCCGGCTCGACGGGGCCGCCGCTCTGTAACAGAAAGCCCAGTGCCTCCATGGCGTAGACATGTTGTTGTGAGGCGGCCCGACCGTACCACTTGAGGGCCGTCTCCGTGTCCTGCGCAACGCCGAGGCCTTTCTGATACGCGTAACCCAGGTTACATTGTGCCTCAGCCAGTCCCAGGTCGGCCGCTCTGCGGAACCAGTCGAGCGCTTGTTTGGCATCAGGCGACTGACCTTTGCCATGCAGGATCAGATGGCCGATATTGTTGAGCGCGTAGGAATACTCCTGTCCCGCCGCTTTTCTGAATAACACCATTGCGCCAACGACGTCTTCAGGCAAGCCGATCCCTTTGCTCATCATCCAGCCCAGATTGGTCAGCGCCATCGGGTCGCCCAACTTGGCAGCCTTTTGGTACCAGAGAACGGCCTGTTCCAGGTTCTCCCTGGAACTTGTGTCCTGCTGCAGCATAAACGCGAGGCTTGCCTGCGCGTGCGCATGGTCTGCAAGCGCGGCCTGCAGGAACCACTGTCTCGCAACTTCAGCGTCGGTGTCTACACCATTGCCGGTACGGAAGATCTGCCCCAATCGTACAGCGGCATTGACGTCACCTTCTTCCGCGGCGCGTTCGAGGAACTGCACCATCCCGTCGCTGACGGGGCTGCCGGGGTCTGGCGCGTAATAGGCTTGTAGTGGGCCGCGCAGTCCTTGTTCCACGGCCAACATATACCAGTTGCGTCCGACCTCGAAGTTGGCTTCGACACCCAGTCCATCGCGATACATCCGCGCGAGACCGTATTGGGCATTCGGGTCGCCTTGCTCGGCTGCTCGCTGGTACCAATCGAGGACTAGTGTGTAATCCTGTTCTATTCCGCGCCCGCGCTCGTAGAAGAACCCAAGTCTGTATTGGGCAACCGGGTCGTTACGCTCCGCGCCCGCTACGTACCACTGCACTGCTTCGGCGTAGTCGCGCTCGACGCCTTCACCCCGCTCGTAAAGATACCCGGTCCACGCTTGCGCACGGGCGTCACCGTTAAGCCCAAGCTCTTCGAATATTTCGAAAGCGGCCGTGAAACGGCCCGCGTCGTAAAAACTGATAGCGTTCAGCAGTGTGTTGGCAGCGGCGCTGCCGACATAGAGCAGCGCAACCGTGCCAAACAGGATGCGCATCGCGTTTGTTGCGTGGGACTTGACGGCTAGCGTAGCGATCGCAGCCGACCTCCTTCTCAGCGGGCCGTTCGAAGCGCCTTGAGCAACGAAGGCGTCAGCTTACCGTTTTCCGCGAGGCCGATGTCGCGCTGGAATGCACGGGCGGCATTAACGGTGCGCCGTCCGATAATGCCGTCGGCGGTGCCGGCCGGATAGCCTAGTCGATTTAACTCACGTTGGATTTCCCGCACCAGTTGCGCACCGGTTAACGAACGTTTGTGACCGGCCGGGCGCGGTGCGTCAGCTTGTTCGAGTCTCTGCAGCAGCCCCTCTGTCAACAAACCATCCGAGGCGAGCCGCGCCCTTGCCTGAAATGCCTTGATGGCGG
>CEUN01083277.1_pt1 | contig 10367 bp, 10 predicted proteins | sample 361501 | NCBI WGS metagenome assembly CEUN01 (sample SAMEA2622801, study PRJEB7988) | marine metagenome | biome: marine biome (ENVO:00000447); feature: marine epipelagic mixed layer (ENVO:xxxxxxxxx); material: "saline water (ENVO:00002010), including plankton (ENVO:xxxxxxxx)" | depth 120 m | reverse complement strand
TCGCTCATGAGTCCAATAGCTCCAATACTTGGGCGACGCAGTCGTCTACCGACGTGGTGTCGGTGGGCAACACCAGGTCCGCGGATTCCGGCTGCTCGTAGTCGCTGTCTATGCCCGTAAAGTGGGGCAGTTCCCCTTTGCGCGCTTTCTTGTAAAGCCCTTTGGGGTCCCGCTTCTCAGCAGTCTCCATGCTGACATCCAGATAGATCTCCGCGAACTCGTCCGGTTGGAACAGGCCCCTGGCCATGTCCCGCTCCGAGCGGAACGGGGAGATGAAGGCCGTCAGCACCACCAGCCCCGCGTCCACCATGAGTTTTGCCACCTCGGCAATCCGCCGAATATTCTCCACCCGATCCGCATCGGTAAAGCCGAGATCCCGGTTCAGCCCGTGGCGAATGTTGTCGCCATCGAGTATGTAGGTGGACATCCCGCGGGAGTGGAGCACCTGCTCCACCGCGTTGGTGATCGTTGATTTGCCGGACCCGCTCAAGCCGGTGAACCACAGGCATTTGCCTCGATGGCCGCGCAGCTTGGCACGCGCTTCCTTGTCGACCACCAGGTGCTGTCGGTGCACGTTTTTCGCACGACGCAGGGCAAAGTTGATCATGCCCGCACCCACCGTCTGGTGGCTGTAGCGATCCACGAGCACGAACGAACCCATGCCCATGCAGTTGCTATAGGCTTCAAACGGAATCGGCGTATCGACGCTCAGCGTCACCCTGCCGATGTCGTTGAGCTCGAAGTCGCGGGATGACAGCTCCTCTAAGGTATTGATGTTGTACTTGTGGCGAATGTCCGTGAGGGTCGCATTCACGCGGGTCGCGCCCATCATGAGCCAGTAGGAACGGCCGATGAAACCCGCTTCGGTGTCCATCCACACCAGCGATGCGTCGAACTGGTCGGACACCTCGCACAGGTCCTGGGCGGCTACGAGCACGTCGCCGCGGGAAACGTCCACCTCGCGATCCAGGGTGATGGTCACCGCCTGATCGGCGCTGGCCGAGTCGAGATGATCCTTATAGAAGATGATGTCTTCCACCGTGGCGGTTTCGCCCGAAGGCAAGATCCGAATGGGATCGCCCTTGTTGACGGAACCGGCAACTACTGTGCCCGAATAACCACGAAAATCGGAACTGGGTCGATTCACCCACTGAACGGGAAAGCGGAAGGCGTGCTCAAGCTGAGCCTCGCGAACCTCAACCGTCTCCAGGAATCCCAATAGCGTTGGCCCTGTGTACCAAGACGTCACACGTGATCGCTCGATGACGTTGTCGCCCTTCAGAGCAGACAGCGGAATCGCGGTAATGGTCTCGAAATCCAGGGCTTCAGCGAAAGCCTGATAATCGCGAACGATCTCGCGAAAGGTCTGTTCGTCGTAGTCAACCAGGTCCATCTTGTTCACGGCCAGAACCACGTGCTTGATACCCAGTAGCGAAGTAATAAAGGAGTGTCGACGGGTCTGGGTGAGCACGCCTTGAGAGGCGTCCACCAGAATAACGGCCACGTCGGCCGTGGACGCGCCGGTCACCATGTTGCGCGTGTATTGCTCGTGGCCCGGCGTATCCGCAACGATAAATTTGCGGTGGTCGGTGCTGAAGAACCGGTAGGCCACATCGATGGTGATGCCCTGCTCCCGCTCCGCGGACAGACCATCAACGAGCAGGGCGAAGTCTATGTCGCCACCCTGGGTGCCCTGCCGCTTGGAGTCTGCCCTCAGGGAAGACACCTGGTCTTCGAAAATCAGCTGAGCCTCGAACAGCATGCGCCCGATCAGGGTACTTTTGCCGTCGTCTACGCTGCCACAGGTAATGAAGCGCAGCAGGTCGAGCTTGGACTGGTTTGCGATATAGGCATCGACGCGAGCCTGAGTGTCGGCGTCTATCGTCATCAGGTTTTCGGCTTCGCTCATTAGAAGTACCCCTCTACCTTCTTCTTCTCCATGGACCCGGAGCTGTCGCTGTCTATAGCCCGGCCCTGGCGTTCGCTGGTGCGGCTCTGCAGCAGTTCCAGCACGATGGACGACAGGTCATCCGCTTCGGACTCGATCGCACCCGTAAGCGGGTAGCATCCCAGCGTCCGGAAGCGAACTCTCTTGATCTCAATCTCCTCGTTGGGGAACAGACGCATGCGATCGTCGTCCACCATTACCAGCATGCCGTCACGCTCAACCACCGGGCGCTCAGCGGCGAAGTACAGGGGCACGATGGCAATCTGCTCCCGGTAGATGTACTCCCAGATATCCAGCTCGGTCCAGTTGGACAGCGGGAACACCCGGATACTCTCGCCCGGATTCTTGTAGCCGTTGTAGACGTTCCACAACTCGGGACGCTGATTCTTCGGATCCCAGCGGTGGGTATCGGTTCGAAACGAGAAAACCCGCTCCTTGGCCCGACTTTTTTCTTCATCACGCCGGGCACCACCGAACGCCACGTCGAATCCATGCTTGTCCAGCGCCTGTTTGAGGCCCTGGGTTTTCATCACATCAGTATGCAAGGCGCTGCCGTGGTCGAACGGATTCATGTCTTTTTCTACCCCTTCGGGGTTGATGTGAACGATCAGCTCCATGCCGCTCTCTTTGGCCATCATGTCGCGAAACTGATACATGGCCTGGAACTTCCAGCGCGTGTCTACATGCATGAGCGGAAAGGGAGGCGGGCTGGGATAGAAAGCTTTGCGGGCCAGGTGCAGCATGACGGAGCTGTCTTTGCCTACCGAATACAGCATGACCGGGTTTTCCGCCTGTGCCATCACCTCGCGAATGATGTGCACGCTTTCCGCCTCCAGGCGGTCCAGGTGGCTCATACCCTCATCCGACGAATCCACTGCCAGGGCGTGCTCGCGGCGAGCACTGGATTTGGCTTCCTGATAGATCAGGCTGGCAACTCTTGCCGGCGTACCGTTGGGGAGCGTCATATCGTGGGTTTTGGCTTCCTCCACCACAGCTCGGCACAGCGCGGTGACGCCGCCGTGGGGCCAGAATAGGGACGCCCGCTCGCCAGCAAGCGCCGCCAGTCCAGCCAGCAGATCAGACGCGTCCGGCGAGCCACCGGGCAGGTACACCCAACGGCGCCCCATGCGCCCATCGTTGGCCATGAGCACCCAACCCGCCGAGTCCGACTGGTGCAGCTGCAGAACCAGCGATTGGTGGCGCTTGCGCTTCGCCTCTGCCTCCAGGCTCTTGACCCGCAACGTTACCGGCGGACGATCGAGTTCATCACGCAGGTCTTCCAGTTTGCAGGCGGCGGGGAGCAGCCCTGATGATTCCAGCGCCCGTTCGGTGGATCGAAGCGCCTGATCGGATCCGCCAGCTAGCACCACCGCATGCAAAGCGGCTGTATCCCAGGGGATTAGCCGGCCCTTTGCATCGGTCCGGTTGCTGAGAACTTCTGTGGGGAACTCCATGGTTCGGTCACCGCTGCTGTCGCGACGTGTCGCAATTCGCGGATTTCAACGGAGTCGAGGCTAAAGGTCAACGATCAAATTGTAATTTTGTTATATTCTCAGCATTTTTCGCAAAATGCGACAGAGTTCACAATTTAGCCAGTCTCTCGCGGCAGTCCCAGATCCCGGTCGTCCCCGGAGGTGAACATGAGGTCCATGTCATAAATCTGCCAGCCAACGTCCGGCACGAAGCGCACTTTGTCGGCATAAGTCCCCATGAAGATCCATACACTGTCTTCCCGAGCATGCCACGCCTGCAGATAGCTGGTCATCGTCCCCTCTCCGGAAACCACCTCACCCGCGTCGTCCATGATCAGGTCCGTGACATCCACCACCTGAGAACCCACCAGATGCTGCGTGGATACGTAGTTGGCCAACGCCCGGTTGGCCACCTCCGCCCACCCATCCGGCCCCTTGGCTTCAAGGCGCACTTCGCCATCGGTGGACGTGCGAATGCGCGCGTCCGGCGCGAAAATTTCGTGATAGATAGCGTTGCCCTGAGCTATAGCCTCGGGCGTATTGACGCCAAGAAGATCCGTCGCCTTAGCGTACTTACGCCGCAAATACTCTACGTCTAGCCGCGCAAGCGCTATCTCGCCGCGGGTGGCCGGACGGCCACCTCCTCCCGCTGATGCCGATTCAGCCATCGCTGCCTCCTGTTGTTTGTGCCAGGGCTACAGGCCCGATTTGCCCGCCTCACGAATCATGGGCTGGTATTCATCGAAGGCCGGGCCATTCGGCGTAGCCCCAGTGGTCATTCCAGCATCAGTTGTGAGCGTGTGTCCGTTGGTATATCCCGACTCATCGCTGGCCAGCCATAGCGCCGCGTTGGCCACGTCTTCGGCAAGCCCAGGACGGTTCAAAAGCGGTGAGGCCGATGCCAACGCCTGCTTGGTTGCCTCGATGGCTGTGGGATCACCGGTCGTGACGTTGGCTACCATGGCGGTGGCCATGCTTCCGGGTGATATCGCATTCACACGGATTCCGTACCGACACAATTCCGCACCCGCGTTTTTAGTAAGGCCGATCACAGCATGCTTAGCAGCAGTGTAGGCATGAGGACCCAGGCCGCCCATGATACCGGCTGTGCTCGACATGCTGATGATTGAACCGGACTGCTGCGGCTTCATCACCCGGGCAGCATGCTTGACGCCATAGAACACGCCGTTGAGTAGGATATCCAGCGTCAGCTTCCACTCATCTGTGGGCGTCGTGTCGATGGGTCCCACGGCGCCCACGATGCCCGCGTTGTTGTACATGATGTCGAGCCGACCGAACTCGTTCACAGCCGTGTCCACCATGTTCGCAATATCGTCTTCCGAGGTAACGTTGCAGCTCACGAACACGGCGTCATCGCCAAGCTCCTCCGCCAGCGCCTGACCAGGCGCCTCCTGAATGTCGCCCAGCACGACCTTGCAGCCCTCGCTGACGAACAGCCGCGCCGCGCACGCGCCAAAACCACTGGCCGCGCCGGTAATGGCCGCCACCTTCCCTGCTAATCGTGAGCCCATAACTCCCCCACTGAACTGGTTATTTTTCGAACGTCCATACTATAAGCCAATACGGCTACAATCGAGAGTTTACATCGACTGGGGAGGCGCAGATGGGGATGACCCCGTATGAGACCATAGCCGTGGAACAACGCGGCGCCGTGGACTGGTTGACCCTCAACCGTCCCGAATCCTTGAACGCGATCAACACGCCCATGGTCACGGAATTGAGGGACTATTTCGGCTCGCTGCACGAGAACGACAGCACGCGCATTGTGGTGATGTGCGGTGCGGGCCGGGCCTTCTGCGCGGGGCTCGACATCAAGCAGGCCACCGCCAACACCCACGAGCGGCCGTTCGGCGCCGGCATGGGTTTCCAGGGCTATCTGGCCGAGGTGTACATCCGCATGCGGCGCTGCCCTCAACCCATCATCTCGTTGGTACAGGGCCCGGCGTGCGGCGGTGGGTTCGCCTTCGTGCTGGCGTCAGACATCCGTATCGCAGCCGAAAACGCGCGCATGAACGCCGCGTTCATTCGCATCGGCCTGTCCGCATGCGACATGGGGGTGAGCTACTTTCTGCCGCGCCTGGTGGGCACGTCGGTGGCCTCGGAGCTGATGCTGACTGGCCGTTTCATTCACGCGCAGCGCGCTCTGGCCACCGGCCTGGTCTCCGAGGTGGTGCCCGACGGCCAGCTGGAGGCAGCTGCGCAGCCCTATATTGACGAGATGCTCACGACCTCGCCCATGGGCCTGCGGCTCACCAAGGAGGGCCTGAACATGGCGGTGGATGCGGGCAGCCTGGAAGCGGCCATGGCCATAGAGAACCGTAATCAGGTGCTGTGCTCCACCACCAGCGACGCCAAGGAAGGTATGCGGGCTTTCGTGGAGAAACGCGCACCCAACTACACAGGAAGCTGACACCATGAGTCAAACCGACGCGCTCGCCGAACTGCTGGAAATCGAAGCCATCAAGAAGCTCTCGTATCTGTACTCACGGGCCTGCGACCGCCTTGATCGGGCGCTGCTGGAAAAGGTGTACTGGCCCGACGGCGGCGACGACCACGGCGCCTTCAAGGGCAGCGCGCCTGACTACATCGACTGGGTGATGAACCTGCTGGCAGGCTGGACCTCCAGCCACCACGACAACACCAACATCCTCATCGAGCTGAACGGCGACCAGGCCACTGGAGAGGTACACTGGACCGGCTACTACCGCTACGAGGTGGACGGCGCGCCAATGGATCAGCTATCCGCGGGCCGCTACCTGGACCGCTACGAGAAGCGACTGGGTGAATGGCGCATCGCCTACCGAACCTGCTTGTCGGAGTGGAGCCGGGTGATTCCGGTGGAGGCGGACTGGCGCGAGGGTGGCAGGAATATTGGGCGCCGTGACGAACAAGACGCTCTGTATGAGTTGCAGCGCAGGGCCTGGCGCATATAGCCTAGGCGACGCAAGAGAGGGGAGAGCAGCTTGGAACGGTTGAAGAAGTCGACGATCGCCTACTACAGCCTGGCGGATCTACCCATCGCCATGTCGCTGTTTCCAGTAGCCGTATTCATCCCCCGCTTCTGGGCCAGCGACATGGGCGTTTCGTTGGCCTTGCTGGCGACCATTGGCATCGGCGTTCGTATCGTCGACGTCATCACCGATCCGTTGATGGGTTACATCAGCGACCATACCCGCAGCCGCTTTGGGCGCCGCAAGCCCTGGGTGTTCCTGGCCACCCCCATCATGATGGCGTCCATCTGGATGCTGTTCATGCCACCGGCGAACGCGAGCGTGGTGCACTACACCATTTGTACCTTCGGCCTGTCGATCGCCACCACGATGCTGCTCATTCCCTACTATGCCTGGGGTGCGGAGCTCTCCACCGATTACAACGAGCGCTCGGCGGTCACCGGTGGCCGGGCCATGGCTGGCATCGCCGGCAGCCTGGCCGCGCAGCTGGTCCCCGGGGGCGCGCTGCTGTTCTTCGGCATCGGCGGCAGCAGCGAGGTGCTGATGATGGTGGGCACCACCATGCTGGTACTCATGCCAATTTGCGTCTCCCTGTGCCTGTGGCGGGTACCGGAGCCCCAGACGCACCAGGACTCCGTGGTGCCCGTGCTCAAGGGGCTCAAGATCATGTGGCAGAACCGCCCGTTCAAGCAGCTGGTGCTGGCTTTCATGATCGGTTCCATCGGCACCAGCATCACTACACCACTCTACCTCTTCTTCATCGCCGACTGGTTGGGCGCAGAAGAAAAAGCCATCTACATGCTGACCTTCTTCTTCCTATCCAGCTTCGCGGCGGTCCCGTTCTGGGTATGGTTGGCGGCGAAGATCGGCAAGCACCGCGCCTACCTGGCCGCGTTCTTCCTGCTTGCTTTCGCCCACCCCCTCTACCTACTGCTGGGGCCTGGTGACTTCTGGTGGATGCTGCCAATCACGCTGCTCACCGGATTTGCCGGCGGCGGTTTCTCGGCAACCCTGCCCAATTCCATGAAAGCCGACGTCATCGATCTGGACACGCTCAACAGCGGAGAGAATCGCGCCGCGTTATTCTTCTCCTCCTGGTCGTTCGCGCAGAAAGCCACGGGAACCATCGGCGGCAGCCTGGCGCTGTTCGGCCTGGCCCTGTTTGGCTTCGATCCGGTACCTGGCGCCACCAACGGTCCCGATGAGCTGTTTGGCTTGCGCTTCCTGTTCTCCACGTTCCCGTCGCTGTTCTTCCTCACCGGCGCTGCCATCGTGTGGAGTTATCCGATCACGGAGGAACGTCAAAAGGAGATCCGGCGCCAGATCGAGGAGCGCGAGGCCCAACAGGCGGCGGCAGCCGGATCCACCTAACAGCACCTGCCCAGAACCCGCCGGAACCCGACGGGCCTCCATGAGGTTCCGGGATTTCCAAAAGCTCCTGAAGGAGTGGGTCGAGAAACCCTGACGATGCATGCGAGCGCTGCCTGTTTCTTTGACAGGTAGCGCCCCAACTTCTAGGGTGGACAAATGGCCAACCCCGCACCCGGATTCGACCAGCACCCCAACTACTCGGTAGTCATAGAACCGTCGAGCACTCGCGTGCAGGTGCATGCGGGTGAGGTGCTGGTCGCAGACAGCACTAACCCGTTGAAGCTCTCCGAGTCCAATCTCCCCCAGGTGTGGTACCTGCCCTTGACGGATGTGGATCAATCCCTATTGGAACGTAGCGATACCTCCACCTACTGCCCATTCAAAGGGCGCGCGAGCTATTGGAGCATTCGCACCCACGCAGGCGTCACCCAAGACGCCATCTGGACCTACGAAGAGCCATTCGATGAGTGCGCGCCGCTAGCAGGCTACGTGGCGTTCTACCCCAACAAGGTCCGTATCCACCCCGACGCTCAGGACTGAAAATCGGTCTTCAGGTGGCGGCTGATGTCGCCAGGATTGTCCAGATAGATTTCCCGCGTGCGGATGAACCAACCCTGCAGATCGAGCTTGAACACATCCACGTAACGACCACCCGCAATCAGCGTGTTCTGGCCGTCCAGGTTCTGGTACACGGTGAAATAGCTGCGCACATCCGCCTGATCAACCGCGTTGTTGAAACTGCAAGCTATGTTGGTGATCACGTGCTTGGTACGCGGCGTGGTCTCGCCCCGCACGTACGGCACCTCGTTCTCGTCGGCATCGTAGAATCGAATGATGTCGCTGTAGTGACCGCAAACGGCTTCCGTTCCTTCGAGGCTGCCACCGTCGGGCATGAGGATGCTGCCCTTGGCGAACAACATGCCCACCGTCTCCATGTCGCCATAATCGATGGCTTCCGCGTAGCCGAACATGATGCCTTCGATGGCGAATCGCCCTACCGCGATATCCTGGACGCGTTGCATTACTGCTCCCCGTAGTTGTAGTTGTAGGTCTCATTTACCCCGCTGCGGCCCGGGCGGTCAACCCTCGATGCCGCCGGCAGGCAAATTCTTTCAGGACAATCGGGCGATGAGGCGCTCCACGAATCGGTTACCGGCAGCGAACTGGGCAGTCTCGATGTACTCGTCGGGCTGATGAGCCTGGTCAATGCTGCCCGGCCCACAGATCACCACGGAGTGGCCCGCCTGTTGGAACTGACCGGCCTCGGCACCGTACGGCACGGCCCGGGAATCGTTCTGCCCGGTAAGCTGTTTTGCCAACACCACTGCCGCATCGTCCTCGCTCGCCTCGAACCCCGGCACGTCGGCGCGCACCTCAATGTCCACCCCCGTGCCTGCGTTGACGTCCCGCATCTCGGCGGCAACCTCCTGCGCAAAGGCCTCGAACGCCTGGAAGTGCTCGGCTGCCGACTCTCCCGGCAGGGCACGAACATCGGTCATGAATCGGCATTCACTCGCGGTGATGTTGTGTGCGGTGCCACCCGCGATGGTCCCGCAATGCAGCGTCGTATAAGGGGGTTCGAAGCTGGCGTTCGCCGGCGCACGCTCTGCGCACCCGCGCTGCCGTTCCCCCAACCAGTTTACCAGCCTGCCCGCAGCCATCACCGCAGAAACGCCCCGGTGTTGCTGGCTGGAGTGGGCCTCAAACCCTCGCACGCGGGTCTCGAAAATGAACATGCTCTTGTGGCCGGTGACCACCTGCATGCTGGTGGGTTCGCCCACGATCACGGCGCGCACGCTAGGCAATTCCCGCGTGATCGCGCGGATCAATCGGGGCGCGCCCAGACAACCCACCTCCTCATCGTAGGACAACGCCAGGTGAATGGGCTGTTTGAGATCACCCATGCGGGGCACCAGTGCCAGCGCCACGGCGATGAAACCCTTCATGTCACACGTGCCGCGGCCGTATAGCTTTCCCCCGGCCTCGACCACCTGGAAGGGATCCGACGACCAATCCTGCCCGTCCACGGGCACCACATCGGTATGCCCTGACAGCACCACGCCGCCTTCTACGTTGGGGCCGACCGTAGCGTAGAGATTAGCCTTCTGCCCGCAGTCGCTCTGCACCAGCCTCGCCTCCACGCCGTGCTCGGCCAGGTAGGTGGAAACGAAATCTACCAGCGCCAGGTTGCTGTCGCGTGACACGGTGGGGAAAGCGACCAACTCGCACAGCATTTCGACCGGTGTGTATTGTCTGGCCATGCCTCCTCCACAGCGGATACGAGCAGCATACTAGCGGCGGGCAGGAGCCTCCACCGGCGGACGCGGGCGTGCCTTTAGTCCTCGAACGCGGGTTCTGGAGGCCACGGATAGTCTTCCGGCACGTTCAGCGAAGCGCGCACAAAGTCGTTCCACAGCAAAGTAGCTTGATTGCCGGCGGCACGGTGGGCATCCGATGCCGCGTGGTTTTCCTGAACATAGCGGGTTATACAGGCGCGAAAGCGGTCCACATCCGTGAGGAACGTTTGCCACACCGGCTCCGGGACATCTTCAGGCGGGCGCTTGGGGGCAACGCAATCAGGCGCAGGTACCGGTGTGTGAGCAT
>CEUN01061931.1_pt1 | contig 10369 bp, 8 predicted proteins | sample 361501 | NCBI WGS metagenome assembly CEUN01 (sample SAMEA2622801, study PRJEB7988) | marine metagenome | biome: marine biome (ENVO:00000447); feature: marine epipelagic mixed layer (ENVO:xxxxxxxxx); material: "saline water (ENVO:00002010), including plankton (ENVO:xxxxxxxx)" | depth 120 m | reverse complement strand
CGGCCGCGCTGATACTGCCGTCCCGTGGCGGCGAGCAGGCGGCGATGTTCGGAACGCCGGCAACTTTCGCCGTCCCGACGCTCATCACGGCAGAAGCGGCGTGCGCGTAGCGGCCGCCAGGGACATAGCAGCCGGCGGAACCGATCGGTACCACCCGCTGCCCCAGATGCACGCCGGGTTCCGTCTCGATATCGAAGGAAGAGAGGCTGTCGCGTTGCGCTGCGGCGAACCGCGTGACCTGAAGGTGCGCGAAATCGATATCCTTTTTGACGCCGCCGGTGACGCTGTCGATGAGGTCGCGGCGCTGCTCATCGGTCAGCACAAAGTCGCCGGTCCACCCGTCGAAGTCCTTGGCGTACTGTATGACAGCGTCCTCACCACGTTTCTCGATATCGCTGAGCATGCCTTCTACGGCTTCGCGGACGGCGCGATCCTCCACCTCAGGATCGGCTTCGGCCTTCTTCAGATATTCCACATTCCTCTCCCTTCGCCGGCCGTGAAGCGGGACGCGGCAGCGTTCAGTTCATCGTCGGTCTAAGATCGGGTATTTACGCGATTGGCGGGCGCTCGTCTGCCCATGGGCGGATGGCTTCGAAGGCGGCCGATGCCTGCAGAACGGTGAGATCGTCGAACCGTCTGCCGACCACCTGAAGACCGACGGGCAGGCCGGCCTCGGTAAACCCGCACGGAACGCTCGCCGCCGGGCTGCCGCTGAAGTTGAAGGGGTATGAAAACTCCGCCCACACGGTCCAGTCCCAGTCGTGCTGGGGCCAATGGGACGGCAACAGTTGATCGGCCGGGAAGGCTGCGACCGAGACGGCCGGGGTCAGCAGCAGATCCCAGTCGTCGAACCAGCGAAACAGACTATGGACATAGTCGAGCTTCCGCTGGCGCATGTTCATGTAGTCCTCGGCCGTATACCGCTCGGCATCCCGCATACATGCCACCAGACCGGGATCCATCTTGTCTTCCCATTCGGGCAAGAACTGGGCGTAGCGCAGGACATGCGCGGCCCAGAAGAAGCGGATGAGTTCGGGACCTTCCGGCCCAAACGGTGGCGTCACCTCCTCCACGGTGGCGCCGAGTTCCTCGAACGCGGTGACCGCGTCAGCGACGAGTTCGGCGACCTCCGGGTCGACGCGGGCGTGTCCCAGATCAGGGCTGTAGGCGACGTTGAGACCGGCGATACCATCCGCGCAAAGGGCGGGATAATCGGCGGGCTCGGCTTCCAGGCTCGTGTAATCCCAGCTGTGCGGGCCCGCCATCACTTTCAGCATCATCGCCGCGTCGAGAACGGTACGGGTCATCGGACCCATGTGGGAGACGTTGTCGTTGTTATTGACGGGCCAGGCCGGAATCCGTCCATAGGTTGGTTTGTGGCCGAACACGCCCGAGAAATGCGACGGCATGCGGATCGAACCGGCGCCGTCCGAGCCCTGGTGCAGCGGGCCGTATCCGGCCGCCGCGGCGGCGCCCGCGCCGGCGGATGATGCACCCGCGTTGTAGCCGAGTTTCCACGGATTGGACGTAATACCTGTGAGGGGGCTCTCGCTCACGCCCTTCCAGCCGAATTCCGATGTCGTGGTTTTACCGAGCATGACGGCGCCGGCTTCCTTGAGGCGCGTGACGAAAGGACTATCCGCGTCCGGGATGTATCCCTTACGCGTATGGGAACCGTATTCGGTCGGCACGCCGGCCGTAACGACCAGATCCTTGATGGTAACCGGAATCCCGTGCAGTAGTCCCAGTTCGTCGCCGCGCGTGATGGCGGCCTCAGCCTCCCTGGCTGCGTCGGTCGCGATATCCGCGGTCAGGGTCGCGAATGCGTTCAGCTTGGGTTCGAGGGTTTCGATGCGCTCGAGAACGGCGCTGGTGATCTCTACCGGCGAAACTTCTTTACGAGCGATCATCCCATGCAGTTCAGATGCTGGGGTGTAGCAGAGATCTTCTTGGCTCATGGAGCGGCTCCGGGGACAGTGCGAACGACATCGACCATGGCAACCATCTGCTGCATGATCGTACTTGAAGGTCCGCCCACGGTTGCCGGACCCGCGCTACCGTAATGGGTCGCAGGCAGAGAGTCGATCACGAGACATGGTTTATTGCTGACCACCGCCCGATTATTCCTTGCGAAAGAGCGCGAACCTCTGGGGCCGCAAAATCGCACCCTTCGGCCCTGACGTACTGGCCCGCGTACACCCAGGTTGATTGACGTGTGTTCACAGAACTGGGGGAGGGTAGCGGCCAGATCCCTAAAGGTCCGAGATTGAACGAGAGTTATTGATAATAATTCTCATTTGCTCTTGACTTCGCGCCTGAGTGCGCGCAAAATTATAGACATTATGAGAATGACAATCATTCGCATAATACGTTGCCTGTTCCCATTGGGAACACGCTGAACGGCGTCAGGCCTCAGAAGTAATCGTCCTCGGCCGACGACTCGTTGTTTCTGTTGTCAGGCGCCGTTCAGCGTCCGCTTTTGTGTACGTTTATATGGGTGTTTTTATTCATTTGGCGCTCTGCGCCAACTCCGACTCCACTCGGTGTTCGCCTCCCTGAGGTTGGAGCAATTCCTGGAGTGTCGCCAAGCGGTTAGCTGGTGGCACTCCAGGATGAGGCGCCTCATCAAAACGGTTCAGATCCGACAGGAAATCAGGTTCCCTTTACGGGCTCGAAACCCTCAAAAACGGGATGACCGATATACAGGCCACGATTATCACCAGCGCTCGCATGGGCCTGGCGGAAATGCTCTGACTTGGTCCATGCTTCGAAGGAGTCTCGGTTTTCCCAGATCGTATGCGATGCGTAGAGCGTTCCCTCTTCATTGCCCGGACCCTTGAGTAGATGAAACTCGACGAAACCGGGAACCTGATCGAGACGCGATTTCCGTGTTTTCCACACATCTTCGAACGCTTCTTCTTTGCCCGGAACGATCGTGAAACGATTCATCGCAATGAACATTTGGACCTCCAATATGGAACTAGATAGTGATTTCTCGGACTTTGGCTAGCCCGAGTCAGCGAAGAAGATTGGTGAGACGCGGACGGTGTTCGATGGACCGCGATCGACCTGTAAGGGAGCTTCGTAGACTTCGCTCAAGCGGTCCCCGGTGAATACCTTCTCTGCAGTACCTTCAGCTACGAGCTTCCCTTCGTGCATCAACGCCACGCGGTCGGAGAACGCCGCGGCGAGATTCAGGTCGTGCAGCACAACTAGAACGCCGACACCCTGTTGGGCGGCCTTCCGGGCCACTCTCATTGCGGTCACCTGATGTGTGAGGTCGAGGCGTGCTGTAGGTTCGTCGAGAAGTAGATATCTGCCTTCCTCCACGCCAGCGGAGGAAAGTTGACTCAGCACTCGAGAGAGGTGGGCTCGATGCTGCTGTCCTCCGGACAGCAAATCGGCTCGATTTTCCGCGCGATGCTGCAGCCCGACGGCCATCAAGGTATCCGTGACGATTTCTTGTACTGTATCGGGTGAAATCTCTATGGCGATGGACAAGCCGGCAAGTTGTTTCACCTTGAAGGCGGCGGCGAGTGTTGGAGACTGCTCCAAAACTGCCCGGCGGGTCGCAAGCTCCTGAGGGCTGAAGTCATGGAGGTGGCGCCCATCCAGGAATGCTCTCCCCTCTTGAGGAGGCAGATCTCCTGCCAGAACGCTCAACAGGGTTGATTTTCCAGCGCCGTTGGGACCGCATAGGGATACGATTTCACCTGGCTTCACGGCAATGCTCACATTGTCGACGGCGGGGGTGTTGCCGCCAAACCTGATCGTGACATCCTGGACTTCAAGCAACGAGACCGCGTCCCTTCATGCGCGTGAGCAAGAGCCATAGGAAGAACGGCCCGCCGATCAAGCTGGTGGCGAGGCCGATGGGGGGTTCCGCGGGGGGTACGATATTTCGTACCGCCAGGTCCGAGCCTAGAAGCAGCCCCATCCCCAAAAGAGCGGAAGCCGGCAATACCAGTCGATGCGATGGCCCGATGATGAGCCGGGCCATGTGGGGTGCGACAAGACCGATAAATCCTATCGGTCCTGCCGCCGCTGTGGCGCCGCCGACAGCAATCGCTGAAAGGAGTGCGATGTTGCGTTTGGTCCGCTCGACATTGAGCCCGGAGTGGAACGCGGCACGCTCACCAATTTGAAAGAGGTCCAATGCGCGGCCCAGGGTCGCGAGCGCTGCCGCGGCGACTGAAACGACCGCCAGCGTGACCGCGACCATCGTCCAGTTGGCGCCCCCCAGGGATCCCATCGTCCAAAATGTCAAATCTCTGAGCTGTCGGTCATCACTGATGTAGACCATGACACCGATTGCCGCGCCGGCGATTGCATTGATGGCGACGCCAGCGAGAATCAGAGTAGCGACCGAAGTTGTACCCGCGTGCCGGGATAGTCGGAAAACGAAACTTGTCACGAGGGCGGAGCCCAGGAACGCGGATACTGGCAACAGGTAGGGGCGAATTTCCCTGGGCAGCTCCAAAGCCAGGGCATCGCCGAGCACGATCGTTGCTGCCGCGCCAACGGAGGCACCACCGGTCACTCCGATAAGGCCAGGATCAGCAAGCGGATTTCTCAATACGCCCTGAAGGGCGCAACCGGAAAGCGCGAGAGCGGTTCCCACAGCGATTCCCAGAAGCAGACGGGGTGCCCTGATTTGAGTAACGATCGCCGTTGACGAAGCGTCCCCCCAGCCAAGAATAGCGCTGCTCACCTCCGAAAGACTGAGAGAGACGGGACCGTACGCCAATTCTGCCGCCGCAATTGCGAGGACAACAGCGCCCAGTGCAGAAAAGAGCTTGAATCCTGCCGCGGTCTGGAGTCCGAATATTCGCTTCACGGGGTGCCGCCCGAAAATTTTGCTATTGGCGTAGCGCTTCTCCCAGTTGCTCGATGGCAAGGGGCGTGCGGGGTCCGAAGCCAAGTAGCAGCATGCCGTCCATGGACACGTAGCGCCGTGTCTGACCAGCGGGAGTGAGCGCCAATTCAGGACGTTCAAGAATCTTGTCGATCCCGCCGTAGCGGCCCACAGCGGAATCCATCATCAGAAGCACCTCGGGCTGTGCCGCGAGAATGGCTTCGCGGGACATTGGCTTATAGCCTTTGAACTGAGTAACGGCATTGGCTCCCCCCGCGAGTTCGATGATTTTTGCTGCTGAACTTCCGACTCCTGCTACCATCGGTTCGCCCTCGCCAAGGGCGAGAACGAAGATAACTCTGGGCTTCGGCTGCTTGGATGCCGCTCTCGCAGCTTCCCTGCTGATGTCGGCTTTGATCTGTGAGGCCAGTTGCCGAGCCTTGTCTGTCAGGCCCAATAATTGACCGACGAACCGAACTTTCTCCGGGATGCCTTCCGCGGAATCACCCCGCGGCGCGAGCTCGACGCGAACGCCGGCAGCTCTCAGTTGGTCGACGGCTGTAGGGGGACCCATGTCATGGGCGCCCAATACCAGATCTGGCCCCAGCGCCAGCACGCCTTCCGCAGAAATGCGGCGTACATAGCCGATTTGCTCCTTGTCTCTTGCGGACGGAGGATAGTTGGAAGTGACATCGACGCCGATCAATCGGTCCTCGGCACCCAGAGCATAGACAATCTCGGTCAGGTCACCTCCGGCAGAGACTATTCGTTGTGGAAACGTCTCCGAAAGGCTGACGGTCGACATGAGAACGGCGACCAAAGCGGTCAGAACAATCAGTTTCATCTACACATTCCCAATCGATTGGGTGCCGCAGACATGGGGGCATACAAACTCAACTCTCCATCCCTCGTTGTCCGTTCTTCCCGGAGCTGTTCGGCAACCGATACCGCACCAAAAATGGCAGAATAATTGCCTTTTCAGCCAATAAAATATTGATAATAATTCGCATTTGCAATATAATTCTGGACGAAGACAAGGTCCGGTTGGGCCGGTCCAATTTCAAACAATGTGCTGCAGGAAGGATCGCGAGAGATGGACAATTTAATTGGCAAGGCGGCTCCGGATTTTCGAGCCCCGGCCGTTCTGGAGGACGGAATGATCGACGAGAATTTCAGCCTATCTGGATATCTGGATGGCGCTTACGGCGTTCTGATGTTCTATCCACTGGATTTCACATTTGTCTGTCCGTCGGAAATTATCGCTTTGGATCGGCGCGCCGATGCATTTGCCTCTCGTGATGCCCGGCTCGCCGCTGTCAGCATCGACTCACAGTTCACACATCATGCCTGGCGCAGCACGCCTATAAGTGAAGGCGGCATCGGACAGGTCCGATTTCCGCTGGTTGCGGATATCACCAAAAGCATTGCCCGATCGTATGGCGTGCTGCATGAGGATGCGGTCGCCTTGCGCGCGACCTTCTTGATTGACGGCGACCTGGTTATCAGGCACGCGACAATCAACGACTTGCCGCTCGGCCGGAATGTCGAGGAGACACTTCGCATGGTCGATGCCCTGCGCTTTCACGAAGAGCACGGCGAGGTCTGTCCGGCGGGATGGCAAGATGGTGATCCTGGGATGCAACCGACGACTGAAGGTGTGGCCAGTTATCTCTCGGCCCACGCCGAATCGCTTTAACCTTTCCATTCATTGTCAGAAATTTCTGGATACTCAGATGTCGTCAACTAAAGCATCTCATGAAAACGGTCTGCCGGTTTCGGAATTGCGCACGGCAGAAAACATGCTGGTCACGGTGCTGCGGCTGTGGGTGGAACATAGCCTTGGCCAGGACAACAAGTGTCGGTGGCGAACCGGCATCTTGTCTGCAGGACTGACGGAAGATGTATCTTGGGCATTCGATTCTGCAATGCTCGTAACTTCGATTTCATTGTTCCGCCCAATTGAAATTCGAGGTCACGGTCACATGTTGATCTCAGACGACGAGCTACGAATTCTGAACGCCGTTGACCTCCTGCAACAGAATTCATTTGTTGGAGCTGCGTATGTTCTCTCCCGATGGCTTCCACCCGCGGCCGTTCGGGAAGTGCTCCCAATGCTACATAAACTTGCGATCGCCATGGTTCACAGAGGCCTGAAGCTCCCAGGGCGTAGCCACTATGAGATTTTTCATCGCCCGGCGGACAATCAACGGGGGGCGGTCCAAGGTGAAGCCTCGGCCACCATACATTGACCGTCGAGGTCAATGTGAGAATTAGACTGACTGCTGCGTATGGGCAGGGCTGGTCGATCAGCCAGCCGGTGGCGGCTCCTGGCGGGCAATCCTGCGAAGTATGGCGTTCATGGCAATCACCGGCAGGACGCCGACCAAAACAATAAACAGAGCGGGCAGGGCCGCTTCTTCCAACAGCTCGTCCTTGGCGAACTGATACACATATGTCGCTAGTGTCTCATAGTTGAATGGCCGCAATAAAAGGGTCATCGGCAATTCCTTCATGACGTCGACGAAGACCAGCAATCCGCCGGTGATCAGCGGCAGCCGAAGCAGCGGAAGGATGACGTCCCGCAGACTCTGCATGAAGGAGCGGCCCAGCACCCGGCTGGCGTTCATCATATTGGGCGGCAGTCGTTGGAGGCCCGTGGTAATTGCTCCGTAGCCGACAGCCTGAAAGCGAACGGTACAAGCGATCGCGACCAGGCCGATACCGCCTGTCAGCCACCCCTCGTATGGGATCTCAAACGTGTTCTCGATAATTGCAGCGATGCCATCATCGATTGCGCCTCCCACGGTTATTACGCCGATGGCGAGGATGGTGCCGGGGAAGGCGTATCCGATGGAAGCTAATGCGGTCAGGCGTTTCAGGGGTGTTCCACCTTCATAATGTGCGACCAATCCAAGGAAGGCTGAGGAGACGATCACAAAGACGGCGACTGCCGATGCCAACGCGATGGAATGCAACGATGCGGAAAGCACTGCATCTCCGAACTGGAGGGAATGTCCCTGCAGAATAAAGCCCAGAAGAATCCCCGCGGGAACCAGAAACCCGACCGTTACGGGCGTCATGCAAATGGCGACACATGCTGCTGCGCCGAGGCCATCGACCCGTGATGTCGCCAGCGTCGTCGTTTTCCTGCTCGTATTCGTGAACTGTCGGCGCGACCGCGCCAGGAGTTCAATGCAAAGCAGAACCACGACGAACAGTGTTGAAACTGAAGCGATCTGGGCCGCCGCCGGCAGGCTGTTCATGCCGAGCCAGACATTGAATATGCCAAGCGTGATGGTCTCGATGGCAAAATATTCAACAGCCCCGAATTCCGAGATCGTTTCCATCAGCACGAGGGCCAGTCCGGCAACGATGGCCGGGCGTGCTAGAGGAATTGCTACACGGAAAAAGAGATTCCGGTTCGCCAGCAACCCGGCTTCGAACAGCGCCGCGGGCGTCAGCAGGAAGGCCGTGCGGGCCATCATGTAGACGTATGGATACAGAACTGCGCCGAGGACCAGCGATGCCCCTTCCATCGATCGGATTTCCGGAAACCAGTAGTCGCGCGCATTTTGCCAGCCGAATACATCGCGAAGCGACTGTTGTAGCGGTCCGGCATACTCCAGAAAATCCGTGTAGGTATAGGCGATCAGATACGTAGGTACTGCCAGCGGCAGGATCAGCATCCATTCCAGGATCGCCTTGCCGGGGAACCTGTATCGATGGACGACCCAGGCCGTCGTGACCCCAAACAACAGACTGACGCATCCGACACCAGCCATCAGCGTCAACGTATTGGCGACATATCTCGGAAAGACAGTACGAAATAGATGGTCCCACAGCCCGCCACTGTCGCCTGTTGCAGCCGCGAAAACAGCCAGAATGGGCGCCAGAAAGACGAGCGCCAAGGCGATAGCCGCCAGGGTCCAGGGCGTCAGCCGAACTCTAACCTTCGTGATTGCGCCGGTTGCCGCCTGGTTCACCATCCGACGCGGTCAATGACCCGTTGGGCCTGAGGCGCCAGATCTGCGATTCGGGCGATCGGCATTTGATCTTCCTTGAAGACTCCCCAGGATTTCAGTTCAGCGGATGGTTCTACGGCTGGGTTCACTGGATACTCGTAGTTTATGGAGCCGTATAGATTCTGGGCGGCCTCCGAAGTGAGGAATTCAAGAAACCGAATCGCCTCTTCCTTGTTCTTTGAGTGTTTCGCGACACCACCACCCGAGATATTGACGTGGGTACCACGGTCCTCCTGGTTCGGGAAAATGATGCGCACAGTCGACGCCCAGTCTCGCTGCTCCGGTATATCGGAAGATTTGAGCTTTCCATAGTAGTAGTTGTTGATGATGGCGATGTCACAGACGCCCTCATAGATTGCTTTTACCTGGCCACGGTCATTGCCCTGCGGCCGGCGGGCCAGATTGTCGACGACGCCCTGTGCCCATTGTTGCGCACCGTTCTCGCCCTCGGCATCGATGAAGGAAGCAACCAGCGCGCGATTATAGACGTGACTCCCGGGCCTCGCGCAAATGCGGCCCTTCCATTTGGCATCAACAAGGTCTTCATACCGCTTGATCAAAGCCGCATCGTCTGCATTCCGCGACACGACGATCACGCGGGCACGTTTCGAAAACGCGAACCAGCGGTTATTGGGGTCCCGAAGACGAGGGGGAATATTCTTCCGCAGAACAGCGGAATCCACGGGCGCCAGCAGGTCCTTGTCGGCGTAAACGAATAGGCGCGCGATATCGACCGTCAGCACCACGTCCGCTGGGCTTCGCGGCCCCTCCGCCTGAAGACGCTGTGCCAGGCCCTTGGAGGCGAAAACGATATTGATTTTCGTCCCCGTGAGTTTCTCATAGGCCTCGATGAACGGATTGATCAGGAATGGCTGTCGGTGAGAATAGACGTTGAGCTCTTTCGCGGAAGCGCCGAAGACGGCGGCTTCAATCACGATGGCCAGCATAACAATCAGGCTTGCGGCACCGCCGCGACGGATAAGCTTCAATTCAGGGAAAGAGATCATCTTTTTCGGTCTCCACAGCAACGAACTCTTCAAGCAGGTCAGCAACTCCCGGAATGGCATCAGATACACGGTCGTCAGGTTGTGGGGGCGGCGAGGTGCATCCGCAATTCCGAAGTGAAAATCCCGCTCTCGAGCGGAGAGGCACAGGCTGCCGCCGACCCAGTCCCAAATCGCCAGCACCGTTCCGAAGTTCTGATTCAGGTGACGGTCTTCAACGGAATGATGGATTTGGTGCTGCGCCGGCGAAATCAGCACATGCTCGAGGATGCGGCCATAGGAAATCCAGACATGGGAGTGGCGCAGGTTCGACCCCGCGATATTGAATGTGAACAGAATCACGTTCGCCCCGAACACGGTCATCAGTTCGACGCGATCGCCCAGGAAAAAGAAGAAAGTGGCCATCGCGGCCGCCTGGACGAAGATGGCCCGCAGGGCGAAGAGGGCGCCTTCAACGGGATGTGTTCGGTAAACCGTAAGGGGGGTCA
>CEUN01014469.1_pt1 | contig 10373 bp, 6 predicted proteins | sample 361501 | NCBI WGS metagenome assembly CEUN01 (sample SAMEA2622801, study PRJEB7988) | marine metagenome | biome: marine biome (ENVO:00000447); feature: marine epipelagic mixed layer (ENVO:xxxxxxxxx); material: "saline water (ENVO:00002010), including plankton (ENVO:xxxxxxxx)" | depth 120 m | reverse complement strand
TGTTTGGCGTCTTGGCACGATTGGGCCTGTGCGTCACGTCACAGAACGTTAATTGTCATAATTAACAATTAACGTCGATACCCTATCTTGTTCATCATCAGGATCTCGGTCATCACCATCGATGCGCCGCCTTCGGCCCGGCGGGCCTGATAGGCGATGTAGCCGTCAGTCAGTCGCCCCCCTCTGCAGTTTGCTGCCGTGACCGGAGACCACTATGCGGTTTCTCAGTTTTATCCGCCCCAGTGTGATCGGTGAAAAGAGATGAGGATAGGGCGAGGTCATGGTGCTTCTTTCAGGAGGACTGCAATTCCGCCCTGAGATGCCGCCAGTTTTCACGGCTGATGTGCTGGGCGCCGAACTCGCGGGCGCTGACGTAGCGGTTCCAGGGCTGCTGAACCGAGGCGAGGTTGCGGCGCTGGTCGGCGATGACAACGTTGTCCTCGTGGTAGGTCTGGTCCCACAGATCACACCAGTCTTTGGCAAACTCGGGGTTCGTCGCGCGGCGTGCGTAGTAGTGGGTCGTGTGGCGGGTCCGGTCCAGAGCCATGGGCACCATGTCGGCGTGATTCACAGTGTCGCCGGCGCCGAAGCCGACGAAGCCCGGAAAGGCTTGGAGCACCGGATTGTCCGTCGTCGCGGTGTTGGAATTATCGCGGTCTCGGCCGTGATACATGACGCTGCCATTCACATCTTCACGCTCGATCGCTCCCAGGCTCTCGCAGTCCATACCCGCCGCCATCAGATCTCCAATGGCCGGGATGCTGGTTCTCGCAATCGTCCAGAGAAAATCACCAGCCTTTGGGTGCTCCTCCTCGACCAGGCAATAGTTTCCCGGAAGGCGGAACTCGATGGTCTTACCGTCTTCCTCAAACAAAACCGAGCGATCAGCGAAGGCCGACCAGGCGGTGAAAAACGACAAGATCGCTGCAACGGGCAGCGCTTTGATCATCTGTTGTTCTCCAAAAGGCAAGCATCACCGTAGCTGTAAAAACGATAGCGCTCATCGATCGCCTGTTGATAGGCCGCCTTCATCGTTTCGGTTCCAGCAAAGGCACTGACCAGCATGAACAACGTCGACTGCGGCAAGTGAAAGTTGGTGATCATCAGGTCGACGATGCGGAACCTGTATCCCGGTGTAATGAAAATATCGGTTTGGCCTTCGAAGGGATGGAGCTGCCCATCCGCGTCGGCGGCACTCTCAAGAAGGCGAACACTGGTGGTGCCCACGGCCACAACACGACCACCTCCGGCGCGGCAGGCATTCACACGACCGGCAGTGGTCTCATCGATGCGGCCCCATTCGGCGTGCATGACATGGTCGTCAGTGTCCTCAACGCGGATAGGCTGGAAGGTTCCCAGCCCGACGTGAAGAGTCAGCCGTACTGTTCCGATGCCCCGAGCCGCCAAACGATCAAAGAGCGCATCGGTAAAGTGAAGTCCGGCGGTTGGCGCAGCCACGGCGCCGGGCTCGTTCGCATAGACTGTCTGGTAGTCGTGTCGATCATCCGTATCAGCGCCCTGGGATCGTTTGATGTAGGGCGGCAACGGCATGGCGCCGTGCCGGTCAAGCTGATCAACCAGCGCCAGAGCACCCGTTTCGAACCTCAGGATGAGCTCACCCATGTCGCGCTTGGCTTCGACAGTGGCACTGAACCCTTCGGCGAACTCAATCCGGGTTCCGACCGTGAGCTTGCGCACTGGCCGTGCCAGCGCCTTCCACCTTCCCTCTGCCTGAGGAGACACAAGCGTGACCTCGACCTTGCCCTCCCCCTTGCGGCCGAGGAGCCGTGCCGGGATCACGCGGGTATCGTTGATGACGAGCAAATCACCCGGCTCCAGAAGATCCGACAGATCACGAAACACGTGATGCCGCGCCGGACCGGCAGGATCGACCACCAGCAGTCGCGCAGCGTCGCGCGGCTCGACGGGATGAGTCGCAATCAGGTCCTGGGGCAGCTCAAAGTCAAACGCATCAACCCTCATGGAGGCTCACGTCCGGAGACCAGCACGCATCACGGTCAGTCCGCGCGTTCCCGATAGCGCTCAACAGCCTTTGCAAGCTGATGGCCGACCCGCTCGGGCACGAAGCTGCGATAGTCACCACCCAGCAGGGCCACTTCCTTGACCAAACGGGAGGCAATGAAGGTGTGCCGCTCCGACGCCATCAGGAACACCGTCTCGACATCCTTCTCCATGCGCGCGTTCATGCCCGCCATCTGGAACTCGTAGTCGAAGTCACTCACCGCACGCAGGCCGCGAACGATCATGCTGGCGCCGCAGCTACGCGCGAACTGGACCAGAAGGCCGTCGATCGGACGCACCTCTAGCTCTGCGAGCCCATTGCCGCTGGGCAGGTCGCCCAGCTCACGGCGCAGCATCTCCATGCGTTCGTCGAAGCTGAACAGCGGGCTCTTCCCGGTGTTGATCGCTACGCCGACAATCAGCTTGTCCATCAGACCCTGGGCGCGTGTAATGATGTCAATATGGCCGGTGGTGATGGGATCGAAGGACCCGGGATAGACGCCGACACGCTCGTTGATCATTTCAGGCTCTCCTCACCGTCGGCGTCGCCTTCCGCAACCGGGCCATCACCTTTCACAGCAGTGACGCCTTCGTCAGTGGTGCCGACTTCGATATCCTCCACCTCGGCGAGGCCTTCCTCATCGTCATCATCCTCATCGATGCGAGCGACTGAGACGACACGTTCATCCTCGGCAACACGGAACACCGTGACACCCCGCGAGCGGCGGCCCGTGATACGGATCTCGTCGACCCCGCTGCGAATGAGCTGGCCGCCGTCGGATACCAACACCACCTGATCTGTTTCCTCGACCGGGAACGCCGCCACGATTTCGGCCCGCGGCTTCTTCTTGCCGCGCTCCAGGTTCATGTTCTCGATGCCTTTTCCGCCACGGCCGGTCACACGATAGTCATAGGCTGAACTGCGCTTGCCGAAACCATCGTTGGCCATGGTCAGCAGGAACTGTTCACGCCCCTTCAGGTCATCGTAGATCGCGTCTTCGAGCACGATGTCCTCGGAGCCGTCGTCTTCGACGTCCATGTCCTCGGCGCGGCGCTCCTGGCTCACGCGCTTGAAGTAGGCTTTGCGCGTCGGTCCGTCGACCTCGATGTGATAGAGTACCGTCATGCCCAGAACTTCGTCGCCGGCGGCCAGCCGGATGCCACGGACACCCGAAGACGTACGGCCGGCAAACAGACGCACATCGCCGACACGGAAGCGGATGCAGCGACCCTGACGGGTGAACAGCATGACGTCCTGATCCTCACGGCATGTCTCCACGCCGATCAGGCGTTCGCCTTCTTCCAGCTTCATGGCAATCAGACCGTTGGCGCGGATGTTGGCAAAGTCCGACAGGCGGTTCCGTCGCACCGAGCCATGGGCCGTCGCGAAGATGATGTGAAGATCGTCCCAGCCCTCTTCGTCGAGCGGCATCGGCAGCACAGTCGAGATAGTCTCGCCGTCCTGCAGGGGCAACAAGTTCACGAAGGCCTTGCCGCGCGCCTGTGGCGTTGCCATCGGCAGACGATAGGTCTTGAGCCGATAGACCAGCCCAGAGGTCGAGAAGAACAGCATCCAGGCATGGGTGTTCACGACAAAGACGCTGCTGACAAAATCCTCGTCGCGCGTGGCCATGCCGCTGCGCCCCTTGCCGCCACGCTTCTGCGCCCGATAGGCCGCCAGCGGAACACGTTTGACATAACCGTTGTGGCTGACCGTAACGACCATGTCCTCGGGCTGGATGAGGTCTTCATCATCCTGGTCGTGGGCGGCGTCGCTGATGACGGTCCGCCGCTCGTCGGCATAGTCCTGCTGGACCTGGCGCAGCTCGTCGGTGATCACACCCATCAGCCGCTCGCGGGAGCGCAGAATGTCGAGGTAGTCCGTGATCTTCTCGACGAGTTCCTTGAGTTCGTCGACGATCTTGCCGCGCTCGAGGCCCGTCAGGCGGTGGAGACGCAAATCCAGAATGGCGCGCGTCTGCTCCTCAGACAGCTTGTAGTGCCCGGCCGCCTCGACCTTTGCGGCCGCGTCATCGCCTTCCACCTGGCCGACAAGCGGCAGGATGTCCCCGAGCGGCCACTCGCGTTCCATCAGGCCTTCACGGGCTTCCTGCGGGTCGGCAGAGCGGCGGATCAGGGCAACAACCTCGTCGACATTGGCCACAGCCACGGTCAGACCCAGCAGCAGATGCGCACGGTCACGGGTCTTGCCCAGCAGGTAGCGGGTGCGACGGGTGACCACCTGCTCACGGAAGGCAATGAACTTCGAGATGACGTCGCGCAGTGTCATCAGCTGGGGTCGCCCACTGTCATCAAGAGCCAGCATGTTGACAGCAAACGTGGTCTGCAGCGGTGTGAAGCGATAGAGCTGGTTGAGCACGACATTGGCCATTGCATCGCGGCGCAGTTCGATCACCACGCGAACGCCATGGCGGTCGCTTTCGTCACGCATCTCGCCGATGCCTTCGATCTTCTTCTCACGCACCAACTCGGTGATGCGTTCCAGAAGCCTTGCCTTGTTTACCTGATAGGGCACCTCGGTGACGACGATCGCCTCGCGATCCTTGCGTATCTCTTCGGTGTGCACTTTGGCGCGCATCATCACGGAGCCGCGGCCTTCGGTGTAAGCATTGATGATCCCCTGGCGCCCCATGATCAGGCCGCCGGTGGGAAAATCAGGGCCCTTCACGTAGCCCATCAGGTCTTCGCTCGAGACCCCGGGGTTGTTGATGTAGGCGCAACAGGCCTCGATCACCTCGCCCAGATTGTGCGGCGGGATGTTGGTCGCCATGCCGACCGCGATACCCCCGCCACCGTTGACCAGAAGGTTCGGGAAGCGCGCCGGAAGCACGATCGGCTCGCTTTCGCTGCCGTCGTAGTTGTCGCGAAAATCAACCGTATCGTTGTCGATGTCGTCCAACATCGTCTCGGCCAGCTTGGTCAGCCGCGCTTCGGTGTAGCGCATGGCGGCCGGCGGATCGGCATCCATCGATCCGAAGTTGCCCTGGCCGTCAATCAGTGGCGCGCGCATCGAAAAATCCTGCGCCATACGCACCATGGCGTCATAGATCGCGCTGTCACCGTGCGGGTGATACTTACCCATCACGTCACCGATGATGCGCGCCGACTTCCTGTAGGCTTTGTCGGAGGTGTAACCCTGCTCATCCATCGAGAACAGGATGCGGCGGTGCACCGGCTTCAGGCCGTCACGAACGTCAGGAAGCGCACGCGCCACGATCACGCTCATGGCGTAATCGAGGTAACTCTTCCTCATCTCCTCTTCGATTGTGACGGGAGCGATGTCGGATGAATCTGGCTGTATGGGGTCAGTCACGCGGCCTGCCGGTTTGCTACAAGATATTGAGGCGGAGCGGTTTTCTCGCCACTAGATAGGCTCTGTTCGATGCGGCAACTTTACCATTTTCAGCGCACGCGAACAAACAAACCGGCGATCACATGGGGACAGAATTTTCGCTCAATCCGCTGGTGCAAATGAGCCCGTCTAGCGCATGGGAAGCAAGCGGACCAATCGCCGGCTCGACCTCGACCTGCGGACCATCCCAACGCAACGGATAACGGCCACGAAATGACGCCGCCATGATGTTGTCGTTCTCGGCCATCCGGACCGAAACCCGGTCGCAGTCAGACCGGCGGTCAATGACTAGAACGGAATTTCGTCGTCGATGTCGGCACCGCCGCCGCCACCGCCGGGCTCGTCGTAGCCGCCGCTGCCGTAACCGTCGCTGCCGCCAGCCCAGCCGCCGCCAGAACCGCCACCGCCTTCACCGCTCCCGCTGCGGCCGTCGAGCATGACAAAGGTGCTGCCGAACCCGCGCAGCACGACCTCGGTGCTGTACTTGTCCTGGCCCGACTGGTCCTGCCACTTGCGGGTCTGGAGCTGGCCTTCGACATAGATCTTGCTGCCCTTGCGCAGATACTTCTCGGCGACCTCGGCCTGCTTTCCAAAGATTACGACGCGGTGCCATTCGGTCTTTTCGCGGCGTTCGCCGGTCTGCCGGTCGTTCCATGTCTCCGACGTGGCGACCGAAAGATTGGCGACCGGATCGCCGCTTTGCATGCGACGAATTTCGGGGTCGCGGCCCAGGTTGCCGACCAGGATGACCTTGTTGACACTTCCGGCCATGTTCACTCTCCGTTCTTGACTGTTGAGGGCACCCTAGACCACGCTGCGGGCCTTGTCACGAGTCGCGACTCGCTGCCGTTTGGCGGACCTTACAGGCGCGTCCGACCGGGCGAAACGAAGAGATCGCGCGCTATCCACAGGTGCACTTGCGATACAGCATGGAGCCACCTAATCAAGGTTCCGGAGCAGGATACACAATGCACAAGTCGATCCGCATACGCGGCGCCAAGGAACACAATCTCAAGAACGTCGATGTGGAGATTCCACGCGATGAACTCGTGGTGATCACAGGCCTCAGCGGGTCCGGCAAATCGTCCCTCGCCTTCGACACAATTTATGCCGAGGGCCAACGCCGTTATGTTGAAAGCCTCAGCGCCTATGCCCGGCAGTTCCTGGAGCTGATGGAAAAGCCCGATGTCGAGCACATCGAAGGGCTTTCGCCTGCGATCTCCATCGAACAGAAGACGACCTCGAAGAACCCGCGCTCGACCGTCGGCACGGTCACCGAGATCCATGACTACATGCGCCTGTTCTGGGCGCGTGTCGGCGTGCCCCACTCGCCGGCCACCGGCCTGCCGATCGAAAGTCAGACCGTCAGCCAGATGGTCGATCGTGTGATGGCGATGCCGGAGAAGACACGCCTGATGCTGCTCGCGCCCATTGTGCGCGGACGCAAGGGTGAGTACCGCAAAGAGCTCGCCGAATTGCTGCGGCGCGGCTTCCAGCGCGTGAAGATCGATGGCGAAGTCCACGCCATTGAAGAAGCGCCGACCCTCAACAAGAAGCTCAAGCACACGATCGAGGTTGTGGTCGACCGCATTGTCGTGCGTGAGGGCCTGGAGCAGCGCCTTGCCGATTCCATCGAAACAGCGCTTGGCATGACCGAAGGGCTGGTCATCACCGAGAACGTCGACAACGGGGAACAGACAATCTTCTCGTCGAAGTTCGCCTGCCCTGTCTCCGGTTTCACGATCGAAGAAATCGAGCCGCGCCTATTTTCCTTCAACAATCCGTTCGGCGCCTGCCCCGCCTGTGACGGCCTGGGCAGTAAGCTCTACTTCGATCCCGAGCTGGTAATACCCGACGAGAATGTCAGTTTGCGCAACGGTGCCGTCGCACCGTGGGCGAATTCAACGTCCCAGTACTACGTCCAGACGCTTGAATCTCTCGCCAAGCACTTCAAACAGAAGATGACCACACCCTGGGGCGATCTGGCCGACGATCTGCGCCAGACCATCCTCTTCGGCTCAAAAAACAAGCCCGTCACCATGACCTTCGACGACGGGCTCAGAACCTATGAGACGCACAAGCCGTTCGAAGGCGTGGTTCCGAACATGGAGCGGCGCTGGCGGGAGACCGAAAGCGACTGGGTGCGTGAAGAGCTCGCCAAGTATCACAACACCGCGCCATGCGAGGAATGCAGCGGCTTCCGCCTCAAGCCCGAAGCCCTGGCGGTCAAGATCGGCGCGCTTCACATCGCTGAAGTCTCGGAAATGTCGATCGGCGCCGCCGGCCGTTGGTTCGACGAGATCGAGGACAAGCTCAACGACAAGCAGCGCGAGATCGCCGTGAGAATCCTCAAGGAGATCCGCGAACGGCTGGGTTTCCTCAACAAGGTCGGACTCGAGTACCTCACCCTGTCGCGCAACTCCGGCACCCTTTCCGGCGGCGAAAGCCAGCGCATCCGCCTCGCCTCTCAGATCGGCTCGGGCCTGACCGGTGTCCTCTACGTGCTCGATGAACCGTCCATCGGCCTTCACCAGCGCGACAACCAGCGTCTGCTCGACACGCTCGTAAACCTGCGTGACCTCGGCAACACGGTGATCGTGGTCGAGCACGACGAGGAAGCGATCCGAGCGGCCAATCACGTCATCGACATGGGCCCCGGAGCTGGCGAACACGGTGGCCAGGTCATTGCTGAGGGCTCGCCCGAAGACGTCATGGCCAATCCGGCCAGCCTGACCGGCCAGTATCTCACCGGCCTGCGCCAGATCGATGTGCCTGCCAAGCGGCGCAAGGGGCGCAAGAAGCAGAGCCTGAAGATCGTCGGTGCCCAGGCGAACAATCTCAAGAAGGTCAGCGCCAGCATCCCACTCGGCACGTTCACCTGCATCACCGGCGTGTCAGGTGGCGGCAAGTCGACCCTGATCATCGAAACGCTCTACCAGGCGCTCGCCAAGCGCCTCAACAACGCCCGCACCCACCCCGGTGCACATGACAGGATCGACGGGATCCAGTTCCTCGACAAAGTCGTCGACATCGACCAGTCGCCCATCGGCCGTACGCCGCGGTCCAATCCCGCGACCTACACCGGGGCCTTCACGCCAATCCGCGACTGGTTTGCCGGCCTGCCCGATGCCAAGGCCCGCGGCTACAAACCCGGCCGCTTCAGCTTCAACGTCAAGGGTGGTCGCTGCGAGGCTTGCCAGGGCGATGGCCTGATCAAGATCGAGATGCACTTCCTGCCCGATGTCTATGTGCAATGCGATGTCTGCAAGGGGGCCCGCTATAATCGAGAAACTCTAGAAATAACCTTTAAAGGCAAGTCAATAGCTGACGTTCTCGATATGACAGTTGAAGAAGGATTGGAGTTCTTCAAGGCAGTCCCATCGATCCGCACCAAGCTCGAGATGCTCTTCAAAGTCGGCCTGAGCTACATAAAGGTCGGTCAACCCGCGACCACCCTTTCGGGCGGCGAGGCACAGCGGGTGAAGCTCGCCAAGGAGCTCTCAAAACGCGCCACAGGCAAGACCCTCTACATCCTCGACGAACCGACCACTGGCCTCCATTTCGAAGACGTGCGCAAACTGCTCGAAGTGCTTCACGCCCTGGTCGAAACCGGCAACACCGTGCTGGTGATCGAACACAATCTCGAGGTCATCAAGACAGCCGACTGGATCATCGATCTCGGCCCCGAAGGCGGCGATGGCGGCGGTCGTGTCGTGGCTGAGGGTACACCGGAAGCGGTGGCAACCGTAGGTGAGAGCTACACCGGGCATTACCTGGCCGACCTACTGAAGATCAGCCGCCACACCGCCGACGCCGCCGAGTAGCCAGCCCGCCTAACGCTTGAAATGTTTGGAAAGTGCCAGAGCCTGACCCTGGTAATGACTGCCGAGATCGGTGCCATAAAGCATGTCGGGCACATCTGTCAGGCGTTCGTAGCGCAGACGCCCCATAATCTGGCCGTGCTCTAACAGGAACGGCACCTCGTGGCTTCTGACCTCAAGAACGCCGCGTGACCCCGCGTTGTCGTCGGGGCTCCAGCCGAACCCGGGATCAAAGAATCCCGCGTAGTGCACCCGGAACTCTCCGATCAGCGTGTCGTAAGCCACCATCTCCGCGGCATGTTCGGGCGGCACTTTGACCCGCTCACGGGTCGCCAGGATGTAGAAATCATCGGGGTTGAGGATCAGCGCGGTGGCCACACGGGCATGGATCGGTTCCCAGAAGTCCTGAGGATCGAGCGCAGCCTTGCGGTCCACGTCGATGACGTCGGTGTGCTGCTTGGCCCGATAGCCCACAAGCGATCCCTCACCGCTGCCTTCGAGATCCAGCGTGAACGCAATGGAATTATCCCGGATCGAACCGGCGGCGCCCTCCGGGGTGTCGACCAGACGGTACTGCTCGTGCAGCCGCACGAGTGTTTTCTCACCGAATACGGGCGACCCGCGACGCAGGCGAAGCTGGCAGAGGCGTGAGCCGCGGCGCACGATCACACTGAACGTGCGCGGGGAAACCTCGGCATAGAGCCGGCCCTTGTAGCCCTTCGGTACGCGGTCGAACTCCGTAGCGTAGTCGGTGATCACACGGGTGAAGATATCCAGACGCCCGGTTGAGCTTTTCGGGTTGGCGACACCCGCCAGCTCGCCGGTCATCCGAACGGCCTCCTGCAGGGGCACGATGTAAACGCAGCCACGCTCCAGCACGGCCCCGTCCGTCAGGTCGATCTGGTGCATGCCCAGATCCTTGAGCTTGCCCTCAACGGTCGACTTCGGCCCCGGCAGGAACGACGAACGCACCCGCCATGCCACATCGCCCAGACGCAGATCGATGCTGGAGGGCTGAATCTGGTCGTCGTCGAGCGGGCTGTCGATCAGAATATCGTTGCCGACAAGATCACGGATGCGCTGCGACGGCAGCACACCGGTCGTAAACCCGGCCTGCGCCGCAGTTTCGTCAACCAATCCTGGGATCATCTGTGCCG
>CEUN01152216.1_pt1 | contig 10379 bp, 2 predicted proteins | sample 361501 | NCBI WGS metagenome assembly CEUN01 (sample SAMEA2622801, study PRJEB7988) | marine metagenome | biome: marine biome (ENVO:00000447); feature: marine epipelagic mixed layer (ENVO:xxxxxxxxx); material: "saline water (ENVO:00002010), including plankton (ENVO:xxxxxxxx)" | depth 120 m | reverse complement strand
CGATTGCGGTGACACGCGTCGGGGCGACCAATGCGACCATCCTGGTTGGTTACGGTACAGTCACCAACGGAACTGCCACGATCACCAATGATTACCAGCCCTCCTCGGGCATTTTGACATTCGGACCCGGCGTAACAACACGCGTGTTCACGGTAGGTATTTCGAATGACATGGTCGGAGAACCATTGGAGACCGTGGGGCTTGTCCTGACCAACCTGCAATTCGCGGAAATCAGTTCGGCGACGGTTGTTCCGGGGATCACGAACGCCATCTTGACGATCACCGATGACGAAATTGCCCCGGGCACGCTGAGTTTTGCGACCTCGACCTTGAGGGTCTCGGAAGGCGGTTCCACCGTCGACGCGCTGATCACCGTCGTGCGAACCAATGGCAGTTCGGGCACCGTGACGGTGCAGTATTCCACGTCGGACGGTTCGGCGGTGGGTGGGCTCGACTACGTGCCGACGTCCGGTGAGCTTTCTTTTGCGGACGGCGAAACGGTAAAGTCGTTCACCGTGCCGGTTCTGGCGGACATCGATCAGGAAACAACCGAAACGGTCAATCTCTCCCTTTCTTCTCCCACGGGCGGCGCGCAACCAGGGGCATTCAATACGATGCGCTTGCTGATCCAGAACAATGACATTTTGATCTTTGGCAATTTTGTATTCAGTCAGGCCAACTATGCTGCGCAGGAGACAGACGCAGCGGCGAATCTGACCGTCCAGCGAATTGGAGGGAACAACGATGCCGTATCAGTGAATTTCTCAACCGTGTCCGGCGGTACTGCGATTGAACGGACGCCGACACTTCCGTCCAGTTCCGTTGCCCATTACCTACCCACAAACGGTGTGCTCTCGTGGGCGAACGGAGAGACAGCTCCGAAATCCTTCGCCATCGCGCTCGAAGACAACACACTGGTTGATGGCGAGCGAACCATCCGCGTGGCGCTTTCCGCTGCGCTGGGCGGCGCGGCGATTGGAAGTCCGGGAACGGCGACGGTCACCGTGTCAGACGATGATACCGGGCCGGGTGTGATCGGATTCGAACTGCCGCTGTATCGCATGACCGAAGATGAGACCAATGCGGTGATGAACGTAGTCCGCACCAATGGATTTACCGGAACGTCAACGGTCCAATACTCGACGCTCACCGGATTCAACAACAACGCGGTTGCGAAGCTCACCGCAGGACCATCTCTCCCGACCGAGCATTACCTGGCGACTTCCGGAATTCTGACCTTTGGCGACGGCGTCACGACTCAGCAGGTTGTCGTGCCGGTTTACGACAATGTCCTGCAGGACGGAATCAAGACCTTCTCCGTGAATGTCAGCAATCCGACCGGAGGAGCAGAGCTTGGGCGTGCGCAGACGGTGGTTCGCATTGGTGATGACGAGGTTTCTGCCGGATCAATCGATGAGCAGTTCTTCCCGGGAATCGGTGCTGACCGATCGATCAACAGCCTGTCGCTGACTACGAATGGCCAATTCTACATCGGCGGCAATTTCTCGACCTATGATGCGGTGACTCGTCCTCACATTGCCCGGATCAACATCGATGGTTCGCTCGACACGGGTTTTGATGCCGGCGGGTTCCGGGACGGCACCAATTCCGCAATGATTGAATCGATCTCTGCCTTTACGAACGGAATCAACGCCGGCCGGGTGGTACTGGGCGGTTTGTTCACCACCCTTGGAGATTTTGCACTTAACAACCTTTCATTCAGCACAAACGTGGTCATGTTGCTTCCGAGCGGTGCTCAGGACACCAACTTCAATATTGGCGCCGGACCCAACAGCCGGGTTCGCGCAGTAGATGCGCTGGACAATGGTCAGGTGTTGATTGCGGGAGAATTCACAATCATCGACGGTACGAACCGAAATTTTGTTGCGCGTCTGAATGCCAACGGAACCATCGACCCGGCATTTGCCCCCGGGATCGGTCCGAATGGCACGGTGCGGGCGCTGGCCGTGCAACCGGACGGCCGGATTATGATTGGTGGCGAGTTCGATCAGGTTTCAGGCATCACTAATCGCGCAATCGCCAGACTGAACGGCGACGGGACGGTGGACCAGATTTTCTCCTCGGGAACTTTGATTCGAACAGGGCGCGTTCACTCAATCGCCGTTCAGCTTGATGGAAAGATTGTTTTGGGCGGCAACTTCGTGGCCGAGGAAATCATTTCGCAGACAAATCAGATCGTGATTGCCAATGGCGCTGGCGTGGGAACGGCTACCGTGCAGGTGAATGGAGCCGCTCTCACGAATTCGTTCATTCAGGTGACCGACAATATTGTCGTCTCGAACAGTGTTCTGTTCCTGAACGGCGCGCAGATCACTACGGCAACCAACATCAATGCCGGGTATACCGCCTCATACCATCACATTCGCACCAATCTGGCGCGTTTAACTCCCATCGGTCAGCTCGATCGGGATTTCAATACGATAACCAATGCGATCCTGCGAACTAACCGTGTGGAACTTGACGCATCTGGTCGTTTTGTCACCCGCTTCGAATACTCGGAGGGACCTGACAATTTTGTCGAGACCGTCGAACTGCAACCGGACGGCAAGATCCTCATCGGTGGTGGCTTCTTTCATGTGGGTGGAGTTCCACGGAATCGTTTCGCGCGATTGAACACGGATGGGACTTTGGATACTTCAATGAACACTTCGGTCGGTGCAAACTTCTCGGTGTTTGCGCTGGCTGTTCAGGCGGATCGCAAGATCCTGGTTGCTGGCGAATTCACCCGATTCGACAACCGCGTCTACAATCGGCTGGTCCGCTTGAATGGCGGCAGAAATGTCGGCCCGACTGTGTTTGGATTCAGTGCTCCGGAATTCGTTGTCTCTGAGGCCTCCACGAATGCGATTATCACGGTCCGCCGAAACGGATTGGCGAACGGACCCGCGGTGGTCCACTATGGAATCCAGCCGGGAGGCACGGGCCGGGCCGGTGTTGACTATCATCCTGCGTCCGGACGTCTCGAATATCGATCTGGAGAAATCTTCCACAATTTCAATGTCCCTGTTATAAATGATAGTGTGATCGACGTGGACCGAAACGTGTTCCTCGTTCTTTCAAACGCGAGCACGGGTGCGATCGTAGACGCACCGCCCATCGCGAACTTGTTGATCCGGGAGGATGATGTGGAGCTGGAATTTGCGGCAAGCGCCTACGGAGTAAATGAAAACTCGACCAATGCAACCATCGTCGTGCATCGCCTGGGTGGCACGGTTGGCGAAGCCACTGTGGAATACTTTACCACCGAGGGCACTGCCACGGGTGGCAGTGACTACTTTGATGTCGTCGGGACGCTTACCTTTGCGGATGGAGTTACCAATCAGTCGTTCAGTGTTCCGATCATCGATGACATGTTGGTCGAAGCCACGGAGTTCTTGAATCTGGGACTGCGGTCACCGGCACCGGTCGGCGTGGTTTTCCTCGGTGCACGCAGCGATGCCGTACTGAACCTGATCGAGAACGAATTTGCGCCGGGCGAGGTCAGTTTTCAGCGCACGAACTTCATCGTATTCGAGAATGAAGGATTCGCGACCTTCACGGTGATCCGCAGCAACGGCTTCACCGGGCCGATTTCAGTGGAATTTGCCACCACGGTTGCCAACACCAGCGCGAGTCCAGGACTGGATTTCGTGCCGACCAATGGGGTGGTGAGTCTGGCGGATGGCGAATCGCTGAAGTCCTTCAATGTCCAGATCATCGACGACAATTTTGTCGAGCCAAACGAAGATTTTGAAGTCGAGTTGTCCAACCCTAGTGGTGGGGCAACCCTGGGGGTGACCAATGCGATCATGAGCATTATTGGAGATGATGCCTTTGGGGTGTTTGAATTCACCAACTCCACATTCACCGTCTCTGAAGGTGCGACTAACTTTGTCACCGAGGTTGTCAGGAAAGGCGGTACGAATGGGACCGTGACAGTTGATTTCGGAACTGTCCCCAACACCGGTACGGCGGTGACAAACGTGGACTACCAGCCGAAAGTGCAGGTGCTTACCTATCTCGGCGGGGAAACCCGCAAGGTGGTGACGGTGTCGCTGATTGATGATGCTTTGGTTGAGTTGACCAATGAGACCTTCAATATTCACCTGTTGAACCCGACTTTTGGAGCTGCGCTGGGCTTCACCACAAACGCCGTGGTGCAGATCACGGACAACGACGTGGAGTTTGTATTCTCTGCGACAAACTTCACCGTGTTTGAAGATGCGACAAACGGATTTGTCACCATTCGTCGCCGGGGAATGAATGACCTGACCAATACGGTGACCATTGACCTGGTCAGCTCGAATGGCATCCTGTCACGTGAGATTCTGACGAACATCACCGTTGGAACGATCACAAATTCCTTTACCAACTTTCCCTTCGGATTTCCGGTCGTCACCCAGGCGGTGACGACAAACTTCATCACGAATATCTCCGTGGGCGCGACCATTGAGATTCCGGCCACCGCTGGCACTCACTTCACCGCTTCCTCCAATACGGTCGTCTTTCCGCCTGGGGTGACGTTCACAAACGTGGCTGTGCCAATCATCGACAACAACCTGGTTGAACCGGATCGGAACATCCATTTGTCGCTTCAGAATCCTCAACCGTCTCACTTCGTAAGTGTGGGGACGCTGTCCAATGCGTTCCTGTCGATCCGGGACAACGACAGCGCATTTGGATTGCGTCCATTCGCAGCAGGCGGATTCAACTACACTGCGAACGAGGGCGACGTAGGCCGAGATTCCCTGCTCATTTTTGAAGTTGAGCGATCGGGCAACAACACGGGACAGGTGTCGGTTGTTGTCCAGGCATTCGCCGGTACAGCCACAGAAGCAGACTTTCAGTTTGCGAGCGATACGGTGGTGTTCAGCGATGGGGATACGGTGAAGGCGGTGACAAATCGCATCATTGGCGACAACCTGCCGGAGGGAGCTGAGCAGTATACCTTGCGGTTGGTGAACAGCTCTCCGACGAATAGCACCTCACTCACCTCGGCGACGAATGCGACTGTGACCATCGTGGACAACGATACCGAATTTGGATACACGATTTCGCAGATCATCACGAACGAAGACGCGGGCAGTTTCCAGCTGGATGTATTCCGGCGTGGCGTTTTGGGCCACAATGATCAGGTTTCATTCACGACCATTGACGGAACAGTTCTGGCCTCATTGCTGCCACCGGCGATTGCCACTCTGGATTACGTTCATACAAACGGGGTCTTGATCTTCGCAACGAATGAAACCTTGAAATCGTTGTCCGTTCGGCTGCTGCCCGACAGCCTGATCGAGACCAAGGAATACTTCACGGCCTTGCTTACCAACGCGACCGGGTTTGCTGAGAATATCTTCATCGGATCGTCCAGCAATGTATTGGTTGAACTGCAGGACAACCCCGGCATCGTTGAGTTTGTCCGTCCGACATACGTGGTTGGAGAACAGAACACCAATGGCGCGATTCTTCAGGTGCGGCGCGTTGGCGGCAGTTTCGGGGATGTCAGTGTGCAGTTGGCCACTGCTGACGAGGGAGCGACTGCTGGGTTCGATTACGGGCAGCCGAGCACAAATTTGACGGGTGCGTTGTTTGCAACGACCAACATCACGAACATTACCTTCTCCTGGGCGGACGGTGAAACGGGAATCAAGTCATTTGTTCTCCCGATCATCAATGATACGGCGACGAATGAGGTGAACGAAGCGGTTCGATTTACATTGGTGAATCCCAATGGCGTGGGGATAGGAGTCTCGAATTCGGCGGCTGTTTTCATCATCGACAACGATTCGCCGTCGAGCCTCGACTTTCAGTTCCGATCCGGAGTTGGCTTCAATGATACGGTGTTCACTGCAGTCCAACAGACGAACGGCCAGATTATTTTGGGCGGGCGCTTCACACATTATCTTACAAACAATTCAGGAACGGCAAGTGTCAGCCGTCCGTATCTGGCGCGATTGGATGCGGATGGATCATTGGATGCGACATTCAATGCCGGCGTGGGGCCGGATGGTCCGGTCCGGTCGGTGGCCCTGATGAATGATGGTCGGCTGGTTATCGGAGGGACGTTCAACCTCGTTGGTGCGAGCATGCGGCGTGGGGTTGCTCGATTACTGCCCAATGGTGCGATCGATCAGACCTTCGTGCCGGGGACCGGCGCTGCAGGTTCCGTGGTCACCGTGGCAGTGCAGCCGGATAACCGGGTGTTGGTGGGTGGATTCTTCCAGATGTTTTCCAGCCAGCAGCGAAGCGGCATTGTGCGCCTGACCACCAGTGGGTCCCTGGATTTCACCTTCAATCAGGGTGCGGGCGCGAGCGGGGTGGTCAACGTGATCAAGGTCTACGGAAGCCAGGGTCCGGATGCCGGAAAGGTTCTCGTGGGCGGTGTGTTCAGCACGTACAACGGAACGCCCGTGAACAACTTGGTGCGATTGACTCAGATGGGAACAATCGATCCGACTTTCAGTATCGGAACGGGGCCGAACAGTGCGGTGAACGAGATTGTGATCGAGCCGGACGGAGATGTTGTGATTGGCGGATTGTTTACCTCGTTCAATGGAACGCCGCGATCTCGCATCGCCCGCGTCAACTCGGCGGGCACGTTGGATCCAGCCTTTGTTCCGGTGCTGGATGACACCGTTCTCGCCATCGCTCTGGAGCCTGATGGGCGGATGATCGTTGGAGGCGGGTTCAATTCGCTTGGTGGTACGGGTGTGCCGGCACTGCCGGGACAGAGCACGGGGCCGATCACCAATGTGAGCGGCATCTTGCGATTCGATTCGTCCGGGGTGCTCGATCCAACCTTCCCAATCGGCACGGGGGTGAACGACCTCATCTATGATATTTTGGTTCAAGGCGATCGTCGGATTTTGATCGTCGGTGCGTTCACCGAGGTGAACCGGGAACCGGTGTCTCGGATTGCTAGGTATACCGGCAACAGTGCGATTGCACCCGCAACCATCCTGGGCACGCCGGGAATGGATGCCTCGGGCCGGTTCATGATCCAGCTCAATGGCGAACCAGGTCGCGCGTATCGAATCGAGGCTTCCAATGACCTGGATACCTGGCTGCCGATCGGGGAAGTGCCGACAGGTCTTGGAACAATCGTCTTTGACGATCCGAATTCTCCGGCAGCCGGCTTGAAGTTCTACCGGGCCGTTCGGGTGAACCAGTAATCCCTTCCCTCCCTTGTTTCACGTCGCAGAGCCTGTTATAGGCGTGTGACCACGATCGCATGCGCATCCTTCATTGCTACATTCTGCGGCAGATCCTGATCATTCTTCTGGTGGCGATCAGCGTTTTCGTTGGCGTGCTGCTGCTGGGCAACGCGCTCAAGGATGTGATGGCCATGCTGGTCAACCAACAGATCAGCATCGGGGTGGTCTTCAAGATGATTGCCTACCTGATTCCGTGGGTGCTTGTCTACGCGGTCCCTCTTGGGTTCTTGGCGGCCATACTCCTTGTTTTCGGGCGGATCAGCGCCGACAACGAGCTGGTGGCGATCCGCGCGGGTGGAGTGGGTTTGTTCTCGATGGTGATGCCTGTGTTGGGGCTGGGATTGGTGCTCAGTTCGCTCCTCGCCTGGATCAACATGGACCTTTCGCCGAAGTGCCGGAGCGCTTGGAAGTCCTTGGGCAGAGAGGCAGTCGTCAATCCCGCGGATCTGCTGTTGCCGGGCAGATATATCCGGCAGTTCCCGGGCTGGACGATTTACATCGGAGGGAAGTCGGAGGGCCTCCTCGAAGACGTGCTTCTTTACAAGTATGAGGACGGAGTGTTGCGGGACCAGATCCGAGCGGAGACGGCAGATGTCGATCTGGACAAAGAAACGATGGAACTGCGTCTGGAACTCGCAAGCGTGAACTGGGACTACCGTCTGGACGTTGGAGATACGAACGCATCTCCCGAATGGGGAACGATGCTGATGAGCGAAACGTCGCAGACCAATCGGCTGGGTGAATTGGATCAGTTGGTTGAAGAGCAGGATTTGAGCGACATGACTTTCTCCCGCTTGCGCGAGGAACTGGATGCCGTGCGGGCATCACAGGAGCAGGATTCGCCGGTGCTGTTTCATTTGCATCGCCAGGTGGCAGCCTCCTTCTCGTGTTTCGTTTTCGTGCTGATGGGAGTGCCGCTTGGGATTCGTGCTCAGCGACGGGAGACGAGCGTGGGATTGGCCTTGGCCCTGGTAATGGCGGTGTTCTATTTCGGGCTCCAGATGTTTGCCCAGTCGCTGGAAACAAAGGCTGCCGCCTATCCCCACTATCTCGTGTGGTTGCCAAACCTCTTGTTCGCGGCCATTGGCTGCCGATTGCTGTGGCGGGCGAATTATCGTTGAGGTTTCTGCATTGACTCGCGGTGGCTGAGCCTTTCAATTCCGCGATGCGCAATTCGTATTCTCGCTTCGTTGCTGGGCTCGCCGTGGCAATTCTGGTTTCCGGCAGCACTGTTCTCGCCGATATCAAACTCCCGAAGATCTTCGGGGACAACATGGTATTGCAGGCGGGCAAGTCCGTAAAAATCTGGGGCTGGGCCGATGAAGGCGAACTGGTCGTGGTGCAATTTCACAACCAGGTGAAAAGCACGCGGGCGCAGGGTGGCAAGTGGAGTGTGGTGCTCTCGGCCATGAAGCCAAATGCACGAGCTGCAACTTTGGCGGTGCTGGGAGAGAAGAACACGGTTGAATTGAAGAATGTCGTTGTGGGCGAGGTCTGGATCGCCTCCGGCCAGTCGAACATGCAGTGGTCGCTGACGCGCACGGAGAACTGGACCAAGGCTGCCGCTTCATCCTCCAATCCCAACCTCAGGCTCTTCTACGTTCCGCGCGTGAAGTCCGCCAAGACGCTGGACGACATCAGCGGTCAACATTTGAACAAGGACCCGCAATGGGAGGTTTCCGGTCCTGAATCCACGCCGGAGTTCTCCGCGGTGGCCTATTACTTCGGACGCAACCTGCAGAAGGCGTTGGATGTCCCGGTTGGAATTATTCACACCTCATGGGGTGGGTCGCCTGCCGAGGTCTGGATGCGCGATGATGTCCTGAGTGCGAAGCATGCAGATTTGCTGGAGATGTATGGAACGCGGGCGAAAAACTATGAGAAGGCATTGGCGAAGTATAAGGCGGACGCGGCCGCAGCCAAGGCAGCCGGCAAGGCGTTCAAGCGGCGCGCTCCAAGGAAGGGATGGGTGCCCAGCGAGCTTTATCATTCAATGATCCATCCGCTGCTGAATTTCTCGATCAACGGCGCCATCTGGTATCAGGGAGAATCGAATGCCCAACGTGCACACCAGTATCGCACATTGTTCGCTGACATGATCAGCAACTGGCGCGAGGACTGGGGGCAGGGGAGCTTCCCATTTCTGGCGGTCGAGTTGGCGCCATATGACAAGCGCCGCAATCGGAGCTTGGAAGAGATTGCTCGAAAACCTGTCGACAGCGATTGGGCGGAACTTCGGGAGGCCCAGATCCTGGCCACCAAGAAACTCAAAAACGTCGGTACGGTAACAATCACCGATGCCGGTACGAAGGATGACATTCATCCGCCGATGAAGGAACCTGTTGGTGCCCGATTGGCGTTGGCCGCGCAGGGCATGGTCTATGGAAAGAAACTGACCTGGTCCGGGCCGAAGTATCGAAGCCATCGCATTTGGGGAAACAAGGTGACCATTCGCTTCGATCACGTTGGCGAGGGACTCGAATCCAAGGAAGGCGGGCTCACCGGATTTTCGATTGCGGGTGACGATCAGAAATTCGTCTGGGGCAATGCCGAGATCAAGGGCAACACCGTCGTGGTGTCCCACCCGAACATCAAAAAACCCAAGGCAGTGCGCTTTGGCTGGGCGGATTATCCGGTGGTGAATCTCTGGAGTAAGAACGGCCTCCCGGCACATCCTTTCCGAACGGACAGTTTCCCTCTCACGACCGCACCAAAACCGGCTGGAACAGCAAAATAATCGCTGCCCTAAGTCTTTGGGTTGCTTTTGCTTACGTTTCTGACGTCCTGCCCCGGGGTAAATTGCTTTGATTCACAAGCATCCCACAGGAAATGAAAGTTGGGTTGGCGAGTTTGCTGAAAACCTGCGACTCAGCAGGCTGTGAAAAAACAAAAGCGCAGCCAACCCGTTCCAGGTTCACCATGCTGCGTCAGTTGTGCGATCTCATTCCTGCTCATCTGGTCACCCAGTCCGCTCTTGCTGGCAGTCAGGTGACCTTCACAGTGACAGCGACCGGGCATCCGACGCTCCGTACCGGTGGTGGAAGAATGGCGTAAATCTCGCCGGACAGAACACGATCCTTCTCATCGTGCCCAATGCGCAGGATGCCGACGAAGGGGCCTGCTCTGTGGTTGTCACCAACCCGTTTGGTCCCGCTACGAGCAACCCGG
>CEUN01181388.1_pt1 | contig 10386 bp, 11 predicted proteins | sample 361501 | NCBI WGS metagenome assembly CEUN01 (sample SAMEA2622801, study PRJEB7988) | marine metagenome | biome: marine biome (ENVO:00000447); feature: marine epipelagic mixed layer (ENVO:xxxxxxxxx); material: "saline water (ENVO:00002010), including plankton (ENVO:xxxxxxxx)" | depth 120 m | reverse complement strand
CGGCTGCCGGTCCAGAATGCTCCGACGGCCGATCAGTTGTGCCGAATACGTCGGCGGTGGGCTCAGGTTCGGGAGCAGCCGGTGCGGGGGTCGAGCCGAAAACACTTTCGACGCTATGATCTGCCTCTTCCGCCGGTGCTTCTTTATCGACATCCTGTGCAGAGGTTACGATTTCCAGCGGCTCCTGCGGCGCGGCTTCGACCGGCGCTCTCTGTAGAATTGCGGTCTCTACCACAGGTTCCTTTTCAGCTGTTGCCGCCGCCGTATCGCGATCGGATCGGGCGCGCTCACGCGCCTCCCTGCGCTCCCGCGACCTCAAACGCTTGTGTGCCTTGGTTACCGCTTCGTCCAATTCAACTTGGGAACACATTCCGAGAGATACCGGATCGATCGGTTTGAGGTTGGCCATATTCCAATGAGTGCGGTCGCGGACCGAATTGATGGTCGGTTTGGTGGTGCCCACAAGTCGAGATACCTGCGCGTCGGATAATTCCGAATGATAGCGAAGTAGCCACATGATCGCGTTGGGTCGATCCTGTCGTTTGGTCACTGGCGTGTACTTGGGCCCGCTGGTGCGTGCTTTCGGCCGCGGAATTTCAGATGCTGCCATGTTCAGCCGGGCTTTGGGATCCGCGACGCAGCGTTCGATTTCCTCGCGCGTCAGTTCGCCGTCAGGGACCGGATCACGACCCTGGATGCCGATAGCGATTTCGCCGTCCGCGATACCTTTCACCTCGAGCGGGTGTAGACCGCAGAATTCTGCGATTTGATCGAACGTGAGCGACGTATTGTCAACCAGCCATACGGCGGTTGCTTTAGGCATCAACGGCAGCGGCATGTATTGGTTCCTTTCGCGGGTGGCCGCGGTAAATTTTCGGCACCATGTCCATTTTGGGCGTTCCGCACAAGCAAATTCGTGAGCATGCCAGCTCAATTACTGTGGTCTTCGAATCTCTGGAAGGATTGAGGATTAACAGGTTAGCGGCACACCTTAGGCCATTGTCTGGAACCTGTGCGCAATGGTAAACCGCCTATAAGAGTTCGCTGCGGAGAGGGAACGGGATCATGAGCACGGATGACCTCGATGGTTTCGCAATCAAGCAGCCGGAACCGATCAAGCTCGAGACCTTGGGAATTGAGGAACTGGAAAACAGAATTTCCGAGCTCGAGGACGAGATCGCCCGTATCCGGGAAGTGATCGACTCCAAGAAGGCGGTTCGCGGCGACGCGGAGTCTCTCTTCAAGAAATAGAGTCGCTACGGCCCATGTGACTCTGTGGGCTATCAACGCTTTGTTAACGCTTCCGGCATACGGTCCACGCGTACCTTACGTGCGCTCGCGTGCCGCGGGTGCGTTCTATTCGATCATGCCTTCCTTATGAGCCGCCGAAATTCGGCGGCTCATTTTTATGTCATTGCTGGCATTGCGCCAGGCCAATATCTGGACGCTTTCCAGAGTGCTGTATACGTTACGCTAAGCAACAGAGTGGCGCGAATGGCAAAACCAAACTCTCCAAGATTTGACACGCTGAGCCTTCATGCTGGTCAACATCCGGATCCAGTGACCGGAGCGCGTGCGGTTCCTGTCTATCAAACGACGTCTTACGTATTTCAAGACGTCGATCATGCAGCTTCTCTGTTCAATATGGAACGCGCGGGTCACATCTATTCGCGAATTTCGAACCCGACCACTTCGGTCCTGGAGGAGCGTATTTCCAGCCTCGAAGGCGGTGTTGGTGCCGTATGCACGGCCAGCGGCCAGGCAGCGCTGCATCTGGCTGTCGCCACTATCCTTGATGCCGGTCATCACATCGTGTCGTCCGGATCGATCTATGGCGGCTCACACAACATGTTTACCCATACACTCCCGCGGTTCGGGATCGAAACCACCTTCGTGGACCCGCGCGATCCCAAGGCATTCAAAGACGCGATTCGACCCGAAACAAGATTGTTGTTCGGGGAGACGTTGGGAAACCCTGGGCTGGAAATCCTCGATATCCCCGCAGTCTCTGAGATTGCGCACGATGCGGGGCTGCCCTTGTTGGTCGATTCCACCTTTGCGACTCCCTATCTCTATCGCCCTTTCGAATGGGGGGCCGATCTGGTCATGCATTCGGCGACAAAGTTCCTGGGTGGCCATGGTGTGGCCATTGGTGGTGTTGTGGTTGACGGTGGGGCATTCGATTGGGAGGCCTCCGGAAAATTCCCCACGCTTACGGAGCCATATGCCGGATACCACGGTCTCGATTTTGTTGAAGAGTTCGGCCCCCAAGCTTTTGTCATGCGGGCGCGATCTGAAGGGCTGCGGGATTTTGGTGCCTGCCTCAGCCCGGCAAACGCGTTCTATGTCCTGCAGGGCGTTGAGACGCTTCCATTGCGGATGGCTCGGCATGTCGATAATGCCCGGAAACTGGTGACCTTCCTCGATGAGCACGAATCGGTCGCCTGGGTAAGCTATCCGGAGCTGCCGAGTCACCCCGACTACGAACTCGCCAAAGCACGCTTTCCCAAGGGATGCGGCGCCGTGTTCAGCTTCGGTATTGAGGGTGGCCGCGAGGCCGGGCGCAAGTTTATCGAGGCGTTGGACGTGTTCTCCCATTTGGCTAATCTGGGCGACGCGAAATCACTTGTGTTGCATCCGGCCACCACGACACATCAGCAGATGGACGCCGATGCCCTTGCCGCGGCGGGCATCTCCGAGGATCTCGTGCGCATCTCTGTGGGTTTGGAGGATCCACAGGACCTGACCGATGATCTCAGCAGGGCACTGCGCGTCTCACAGCGATAAATCAGGATCGAGGGTTCGGATCGTGGAAGTACAAGTTGACGGGAAACGCGCGTTTACGACCACTGGCGGGCGTCCGTTCGATCCGGCGCGGTCCACCGCGATTTTGATACACGGCGCAGGCATGGATCATACGGTCTGGGTACTGCAGACGCGGTACATTGCCTACCACGGACGCAATGTTCTGGCAGTTGACCTGCCCGGGCACGGTCGCTCTGAAGGGCCCGCGCTAACCTCAATCGAAGAAATGGCGGATTGGGTGGGCCGGTTCCTGGAAGCGATGGATATCGAAGATGCGGCGGTGGTCGGGCACAGCATGGGGTCGCTCGTGGCCATTGAGTTGTCGGCCCGACTGCCCGATACCATCAGTTCGACTGTTCTTTTGTCGACGGCGATGCCGATGGTGGTGAGCGACGATCTGTTGGCCGCTGCCAAGGCCAATGATCACGAAGCCATCGACATGATTACTATCTGGGGACACGGACGGGGCGCCCAGCTTGGTGGTCACAAGGCTCCTGGGTTGTGGATGACCGGCGGCGCAGAACGATTGCTCGAACAAGCCGCTGAAAGTGTCCTATTCACGGATCTCAATGCCTGCAACACCTATCAAAACGGCTTGGAAGCGGCCTCGCGCATTCGCTGCCCGGTTCTCCTGATGGTGGGGAACGAGGATCGGATGACACCACCACGAGCGGCACGAGCCCTGGCTGATGCGATTCCGGACTGCACCACGGAGATCATCGGGGGGTGCGGTCACATGATGATGATCGAGAAGCCTGATCAGGTGCTCGATCACATACGGGACGCCTTCTGAATGGGATACCGGCCCTGCAACGCTGCGTGCTGCAGGGCCGGAACACAGACCACCGTGAAGTAGCTATCCCTTCTTGGTTGAGACCTTCTTGACCTGATCCCTGGCAGCCTCGGATTTGGGCACCGTCACCGTCAGTACTCCCTTATCAAAGACCGCTGTGACTTTTTCGGTGTCAACATCCTTTCGGAAGGCGAAGCTACGGTGAAACGAGCCATAGGCGCGTTCGCTGACGTGAACGTCGGATTTCTTCTCTTCGTGCTCGAATTTCTTCTCGCCCTTCAAGGTCAGAGTGCCTTCCGATAGCGTCAGCTCGATCTCTTTCTCTTCAAGACCAGGTAGTCCCCCCCTGATCTAATAGGAATTTTCAGTCTCGCCGATATCGACCTTTGGGTGGAACGCGCTGGGTGAGAGGTCTCCCCCTCGAATGGGTTCAAGATCGAAGCCTCGCCATATTCCGTCGAATAGCCTGTTGATTTCGCTCTGAAGGTCGGTGAATGGGCGATATTCCATTCCGCGCTGACGCCGCGGAGTAAGTGCGCTTCTCGTGAGCATGGTTGCATTCCTCTTCGGTTCATGAACGGCCGGCGGCCGATTCATCCGTTAATCTCGGGTTGGCTGCTTCACTGGACTCCGCCAGCAGTGCAGCGATTACAGTGCTTGCTAAGCGGCTGCTTTACCTTCGAGGACCCGGCCGGCCTCGCCCGAAGCGATCTTGATGGTTCGAGGCTTTGCCTCTTCTGGCAGTTCCCGAGCGAGATCTACATGCAGAAGTCCGTTCTCGATCCTTGCGCCGGTCACGTTGACGTAATCCGCAAGTTCGAAGTTACGCTCAAACGCGCGACGCGCGATGCCCCGGTGAAGGTAGGTGGCATCCTTTGTCTTGTCGTCCGTAGCGCCCTTGATAACGAGGGAGTTCTGCTTCTGGGTCACCGAAAGTTCCGATTCAGAAAACCCTGCAACAGCCATTGTGATTCGGTAGCCGTCGTCACCCGTCCTTTCAATGTCGTACGGGGGGTATGCGGGAGTATTGTCGTTGAGTCTGTTGGCCGATTCGAAGATACGGTTGAAGCGGTCGAAGCCAACGGTAGAACGCAATAGTGGCGTGAGGTCGTAGGTACGCATAGTTCCATCCTCCTGGGAAGCAATGGATTGTATTGCCCGCCAATCGTGGCCGGGCGGCTCAGCCCCGAACCCATTATCTGGCATCCGGGACCACACTTCATTTAGTCATGATTGAGCTCGATTCAAGACCTCTTGAGACATGGATATATCTCAAGTAGGGCGTTGCAATATGGTGATTATTCAGAGTTACGCGCAAAAAAATAGCGCACTTGCATGGTGCGCTATGGCCGGCCGGCCCGGGCTAATGTCTTTACGATTTCAGGCCGAAACCGCTGAAGCGCTTGTTGAACTTGGCGACCTGCCCACCAGTGTCCACCAGGCGTCCAGCGCCACCGGTCCAGGCGGGATGTGACTTGGGGTCGATATCAAGGGTCAATGTGTCGCCCTCACTTCCCCAGGTCGAGCGTGTTTCGAACGACGTCCCGTCGGTCATGACAACATTGATCGTGTGATAGTCGGGATGAATATCTTTTTTCATCGCCTGGCTCCCGAGAAAGTTCGCCTGCAGTCAGGCGCCGGGTTATATCGCACAGAGATGCCTGGCCGCAAGCTGAATCCGGTCAGACACCACCCCTTCGGGGACACGGGAACATTGCGTGGGAGCATGGCTGATATTAGGGTCTGCCCCGCTGAAGGCATGCAGACATACTCGGTTTAGATTGGCGGCAAGGCGCATAGTTCCCAAGTGAGTAGGAAACCGATTCTCGATGAGAGGCCTAAGGGCAACAGCATTCGCGTGCTCGCCCATATCTTTGAATTCCTCTCCCCCTACCGCGTACGCGTCATTGCGGCGCTCGTTTCGCTTGTCGTGGCTGCGGGCGCAGTGTTGGCCATCGGCCAAGCGCTTCGGCGGGTTGTCGATTTCGGTTTCAGTGCCGACAGCGCCGTATTGGATCAGTACTTTCTGGCTCTCCTGGGAATCGTGGCACTGCTCGCCGTGGCAACCTATGGACGGTATTACTGCGTTTCGTCTCTGGGCGAGCGTGTGGTTGCAGACATTCGACGCCGGGTCTACGAACACATAATCGGCCTCAGTCCTGAATTTTATGAGACGACTCGTACAGGCGAGGTTCTCTCACGGCTGACGACGGATACAACACTCATTCAATCGGTAGTTGGATCGAGCGCGTCCGTCGCCTTGCGCAATGTTTTGATCTTCATCGGGGGGTCAGCATTGCTCATTGTCAGCAGCCCGAAGTTGACGGGTTTGGTGTTCTTCATCGTACTTCTCGTGGTGCTGCCAATCGTTTTCTTCGGTCGCCGCGTTCGACGGCTGTCCAGGGAGAGCCAAGACAGGATCGCTGATGTCGGCGCCTTTGCCGGGGAATCCCTTGATGCGGTGAGGACGGTACAGGCATTCGGTCGCGAAGGAGCGAATCGACGGCGATTCGGCGACGTAGTTGAAAGCGCCTATCGCACGGCCGTCCGGCAGATTAAGTCTCGGGCGATGCTTACGGGGGTCGTCATTTTGTTCGTTTTCGGGGCAGTCGACATCGTGTTGTGGATCGGCGCCCGTGATGTCATCGCCGGTGTGATGACGGGAGGCCAGCTGGCCGCATTCGTGTTTTACGCGGTCATGGTGGCGGGCTCTGTCGGCTCTCTATCCGAGGTCTATGGCGACCTTCAACGAGCCGCTGGCGCGACCGAACGCCTCATGGAGTTGCTGGCTACGAGATCCAGTATCGCGGCGCCAACGTCGCCGGTCGACATGCCGAAACCGCCCCGCGGTGCCATTCACTTTGAGAATGTGACGTTTTGCTATCCAACCCGCCCCGACGTGAAGGCGTTGAATTCCTTCAACCTCTCCGTGGTTCCGGGCGAGCGCATTGCTCTTGTCGGACCATCGGGCGCAGGCAAGACCACCGTGTTTCAGCTTCTACTGCGCTTTTACGACCCAGTGTCCGGCCGAGTATTGCTTGATGACATTGATCTGCGGGATGCGTGTCCAGAGGATGTGCGCGGCAGGATTGGTTTGGTACCGCAGGATCCGGTGATATTTGCCGAGGATGTGTGGGCCAATATTCGGTACGGGAAGCCGAAAGCGACGGAAGATGACGTCCGCGCGGCTGCCACCGCGGCGGCAGCGGCCGAATTTGTCGAGCGGCTGCCGGACGGCTTCGGCACATATCTGGGCGAACGCGGCGCCCAGCTCTCAGGTGGGCAGCGCCAGCGGATTTCGATTGCCCGGGCCATTCTGCGGAATCCCACGATATTGCTGCTCGATGAGGCTACAAGTGCCCTTGATGCAGAGAACGAGCGCATGGTCCAGCAGGCACTTGAAACTCTGATGGAAGGGCGTACGACGATCGTGATCGCTCATCGCTTGGCGACGGTTCTGAAAGCGGATCGCATTATCGTCATGGACGCGGGGAATGTGGTTGCAACGGGTACGCATGCGGAATTGATGGCACAAGACGGGCTCTACGCCCGACTGGCCGAACTGCAATTCGACATGCCTCGGAACACCGTGGTTGCGGCCCAGTGATCTCGGCGATGGCGGTGCAATTCGAGACGATCCCAGACTATCCAGATTGCGTGAGGCTGTTCTACCGAATCTAAGCTAACGTTCGGTCAGCTTTAGCTCTATCCGACGGTTGCGGCGATGTCCGATCTCGTCGGCTCGGGAGTCCAGAGGTTGGAACTCACCAAATCCCGTCGCGGCCAGCCGATTTGCCGGCACGCCTTGTTCAATGAGAAATTTGACGACGGAAACGGCGCGCGCCGTTGACAATTCCCAGTTGGAAGGAAAGCGGGCCGTCGAGATTGGAACGACATCTGTGTGGCCGTCTACCCGCAGCACCCAGGGCAACTCGGGTGGAATGGATCGGGCAATTTCAAGCAGGGCGGTTGCGAGTTGTGCCAGCTGGCTCTGGCCGCCCGGACCGATTTCAGCAGAGGCCGAGGCAAATAACACTTCCGATTGGAAAACGAAGCGGTCTCCAACTACCCGGATATCCCGCCTGTTTCCCAGAACCTCTCGCAGGCGCCCAAAGAACTCAGAGCGGTACTTCGAGAGTTCCTCAACCTTCTGAGCGAGAGCGACATTGAGCCGTTTCCCGAGATCAGAGATGACGGCTTTTTGCTCCTCGTCTTTGGTTTCGGCTGCCTCCAAGGCGGCATTGAGGCGGGCCAGTTGCTGGCGGACGGCGCTAAGCTGCTGATTCAAGAAAGCGGCCTGTGCCTGCGCCGCTGCCGAAATGTCTTTCTCCTTACTCAGCGAGTCCGTGCTCTCGCTGTAGAGACGTTGCAGTTCCGACAAACGCAGTGCGCGATCTTCGATCTCCTTTTGAGCAAGTAGGGTCCGTTCCTGCTCGTCTGCGAGCCGGGCTTCGAGTTCTTTGCTCTCGTCACGAAGCTTCGCCGCAAGCAATTCGGATTCTTCCAGAGATCTTGCCAGTGAGCCGACTTCAGACTCCAGCTCATCACGGAATGAGGTCAGGGCCGCAATGTCGCGCTTGAGTCGTTCGATTTCACCAAGTTGTGCCTCGATGGTCTCGCGATCAGTTGCGACTGTTTGCTGGGCCGCTGCAAGTTTGGCCTCGGTGTCTTCGAGGTTCAGGGCCAGTTGATCTCTTTCGCTTGTGGACTCCTGCAGTGATGCCGACAACTGGGTGATGTTGAGGCGTAATTCATCGTTCGACTGGCGTTCCAGTGCGAGGAGTTCAGCAATTTCCGTAAGTTGTCTATTGAGTCGCTCGAGTGCCTCATCTCGTCCGGAGAGCGCCTGGCTGAGGAAGAAATGGGTGATCATAAATACGGCGAGGACGAATATGATGACCAGCAAGAGAGTTGCCAGCGCATCGACAAAACCCGGCCAGATGTGGTCGCCACGCCGCGCTCTTCCTCGACCGACGATGGCTGGCACCAAGCTGTCCCTTTGCCGCTAGTTCGAGTCTCTGCCGAGCGCTGCCATCGTCCGGGCGAGCAGCTTTATCTCGCTGCGGAATTCCTGAATGAGGTGTTCCCGCGCCGGACCCGACTCCTCCAGGAAGCGCTTTACATAGACGTCCAGATTGCGCAGATGGGTGCGACTCGCTTCATCGAGTGAAACGGACGACTCGGCTGACGTGGCTTCGGCGAGGCGTTCAAGAACAGGCTTCATCTCCATTTGGCTTTCGGCAAGCTTGATCATCAGATCCTGCTCAGACCTCATCTGATCAGTAAGTGTGGCCAGCTTGTCGGATAGCGACAGCAGTGTGGTATTCGCGGTGGCACTGCTTTCCGCGCTCCGCGCTATCGTACGCTGCAGATTGTCTAAACTTTCAGCCGTCTGTTCGAGCAACGCGCTGACATACGCCGGAACCGATTGCTCTCCATCGCCCACGCCCAAGCCTGAAGAGAGGCGCGTGATGCTGGAGAGCCACTCTTCCAGTTCGTTATAGAAGCGATTCTGTGCCTGCCCGGCCTGCAGCTCGAGAAAGCCGAGGACCAGTGAGCCGGCGAGTCCGAACAACGAGGAGGAGAAGGCGGTTCCCATGCCAGCGAGCGGCGCTTCCAATCCCGATTTGAGCGATCCAAACAGCCCGGCCGGATCATCGACTTCGATTGTGAGATCGCGGATCGTCTGGCCGACTGCAGTGACAGTTTGAAGAAGGCCCCAGAATGTGCCGAGAAGGCCGAGGAAGATAAGCAGCCCGATCAGGTAGCGAGCCATCTCCCGCGACTCGTCCAGTCGTGACGCAATGCCATCCAGGAGCGAGCGCATCGATAATGTGGATAGCCAGCGATGGCTGGGCTGTTCGCTGAGCATCGTTGCCATGGGCGCAAGGAGTGTCGGTAGCCGATGCACGGCCATCCCTGCTTCCCGGTGACGGAAACGCTCCGCCCATTCGACTTCAGGACCCAAAATTTGGACCTGCCGGAACACATAGACGATGCCGAATAGCAGGACACCCAGGATGAGACCATTTAGGCCTGGATTTGCCATGAACGTGCGCTGCAACTGCTCGGCCAGCAGAGCGGCCACAGCGATGACGACCAATACAAACAGCACCATCCGCACCAGAAAATTCTGGGGCCGTGTCATGCGGATGTTGGCGCCCACGTCTGCGCGCGAACGCTTTTCGTCCGTTGCGGTACTTTCGTTTTGCGATTCAGCTGTGGTCACTGCGTCAGCAGTACAATATCCACGCGCTCTGGCGGTCCGCTATCCTCGGCCCGGCCCAACGCGCGTACGTCTATGCGCGTGCTCCGAATCCCCTGCTCGATAAGGAAAGAACGCACAGCCAAGGCCCGGGACAGCGACAGTCTTCTGGCGGAACCCAGGGGTTCGCCGGTCCCGCCCGCGTACGCCTTCAGCTGAAGTCGGCCGTCGCTCTCTGCCATGGTTGCGGCCAAGGATCCGAGGCTGCGCTCTGCATCAGGCGTGAGTCGCGTGGTTGCTCCGAGAAAGTCCACTCGCATGATCTGTCCGCCGTCCCGTGGCAGGGAGACGCGAGGGAGCGAGGCGATTTGCCGCTCGCGACTCGCCGGCGTCGTTGATGGTGCCGGTTGCGTTCTCGCTGCAGCCGTCTGCGCAGGCTGAGTGCGAGGTTGTGCGACCTGGACGGGCGGAGTCTTCGGCGGTGGCGGCGGTGCTTTCACGGGCGGTGGTGCCGATTTCGCGACTGGCGGCGGCGGTGGCGCTTTTGCGACTGGAGGCGGTTGCGTCCGTGTTACAGGCGGAG
>CEUN01169726.1_pt1 | contig 10395 bp, 9 predicted proteins | sample 361501 | NCBI WGS metagenome assembly CEUN01 (sample SAMEA2622801, study PRJEB7988) | marine metagenome | biome: marine biome (ENVO:00000447); feature: marine epipelagic mixed layer (ENVO:xxxxxxxxx); material: "saline water (ENVO:00002010), including plankton (ENVO:xxxxxxxx)" | depth 120 m | reverse complement strand
ATATAGATCTCTTTTGAATCATTTATATTAATGACTGTATCTTTAATGAAGAAATTATCTACTATAAATTTAAATTTATAATTATTAGTATTATCTATTGGAATACTAAATACATTAGAATTAAATAATATAGAATCTTCTTTTAGATATAGAATTCCATTTGTTGCATTAGCATTTAAATTAAATGTAAGATTAATTTTAGATTTATTATTTCCATAGAAAAATATATCAGAGTTTGTCTTATTGTCTGAGGTTGCAGATAATAAAAATTTAGTTGAATTATAATCATAAGTTAATGAAACCTCAGATTTAGATGTATTTAGAGAATTCATTTTAATAGGATCAGCCCATGTATTATTATAAAACACTGTATAAAAAAGTTCATACCCTACCTCATTTCTATTCGAAATAAAAGTAAGTGTATCACCATCTAATAGAAATGGAGATAGATCCTGATATTGGCTATTAACAATAGATCCAATATTACTCAACCTACCCCATTCACCATTATTTTTTTTAGAAACATAAATATCTTCAACACCATATGTACCATATCCTTCAAAAGAAAGAAAAATCATATCTAAAGATTTATTTAATGAACCTGATAGTAAATTATAGTTGGGAGAGAATCCATCTAAAGCTTCATTTTTGATTAACTTAAAATTATCATCCACATCGTAATAACTAATTAAGTTATTACTTAAAATAATTAATGATCCATCATATAATCCTAAAATAACCTCATTATCACTTGTATTTACAACACTCAAGTTTATTGGAGATCCCCAAACATTATTATCTTTATTTCTGTACCATACATCATTCATATCAGCTAAACCACCTATATTATTTGAATTCTTAGAACTATTAAAATACATGGTGTTTCCATCTGCACTTAAGTATGCATTAGCTTCATTTAATGAATAGGAAACAATATTGTTATTTATCAAAGAAATATTTTCAAATGATTGGGAAATTATATCTGAATATGATAAAATTAAAAATAATGAAAAAAATAATCTAGTACTCATTATCAATGTCAACTTGATTTAATAATTTTTTACCAGAAATAACTCTTTTATAATTTTCAATAATTTGAGGAACTGCTGCTTCTTGATTGGTAATACTTGCGTTATGAGGTGTTATTTGTACTTTTTCATGATTCCACAACTTACTTGAAATAGGTAATGGTTCTTCTTCAAAAACATCTAAAAATGCACCAGAAAGTTTACCATTTTCTAAATATTTAATAATATCAGATTCATTTTGAACTTTTCCTCTTGAAACATTTATCAAATATGTATCATCATTTAGTTTTTTAAACAAATCAGAACTTAACAAATTATTTGTTTTTGAAGTATATGGTACCGTACAAATTAAAATATTTATTTTATTTAAAAACTCATCAATTTGATCTCCATAATAAATTTTAGTAGTATCTATTTGTTTTTTGTTAAGTGAATAACCAATAACATCAAAACCTAAATATTTTAATTTGTCACCTGCATCTGAGCCAAGAGATCCATAACCTAAAATACCAATTTTTACCGGTATTTCTGGATGGGTATCATTATCCCAAACTTTATTTTTCTTATCCTCATTATACTTTAGTAATCTTCTATGATAATACATTACAGCAGTTATTATGTAGTTAGTCATAGAAAATGCTAATTTTTCATCTGAAATTCTACATATAGGTATATTTTTAGGTAGTGAATCGTCATAAACTATATGATCTACTCCAGCTCCCATAGAATATATAAGTTTTAAGTTATTGAATTTAGCTAATGATCCTTTAGGATGCTTCCATAAACATACACAATCAATTATATCATAATTTGGTATATCTGGCCAGATAAAAATATTAATATCTTTAGAAATACTATTAAACTGTTTCACCCATGAATTTATATCTGTTTTAGGCGCTATTATTGCTAAATTCATTGTCTTTTATTAATAAAACTTAATATTACAGAAATAGATGATGTTAAAAAAGTACCAATAAAATTGAACCATAGATAGCTTATATTGTCTTCGTAAAAGTTAAAAAGGACAAAAACTAAAAATTGAGATATTATAGCTGCATAAAAAATATTATTTGATCGAACATTTTTAATAAAAAAAGCAACAAGAAATATTCCTAAAACATTTCCATATAACAAAGAAGCTATAATATTAATTGACTCTATTAAGTTTTCTTCTTGAGCAAAAAATAATGAAAACAGAATAGCAATTATTCCCCACCCTAAATTGAAAAATTTTGAGATCAACACATCTTTTTTAGGGTTATCCACTTTACTGATAAATCTTTTGTAGATATCAATTGTTGAAATTGCAGATAATGCACTAATTTCTGCTGATGTTGAGCTCATAGCAGCAGACAAAATTAAAGCTATAATTAAACCTATTAATCCAACTGGTAAATAGTTTAAAATAAAATGCAGAAAAATAAAATCAGATTCAGCCTTTTCGTAATCAAATCCATTTTGAATTGCATCATTTTCTAACTCTTTTCTTAATTGTTCTATTTGTTTATTTTTTGCTATAATATCAGATTTATTATTATTTAAGCTATTAACAATTAAATTCTTTTTTTCTTCGAATAAATTATTAGCCTCTTTTTTTGTATTATCATAAAGCTCAAAATTATTTTCTTTTTGATACGAAACTAAATTATCATTAAAATTGATTGGCGGTTGATATAGACTGTAAAAAACAAATAATAATGTTCCAATTAGTAAAATAAAAAATTGTAATGGAATTTTAAGAATAGCATTAAATATCAAACCAATTCTACTTTCCTCAATATTTTTAGCATTAATATACCTTGATACCTGTGATTGATCAGTTCCAAAATATGAAAGAGATAGAAAAAACCCTCCTAATAAACCTGTCCATATAGTGTATTTTTCTTCAATATCAGTTGAAAAACTAATTGCATTATTTTTATCAAATACTTTAATCAAATTGAAAGATTCATTTATAGATAAGTATTCATTTATATAACTAAGTAAATAAAAAAAAACAATAACTAAACCCGATAAAATTAGAATCATTTGATATTTATGAGTATAACTTACAGCCTTACTTCCTCCGATAACTGTATAAAATATTACCAAAAGACCAACAAAGATTACAGTAGGTGTCATATCCCATCCTAAAATAGTTGTCAATATAATTGATGGAGCATATATTGTAATCCCACACTGAAGCCCTCTTTGTAATAAGAAAAAGAATGATGTTAGTGCCCTTACTTTTACATCAAATCTTTCTTCTAAATATTGATATGCAGTAAATACTTTTGATTTATAGTAAATTGGAACAAAAACAGCAGAAACTACTATTAATGCTAATGGTAATCCAAGATATATTTGGATAAAACTCATTCCCTCTTTATATCCCTGACCTGGAGTTGATAAAAATGTAATTGCACTAGCTTGAGTTGCCATAACTGATAGGCCAATAGTTGACCATTTAACTGATTTATCACCAAGAATATAAGATTTTAAATTTTTATTTTGTCTATTTTTTATAGCACCGTATACCGCTATAGTTATTAAAATAGATGAAAACACTATAAAGTCAATATTTGACATATTATTAAATTATGGTATATAAAACCAGAAGAAGTATATATGAAATTAAAGTTAGAAATACTTTAAAATATATTTTTTTAAAATCCATACTATCCAAATATATCAAATTGAATTTGAAAAATAAGATTTAATAGAATTTCTTAAGTTATAGTTAGAAGACATGGATTCACCATAGGCACCAGTGGAGCAAATTACAATAATATCATTTCTTAATGAAATTGGTAAATTATAATTAGTAGCAAATACATCAGATGACTCACAGACTGGACCAACTACATCATATTTATCAAAATCCTGATTTTTAGTTGAAATATTAAGTATTTTGTGATAACTATTATACAAAGCTGGCCTCATCAAATCATTCATTCCAGCGTCAAGAATCAAATAATTTCTTCCAAATGATTTCTTATTAAATAGAACTTTTGATACTAAAAATCCACATTGACCAATTATTGATCTACCTAGTTCAAAATGAATATTTTGTTTTTCTTTTAATCTCAGATTTTTATTAAATATTTTAAAAAAGCTTTTAAAGTTAGAAACCTGATTATTTATTGGGTCTTTATAATCTATTGATAAACCACCTCCAACATTAATATACTTAACATTTAAGCTATTATCATAAAATAAATCGTTCATCTCGTTAGCGACGTCACACAACTTAAGAAATGGGATATCTGACTCTATTTGAGAACCTAAATGAAAATGGAACCCAATAACTGAAATATTATTTAAAACCTTAATTCTTTTAAGTATTTCACCAATATCATTTAAATCAATTCCAAATTTATTGTTTTTGTTCCCAGTTTCAATATTCCTATGAGTGCCTGTTTTTATACTGGGATTAATTCTAATTGATATTTCTGCTTTCTTATTTATTTTTTTAGAAATTTCATTAATTACTTCAATTTCTTCGAAAGATTCACAGTTTAAATATGATATTTCATTTTGTAATGCAAAATGTATTTCTTCATCAGATTTACCAACACCTGCAAATACAATATCCCTAGTTAAAAAACCAACCTCTATTGCTCTTTTTATTTCATTTGAGCTAACTGCATCAATTCCTATACCTGATAATTTTATTAGTTCTAATAATTTTTTATTTGAGTTTGATTTTAAAGCAAAATGAACTTTATTATTTTTTTCTAAAGAGGAAATTAATTCAGATATATTATTTTTTAAAATATCTAAATCATAATAATAAAAGGGGGTTTTTAAAGAATTAAATTTGTTTAATAAAGAGTTATTAAACATATTTTAATCTTTTATTAGGATACAGACTTTACAATTTGCTTAAATGATTCTGGATCATTCATTGCAATATCTGCAAGAACCTTTCTATTTAGTTCAATTTTCGACTTTTTTAGCTTATCCATAAAATCAGAATACGATAATCCGGAAATTCTAACGGCAGCATTAATTCTTTGAATCCAAAGGCTTCTAATTTCTCTTTTTTTCGTTTTCCTATGAATATATGAATACTGAAGAGCTTTTTCTACAGCATTTTTAGCTACAGTCCATACATTTTTTCTTCTGCCAAAGTAACCTTTAGCTTGTTTTAAAATTTTTTTCTTTCTTGCTTTTGAAGCAACATTATTTCTTGATCTTGGCATAATTACAAATTTAAATCATTCTTTTAATATTCTTTTCATCAGACTTATTTACTATAGAAGTCTTTGTAAGGTTTCTTTTTTGTTTAGTTTCCTTTTTTGTTAAAATATGATTTTTAAAAGCGTTTTTTCTTTTAATCTTTCCTGTACCAGTTAACTTAAATCTTTTTTTAGCTCCTGACTTTGTTTTTACTTTTGGCATAATTTATTTTTTAGGTGATAACATTAAAAACATTCTTTTTCCCTCTAATTTAGGTAATTCTTCAACATTAGCATAATCTTCTAATGATTGAGCTAATTTTAGTAACAATATCTCTCCCCTTTCTTTAAAAACAATTGTTCTTCCATAGAAATGAACATAAGCTTTTACTTTAGCTCCACTTTCTAAAAACTTAATTGCATGTTTTAATTTAAAATTAAAATCATGTTCATCAGTATTGGGACCGAATCTAATTTCTTTTAAAACAGTTTTTTGTGCATTAGATCTGATAGATTTTTGTTTCTTTTTTTGGATGTATTTAAACTTAGAGTAATCAATAATTTTACAAACTGGTGGATCAGAGTTTGGTGAAATCTCAACTAAATCTAAACCTTGTTTTTGTGCCATTTCTTGAGCCTTATAAAGTGGGTAAATATTACTCTCAACATTTTCTCCAACAACTCTTACCATATTAGAAGTAATTCTATTATTAATCCTGTGTTGTTCTTCTGGTTTCTTCCAGTTTCTTCTTTTTCTTATTCTATTAATTTTACCCTCCTTTTTTTAAAAAATTTTTTGCAAATATCTCAAATATTTAAATAAATAAAAGCATTTTTAAATTAATTTCAATTTGAATTTAATTCTTCATTTAAGATCTTAATTAACCCATCTAATGACATCTTACCAATATCGCCCTCATGCTTTTTTCTTACAGATAATGTTGATGATTTCATTTCATTATCACCAATTACCAACATATATGGTATCTTTTTAACCTCAGCATCTCTTATTTTCTTAGAAATTTTTTCAAATCTTATATCTATTTCGGTTCTAAAATCTAAACTTTCTAATTTATTCTTTATCTCGGTAGCATAATCATTTACATTTTCATTAATAGGTAAAATTATGACTTGATTTGGAGCTAACCACAAAGGGAAATTTCCTTCACAATGTTCCGTAATTATAGCTATAAACCTTTCCATGGAACCAAATGGAGCTCTATGAATGATAACTGGTGTTTTTTTAGTGTTATCTTTATCTACATACTCTAAGTTGAATCTTTTTGGTAATTGATAATCCACTTGAATAGTACCTAATTGCCACTCTCTATCAAGAGAGTCTTTAACCATAAAGTCAATTTTTGGTCCATAAAACGCTGCTTCTCCATGTACTATTTCAGCTTGAATTTTTTTTCTTTTAACTGCTTCTATCAAATCGTTTTCTGCTCTATCCCACAATGAAGATTCTCCTATGTATTTTGAAGAATCATTTTCATCTCTTAATGATATTTGTACTTTATAATCTTTAAATGATAATGATTTAAATACCTTTAAAATTAAATCTATAACACCTAAAACTTCATCACCAACTTGATCAATTGAACAAAAAATATGAGCATCATCTTGAGTAAAACCTCTGACTCTAGTCATTCCATGAAGTTCTCCACTTTGTTCATATCTGTATACTGTACCAAATTCAGCTATTCGTACAGGTAATTCTTTATATGAATGTGGTTTAAATTTAAATATCTCACAATGATGAGGACAATTCATAGGCTTTAATAAATACTCTTCATTATCAGAAGGGACTTGTATTGGCTGAAATGAAGATTCACCATATTTATCATAGTGGCCTGAGGTCACATATAAATTTTTTGAACCAATATGAGGAGACGTTACGTGTTTATAGCCTTGTTTTATTTGCTCTTTCCTCATAAATTCAATAAGATTTTCTCTAACTATATGTCCATTAGGTAACCAAATTGGTAAACCAGCTCCAACATTTTCACTGAAGAAAAATAATTCTAATTCTTTACCTAATTTTCTGTGATCTCTTTTCTTTGCTTCTTCTAGTTTATGTAAATGTTCATCTAAAAGATTTTGATTTGGAAATGAAACAGCATATAATCTGGTCAGCTGTTTATTATTTTCATCCCCTCTCCAATAAGCTCCAGCAATATTTAAAATTTTAAATGACTTTATAAATTTGGTAGATGGAATATGTGGACCTTTACATAAATCAGTAAAATTTCCCTGTTTATAAAAAGATATATTACCATCTTCTAGGTCTTTAATTAATTCTAGTTTATAGGGATCTTTTTTTTCATTAAAAAATTTTATTGCATCTTTTTTACTAACATCTGATCTTTCAAAGATCAAATTAGATGAAACAAGTTGATTGAATTTATTTTCTATTTTATCTAGATTTATTTTTGATATATCATAATCTACAAAATCAATATCATAATAAAAACCATTAGATATAGGGGGACCTATTCCAAATTTAACTCCAGGATATATTGACTCTACAGCTTCAGCTAAAATATGAGCAGAAGAATGCCAAAATGTTGATTTTCCTTCGTCATCATCCCACGTTAAAAATTTTATACTTCCATCTTCAAATAATTGAGTAGATATATCTATCAGGTTATCATTATAAGAAACTACTAATACCTTTTTAGCTAAACTGTTACTAATAGATTTTACAATATCTAAACAGGATATTCCAGAATTATATTCTTTAGAGGATGAATCAGGAAAAGTTATTTTGATCTTAGACATTTTATATTTCTTTTATAAATATATCATTATCAAACCTAAATTGTTTACCATAAACACCACTTGGATCTCTTTTTCCAGCACCTATAGTCATACAAATTTGAGCTTTCTTAGGTAATTTAAGTATTTTTTTAAGTCTTGATGAGTCAAATCCTTCCATAGGGCATGTATCAAAACCATATGCTCTCATTGATAACATAAAATTTTGACAAGCCAAAGCAGTAGTTTTTTGAGACCAAACTTTCATGTCATTAAATGAAGTAGGTTCACGAGGAATTACTCTATAAATACCTACAATAGAGACATATATTTTTTTTAAAAAACCAAAAATATTCATGAAACCTTGACTATAAGCTAATTTTGTAATTTTATTATAATATTTTAAAACTGATACAGGTGGATTTTCTTTATTATTTAAATAATCTAACATCATCTGATTATTTCTTTTCCAGTAATCAGGTCTTGAAACAAATACAAAAAGTTCTCTAGCTGTTTTTGCTGCAGGTTGAGACAAACAAGCCTCAACAACTTTATTTTTTATATCTTTTGATTTAACCCAGTAAATCTCCCATGTTTGAAGATTTGATGATGTTGGTGCTTTTAATGAATTATCTAATGATTTTTCAATTACTTCTTTTGGAATTGGATCATTTGTGAATACCCTAATACTTCTTCTAGAATTTATAACCTTATCAAACTCTTTTGAATTGATTTTAGGTACTTTTTCTAGAAAGGGCTTATCACGTTTAATTTCGGATAATATTGTGATTTTTGACATTTGTCAAAATTATAAAAAAAACATCACAACTTTTTCTTAATATCATCCAAATTAGAATATAAATTGTTGATATGATTTTTAATAGAAGAAAATTCAGTATTAGGGTTTGGAAAATCGAGACTGAAAAAAGCAATCCCTTCCCAAATTTCAAGAATATCATCATTTGAAAGAAGATATGGATCATATTCTTTATTATCAGAAATTAGTTTAAAAGAATTGTCTTGAACCTCAACTCTTTTATAAACAATACCATCTTCTTTTGTAAGTAATATATAGGTTTTACCATCTTTAACGTAGGATATATCTTCAATAAATTTTCCAATAACAATACTTCCAGATGTTAATGGCAACATTGAATCACCTTTTATTTCAAAAGCTCTATGTGTTCCACTAAAGTTCAGAAAAGGTAATTGAAATTTTGGTAAGCTCTCAATAAATTCAAAATCAGAATACGAATTTAGATAACCGGCTGATGCTTTTTGATTAATTAGTTCAATATTTTCCTCACCAAATTTATCAACTGTGATTGAAAGAACTTTTACGTTTTGATCTTCTGATTTAAGATATTGATCTTCAGACAATTGACTTACATCTTTTTTTAAGATATTATCTAGAGAAATTGAAAAAACATCACACATTTTAAGAAGATTATTAAGCCTGGGGTCAGATCTGCCTTCTTCATATGCACCTACTAGTGATCTTTTTATACTAATTTTTTGAGAAAACTTTTCTTGTGTCCAACCTTTTTTCTTACGAAGAAACCTTATATTTTCGTTTACATTAACCATATTTACTATTAATATTAGTAAAAATACATAATTTTTTCTAATTACTAAAATATTTAGTATGAATATTAAAAATATTTACTTTCATGTAGGTTTAGCAAAAACAGGCTCAACATTTCTTCAAAATAACTTTTTTCCTAAACTTCAGAACATAAAATATATAAGTACCCATAAATACAGAAGATGTATTGATATAATAAATAATACAAATTATGATTCTTATTTAATATCTAGAGAATTTGACAGACAACTAGAAGGTGAGGTAAAAAAAATACTAAATCATTTTCCTGAAACTAAAATAATTATTGTATTTAGAGAACATAAAAAATGGATATCATCTCAATTTAAAAGATTTTCTAAAAATGGATATCATTTTAAATTTGAAGATTTTTATAATAATACCAATTCAGGATATTGGAAAAATGAAGACATGATTTATATTGATAAAATTAATATTATAAAAAAATACTCTAAATATGATCCGTTAGTTCTAAATTTTGATGAGCTAAAAATAAATCCTCATTCTTATTTAACTAAAATTTCTGAATACACAAACTCAAATTACAATAAGTCTAATATTTCATTAAATGTTGTCCACAAATCCTATTCTGAAAAACAACTAATATTCCTAAAAGGATTTTGTAGAATTTTTAAACCAAATCCACCTAAATATTATGCTGATAATAAACTAAAACATTGGCTTTATTTTAGGCCATGGTGGTTACTATTTCACTTAGTAATGTATGTTGCATATTTTTTACCCAAAAATATGATAGTAAAAAAACCGTTAATAGATAACAATTATCTTGGAAAAACGATGAAAAAATATAAAAGTGATTGGGATGAAATTCTCAAATACACTTAAT
>CEUN01038270.1_pt1 | contig 10396 bp, 10 predicted proteins | sample 361501 | NCBI WGS metagenome assembly CEUN01 (sample SAMEA2622801, study PRJEB7988) | marine metagenome | biome: marine biome (ENVO:00000447); feature: marine epipelagic mixed layer (ENVO:xxxxxxxxx); material: "saline water (ENVO:00002010), including plankton (ENVO:xxxxxxxx)" | depth 120 m | reverse complement strand
TCGATGAGGCTTTTATTGATTTCAGTTCCACTCAGAACTCTGCTTGGAATTTAATTAATAAAAAAACAAACCTCATTTTGATTCGATCACTCACAAAATTTTATTCTATTCCTGGGCTTAGAATTGGCTACGGAATCCTCCATCCAGAAAAAATCAGGCAAATTGCCCCCCGCCAATATCCTTGGTCTGTGAACTCTTTAGCCCAAACCGTGGGTGCTGAAGTTATTTTAGACAAGGCTTTTCAAGAGAAAACCCGATCTTGGAATCAAAATGAAATAGAATTCATGTCTAAGGCTCTAAACACCATCAGCGCAATAGAAGTTTTTCCTTCTGCTGCCAACTTTTTATTATTCCGTATTTGGGACGATACCAAACCAATGGACTTATACCAGTATTTATTATCCCAATCTCTACTCATAAGAAACTGTGGAAATTTTAAGGGACTCGATGAAACTTTTTTTCGAATCTCACTTAAAGAGCGGAAAGAAAACCAAAGATTGGCAGATTCAATTTGCTATTATTTTTCATCCTATAAAAACTCCCAAGAATGAGCTTGACTATCCAAATTGCTATCGCATTCATTATTGATCTTTTGCTAGGAGACCCAAAGGGATACCCACATCCAGTAAAAATTATCGCCCGTCTGGCATATGGAACCGAAAATTTATCTAGAAAGTTTTTATCTAATCATAAAATTGCTGGGATAATCACAACAATTACAGTTGTAGCTACTTCGTTTTTAGTAGTGTGGCTGATAATTCAAGGACTAGACTATATTCATCCTTCGTTAGGTTGGATTGCCTCTATTTTTTTCATCTACACTGCCTTATCAATTCGAAACCTCTTTGACGAAAGCCGACCCGTTTTTCAATTCCTTAAGGAAACCAACATCATTAAAGCCCGTGAGAGCTTGTCAAGAATAGTAGGCCGTGACACTACCAATTTGAAGAAAAATGAAATTGTGCGAGCCACTGTAGAGACGATAGCAGAAAGTACTGTCGATGGAATAATCGCACCCTTATTTTTCACCTTTCTTGGAGGAGCGCCATTGGTTGTAGCTTACAAGGCCATCAATACTATGGATTCATTATTTGGCTATAAAAATGAAACTTACCGGGATTTTGGCTGGGCACCAGCTCGTCTAGATGATCTTGCAAACTGGGTCCCGGCTAGATTAGCATTGCCAGTGATCTCTATTGGTGCAGTTTTTTGTGGCCTGAGTGGTAGAAAGTCCCTGGCAATTGCATTGCGCGATGGTTCTAAACACCCTAGCCCCAACTCAGGGCTGCCGGAAGCGGCCATGGCAGGAGCATTGGGAATCCGTTTAGGAGGTGCCAGCTTCTATTCCGGACAATTAAATGATAAACCTTTTATTGGAGACAATCTACGGGAACTAGAATTATCAGACATCACTCAAAGTCAAAAAATTATGTTTACTGCTTCCATTCTGGGATTGGCTGGGGTGATCTCGATCGAATTATTTTTTTAATATCTGTTTTATAAATTGAACCGATGCCATTTAATCAAAAAAACTGGAACTTATTATCCATCCAAATGGGAATATTTATGGGCATTAACTGTCTTTTAGTGACTGGCCTTATATTCATGTCCTAGGAAAAGCCTGCGCCACAACCAGAAATGTCGCCCATAAAAACCACGAAAATTAAACTTAAATGATAAATTATTTGATGCATCGAGCCTTTTACCTTGTTTATCTGACTGTATAATGGGAGACCTAAGGAGATCCTCATGTCATTATTAAATTCTTTACCTAATAATTCTGGAATCATTATTTGCGGTCATGGTAGTCGAGCCAAAACTGCGCAAGAAGAGTTTAGCCTTCTGGCGAAAGGATTGCGCTCTAGGTTCCCTCAGCTAGAGGTTGAATATGGTTTTTTGGAGTATTCATCACCAAATATCCACATGTCGTTGGATCGCTTGATCGCAAAAGGTATAACTAATATCTATGCTGTACCCGGTATGTTGTTTTCAGCTACCCACGCTCAGAATGATATCCCATCTGTGTTAATTACGTATATGCAGAAAAACCCTGCGCTTAAAATCAAATATGGTCAAGAGCTTGGCTTACATGAAGAAATGATCATTGCCTTTCAACATAGAATTATGGAAGCTATCGATTTAGTCGAAATGCCAAAACCTGGTGATTTATACGATACCATGCTGGTTGTTGTTGGCCGGGGCACATCTGTCGCGCAAGCCAATGCAGAGGCTTCGAAACTAACCCGTATTGTGGCAGAAAATATGGGTTTTGGTTGGTGTGAAACAGTATACTCTGGGGTCACCTTTCCCTCAGTTGGTCGAGGTTTAGAAATGGCATTAAAACTTGGGTTTAAGAAAATAGTGGTGGCCCCATATTTTCTTTTTTCAGGAAAGTTAATTGGACGTATTAACGCCTATATTGACAAGGTTGCCGCTGATCATCCCGATGTTACTTTTCGCGTTACGGATTACCTGCGTGATCAACCTCATGTTATCAATACCTTTGTCGAGAGAATTGAAGAAACAATTTCTCAGCCATCGGTTAACAATGGTCTTATGGAGAAATTTAAATCCAGGTTAGCTGCTGGTGAAGTCACAGTTCATCATCATCACGCAGAGTTCCAGCCTGAGGTTGAGTCTGATTCAGAACCTCACTTACACGACCATTATCATAGTTATAGGCATTCGCACCAAAAGGATGAAGGGCATGGTCATACCCATGCACCTTATCGGCACATTGCTCACCCCCATGGACCGAGAACAATGATTGATGAAAATGTTTGCTGTTGTTTTATGAGCCAGTTCCCTCAAGCCGTTGTTGATGAAGAACGTGCTCTTAGGTTGGCAGCAGGTAAGTCAGTCGTTGATAAAATCCCTCAGTGCAAGGTTAATTAGAACTGTGTAGAATTGCTTAAAAAGTAAGGAACATGGTAGCTAGGACATAATGGTTACCTTTAAGCCCTAACATAACTCAAACAACTCCCGAAAAACTTTGAACAATGCGGAACTGGACGCAATAAATAATGCGATACATTAAATTGAAATCCGTAAACTCTAAAAACAGATTCGTTTAGATTTAAGCTTCATATTCCAATTATACTGGATCAGCAATGGCAAAATTAACCAGACAATATTTTTTAACCGGACTCTTCTTTTTCACCCTCATTACTTTTGCAGAGGGTGTCGTAATCCAGATCGACAGCGACTTAAATGGAAAACCAGACCAGTGGCAGCACAAATCCATAGAAGGAAAAATTTTAAAAATTGAATATGATAAAAACGAAGATGGGAAAGTAGATCAAGTGGATAAATACAACAGAAATAAAAAACCTGAGAAAGTAGAACTCGATAAAAACTATGATGGCGACCTAGACCAGATACAATACTATAATCAGGAGTTCATTCTTACCCACATTGAAAAAGATTCAAATAATTCCGGGCAAATAGACTGGCGAGAATTTTATTCAAGGGACGGCATTATTGCCCGAATAGAAAGCGATGAAAATAAGGATGGTAAGTTCGACGTTTACCAGCACTTCTCAAGTAAAGGGATATTAGAAAAGGTTAACTATGACACAAACAGTAACGGCAAAATAGATCGCTGGGAAACCTTTAAAGAAAATGAGCAATTGGATTCCGCGGCATTTGACACAAATAACGATGGTGACCCAGACCAGTGGCAATATTTTAAAAATTCAACCCAACTTATAAAAATTAAATATGACTCTGATTTCAACGGCAAATTAGACCGCTGGGAACACTATAATTCATTAGGTAATTTGTCACGTGTCGAAATAGATAGTAATAATGATGGGGTTCCAGATATTAGTAAAAAGAAAGGATAGATTATACTGATGAATTTAATTTTCCATACTCTATTAATCATAGGTGCATTTTTGCATATGAGTTCCTGTGCACCGAAGCCGACAATTGAGGTTCCCGAGCCTTATAAAAATGGCCAAAAGGCTTTCCACAAAATTTGCTCAAATTGTCATGGCTCGGATGCAATGGGTAAGCATACTCAGGCTCCGCGACTAATTGATCAAGAATATTTGGCTCCAAATTTTAGTGATGAAGATATACGTGAAACTATCCTAAATGGAACCGATAAAATGCCACCGCAAAGAAAAAATGTCCGTAAAGAGGAAATTCCGGAGATAATTAAATACCTTCGTTATTCACAAAAAGCCGCGGGGCTTGAACCTGAAGATGAGGATGAGGAAGGGGAAGAAGGTTAAAGTAATCTCAAAACATAATTTAAAAAAACCAAATTCTCATACCTTCTATGTTTCTATAATAACTTATGCCTAAAATCATTTCCAAAACCCTTGATCAAATAGAACCCGTTTCTGTAGAACTCAAAAATAAAGCTCAGGCCCATCTAGATTCCCTCACCAAACCTCTAGGAAGTCTCGGCAAATTAGAAGATCTTTCGAAAAGATATTTCTCCATTCGAAATAATGAGTCAGCGTCTATAAAAAATATTTCGACAGTAGTTTTCGTTGCAGATCACGGCGTGGCCGAAGAAGGTGTCAGTGCCTATCCCTCAGAAGTGACACCGCAAATGGTTTTTAATTACTTAAATCAGGGTGCTGCGGTAAATGTTCTGGCCAATCACATTAAAGCTAAAGTAACCATTGTTGACATCGGGGTAAATTTTGATTTTAAAAATCACCCTAACCTACTACATAGAAAAATCTCCTTAGGCACAAAAAACTTTACCAAAGAACCAAGTATGACTCACTCCCAAGCTGAAGTCTCAATTTCTACCGGGATTAAAATTGCGGAAGAGTCTGCTAAAAATGGAGTTGATATCTTGACCACGGGTGAAATGGGCATAGGCAATACCACTTCTAGTTCTGCAATCTATTCCATCCTCGGAAAAACCCAGGTTGAGGCTGTAACAGGTAGAGGAACAGGAATAGATGATTCGACCTTGAAAAAAAAGATATCTGTTATAAAAAAAGGAATCCATCTTCATCAGCCCAATGAAAATGATCCGATTGATATTCTTGCCAAAATTGGTGGGTTTGAAATTGGGGGTATTACGGGTTTAATCCTTGGTGCAGCGGCTAAAAAAATTCCAGTTGTGGTTGATGGGTTTATTTCAGGTGCTGGAGCTTTACTGGCATTTAAAATGAACCCAACCGTGAAAGATTACGTTTTCCCATCCCACAGATCTTCCGAACAAGGACATAAAATATTTTTCGATCAATTAGGATATCCCCCTCTTCTGGATTTGAATATGCGATTAGGTGAAGGAACAGGGGCTATTCTTGCGGTCAACCTCATCCAATCAGCGGTTAAAATATATAATGAGATGGCAACTTTTCAAAGTGCCGGTGTGTCTACCAAAAATTAATTATAGAATTTTTTATAGAAAATAGAATCTCTTGACAGGGCTAGGTATTTTGGCTAGATTGACTCCTTCTTTTTGCGTAGTCAACTTCCTCTCTATTTTACTTCGGAGTTTCAGAATGTCAGAAGAAAGTTATATTCAGTCCTTATTTTCCGATCGTATTGGCGGAAGCCAGTTCGGTAAGGATACAAAAATTTATAAATTCGAAAAAATTAAAAGGGCAAAACGCGCTGCCCTTGATGCAAACCCTGGTAAAGAACTGTTCGATCTAGGGGTGGGAGAGCCAGATGAAATGGCAGACCCCGGTGTAGTCAAAGCTTTGCAGTCAGAAGCTGAAAAACCGGAAAATCGGGGATATACTGACAACGGAATAGATGAGTTTAAAGTTGCAGCATGCAAGTATATGGAGAATATTTTTGGCGTTCAAGGCTTAGATCCAGCAAAACACGTCAATCATCTTATTGGGTCAAAACCGGGACTAGCTATGACTCCCGCTGTTTTTATTAATCCTGGTGATGTTATCCTGATGACCGTTCCGGGCTATCCTGTGATGGGAACCCATGCGCAATATCTTGGAGGAGAAGTAGTAAACCTTTCTTTGACAGAAAAAAATAATTTTTTGCCTGATTTAAAAAGTGTTGATACCGTCACTCTGGACCGAACCAAAATTTTATATTTAAATTATCCAAATAATCCCACGGGGGCAAATGCAACGCGGGAATTTTACGAAGAAGCTATCGAAATTGCCAAAAAGCACAAAATTACAGTCATGCAGGATGCCGCTTATGCAGCGCTCACTTACGATGGAAAATCTGAAAGTTTCCTTTCAATTCCCGGAGCAATGGATGTAGGTGTAGAATTTCACTCACTTTCAAAAGCATACAATATGACTGGCTGGCGAATAGCCTTTGTTGTAGGGAATGAATTAATCGTAAAAGGGATTGCCTCGGTAAAAGATAATATCGATTCCGGCCAGTTTGCTGGAATTCAAAAGGCAGGAATATATGCCCTTGAGCACCCAGAAATCACCGAAAAAACTGTAGCAAAGTATAAACGCCGATTGAGTCTTTTGGTTGAAACTTTAAACTCTGTGGGGTTCAGCGCTAAAATGCCTGGCGGATCTTTCTTTTTATATGTTGGTGCACCCAAAGGAATCAAGGGAGGCAGAAAGTTTGAAAACGGTGAAGAGTTTTCTCAATATTTAATTACTGAAATGCTTATTTCAACTGTACCTTGGGATGATGTGGGTAACTACGTTCGTTTTTCTGTAACGTTTGCTGCAAAAGGAGAAGAAGAAGAAAAAAGAATCATAGGTGAAATCAAAAACCGCCTTTCCAAGGTGGCATTTGAATTTTAAAAATCCATAGATTTTTATTCTCAAACAATAATGACTCATAGAGCTTTTATTGGTGTCGGATCTAATTTAGGCTTACCTGCTGAAAACTGTAAAAAAGCCGTTACGCTAATTAATACCCCTCCCTCCATAAAAGTAATGGCGTGTTCGTCTCTATATCACACAGAACCTATTGGAATAAAAAACCAGCCCTGGTTTGTTAACGCGGCCTTAGAAGTACAAACTTCCCTTACGGCAAAAGAACTTCTCCAAAAACTATTAAAAATTGAGCAGCAATTTGGCAGGATTAGGAAGATGAAATGGGAGGCACGGTTAATTGACCTGGATATTTTGGATTACGATGGAAAAATTTTAAATTCTAAGGACCTCACTCTACCCCACCCCGAAATGATCCATCGGCGCTTTGTACTAGAACCCCTTAATGAAATTGCAGGTTCAATAATTCATCCATTGGAAAATAAAACCATATTTGAACTGTTAAATAATCTTCCTCAAAAACAAATGGTAAAAAAATTTAAACAGTCATAAATCATCAACATAGACCGTCTCCATATTCGCGAGAGCTTCTTCATGTAGTTTCTCCAGAGGAATTTTTTTTTCATCCCTTTCTAACACAGGGATTTTTCCTCGCGTTACAGGACGTTCTGGCATAAAAACAGAACAACAATCAGGCTGTGGCTCAATACTTACGTCAAAAGTACCAATTCTTTTGGCTTCTTTTATTATTCCTTCCTTATTTACACCAATTAGAGGACGAAAAATATTCATAGACGTTACACATGTCACAGCAGCTAAATTTTCTAACGTTTGTGATGCGACCTGCCCCAAAGATTCTCCCGTAACTAGACCTTTTAATTTAAACTTTCTGGAAATGGAATCAGCTATCCGGTACATCATACGACGATAAAGAACAATACGGTTTTCTTCCAGACAAAGGTCTCTTATTGCTACCTGAATATTCTGAAATGGAACTATAAAAAGTTTTGCGCGGCTTTGATAACGATTAATTATTTTGGAAAGCTTTAAAACTTTTTCATACCCTCCCCTCCCTAAAAAGGGTTGGTTATCATAAAAAACAAAATGCACCCTGCAGCCACGGCAAGCCATCAAATAGGCGGCAACAGGACTGTCAATACCCCCTGAAAGCATGCATAAAATATCACCCGAGCTTCCGACAGGTAATCCGCATAACCCAGGGTACCGGTTATCAAACACTAATGTTTCATTGTTCCCCACTTCAATTTCCAGAGTAAAGTCCGCATTTTTTATATCCACCATTAACCCCTTTTCACCCAACTTGGACATTATTCGCGAACCCACTTCAAAATTTATTTCGGGGGATGTTGCTGGGAAGGTTTTAGCCGATCGACGTGTTCTAACGCAAAACCTCAGAGTCTTTCCAGGCTGGAGCAAAGGTTCAACCCATTGGACTCCCAAAGCTGCTATTTCATCAAAATCAGGCCTCACAGAAATTCCAACACTGTAGGAAGAAATTCCAGGAATAAAACTCAATTGATCAGCACAAGCATTTGCAACGGATTCAGAAAGATCCAACATAATTCTTCCTCTTGGAGTTCTGTATAAAATTCCTTCATCATCCGGCAATACCCGTTTTATATTATTCAGCAATATTTTTTCAAAATATTTTCTGTTTCCGCCTTTCAATCCAATTTCATTATAGCGGACCAAAATGGTTCTTTGATCATTCATTGATCAAACGCTCTTTTTTTAAAGGTCGGCAAAAGTTTTTGATACGCTTTTGAAAAAGAATCAGTAAATTCTTCAACTTCGTCCAAAGTATTATTTTTTGAAAAGGATACTCTTAAGCTGCAACGCGCCTGCTCTTCAGTTAAACCCATGCCCATTAAAATTTTTGAAGGTTCCTTAGAATGAGCGCTGCAAGCACTTCCCATACCTACAAATATATTCTCCTTTTCTAAATGATGTACCATTACCTCTCCTTCCACCGGTGGAAAACTAAAATTAACTATTGCAGGAGACTGAAATTGGCCACGAGAAGAATTAAACAAGATAGGAATATCCAGTTTATTCAACCTAATCGTTAAATGCTCTTGCAGTTTTTTAAAATGTTCATGTGTTTCATTTTGTAGGGCAATTGCCTGTTCCACTAACTCAGCAAAAACCATAATCAAAGGAGTTGGTAGAGTTCCAGCACGCATGCCAAATTGCTGTTTTCCTCCATGAAGTTGTGGGTTTAGCTGTAATTTTGAATCGAAAATTAACAACCCGATCCCTTTTGGGCCATAAATTTTATGACCCGATATCGAATATCCTGCTAACCCTTTCCACATGGATTTATCTATTTTAATTTTTCCAACGGCCTGAACTCCGTCTAAGAATAGACGTGTCTGAGGAGCCTCATTTTCTAAACCAGAAATTAGGGAAGCAGCATCATTTATCGTGCCCAGCTCATTATTGACATGTGAAAGACAAAGGAGCTTGATACGTTTTTCTTTCAACAAAGGAAGACAGGATAAATCGAGTTGCCCTTCCTTATTAAATTCGATTAAGGAATAGGGTTCATTTCCAAAACTCTTAAAAGAACGGAGGGTTTCTATAATACTGGGATGTTCTAAACCCAAATAAGCTGTTTTTTTATCGGGAAAACAAAGCCCCTTAATAAAAAGGTTATTTGATTCTGTTCCCCCACTGGTAAATATTATATTGTGGGATGGAGGGACCCCTAAAGCAAAAGCGATCCTTTCTGCAGCCTCTTCAATCTTCTTTTTAGAGTCCAGTCCAATTCCATAAACCGCCCCGCTATTTGCGAATTGGTCGCGCATGTAATCCTGCAACGCAGAAATGATTTCGGGGTCCATCGGAGTGGTTGCAGCACTATCCAAATAAATCATTTCAACTTACCCCTACCTTTCACACTTCGTAGGGGGGCATCAAATTCTGCTCAACACCAAGCTGATCTAAAATCCTAGCCACAACAAAATCCACAAGAGTTTCTACGTTATCCTGCCCTTGATAAAAACCTGGAGAAGCGGGAAGTATCAAGGCACCGGCCTGATCCAGAGTCAACATGTTTTTCAAATGAATTGTGCTGAAAGGGGCCTCACGAGGAACGATAATTAATTTTCTTTTTTCCTTAAGCATGACATCCGCTGTCCTCTCAATCAAATTACCCGATATACCCGAAGCGACCCTTCCAACGGTACCCATACTGGCAGGAACAATTGCCATTCCGTCAACATGAAACGACCCACTCGCAATAGAGGAATTGATTTTGGTGGTTTTGTGCAAACTAACATTTTCCCCTTTAAAATAAGAAGGCTTGAGCCCCAATTCAATGTTTAACAGCTCAACGCCTCGCTCAGAAATAATCACATGGATTTCCGCCTGGGCTGCCTTAAGGCAGTCAAATAGTCTTTTTCCATAACATGCGCCACTTGCACCCGTTATTGCTAAAATGAAACGTTTCATAAATTTAATTTAAAAAGGTCTTTAACTTCACGAACCACATTTTCATGCACGTTCTCTAAGGTGTCATCACTCAAAATAAAACGGACGGTTGATCCAGAAAAGCTTTTGAAAATGTTTTGCACATCTATTAAATAATCCCGTTTCTCGAAAGCACTTTTTTTTTCCCGAGAAATTTCTATTCTTTGAAGACTCTTCTCGGGAGAATTATGAAAAATCAGTACCCGGTCAGGCAA
>CEUN01094713.1_pt1 | contig 10412 bp, 10 predicted proteins | sample 361501 | NCBI WGS metagenome assembly CEUN01 (sample SAMEA2622801, study PRJEB7988) | marine metagenome | biome: marine biome (ENVO:00000447); feature: marine epipelagic mixed layer (ENVO:xxxxxxxxx); material: "saline water (ENVO:00002010), including plankton (ENVO:xxxxxxxx)" | depth 120 m | reverse complement strand
CACAGTAGTAACCCCATCCCCGGTTACACAGAATTCTGCACACCCTCAAACCTGGGTGGCCCCCAAGTCAGGGAAGACATGTAGTGTCAGGGAGCGCCAGATATCTTCTGAGTACGCAGGCGTCACATGCTCCTTTTTGAGCTCAAACCAAGCCTCTGCGACTTTCTCCAAGGTGTGCTCGCTGGCAGCCTTCTGCTGCTGGCGGTTGTTGTCGCGCTGTTCCTTTGGGTCAATGCCTTGAATAACCAGTTGCCGAGCGTCGATTGTCAGCTTTCGTGCCTGAGAGAGCGAAACCTCGGGGTAAGTGCCAAGCCCCATGTTCAGGCGCTTTTTGGTGACGGGATGGTAGTAGTTGAAATTCCATAACTTAGAGCCATTGCTTCTCACTCGCAACTGCAGGCCATCCCCATCGCCGAGGACATAGTCAGTCGCTTTGGGGGCAGAGTTTTTGACCTTGGTTTCAGTGAGACGTATGGCTTTGCCGCTCATTCTGGTATTCCACAGCTGGGTTTGGTATTCCAAAAAATACCAGAGGAATACTTGGAATACCATTTGGAATACCAGATGTGCTGGCTTCCATGAGACGCTATTGGACGTTGTTGGGCTGTAAGTCATTGATTTTTAAGTGTTTCAGGCACAAAAAAAGACGTCCGGAGACGTCTTTAGATGCTTTTTTGGTGGAGCCGGGGGGATTTGACCTATCGGTCTCCGAAGGCTCTATTCCGCGGGTTTCAGCGGATTTTTGATGCGAATTCCGGACTTGTTATATTGCACAAAGTTGCTCTCAATAATATGTAATCTTGACCGGTTGTCAAGCGCTTCGCTGACGCCAGAGAGGTTATCGTCTGTGTCCTCTCTGGCCGGTAATCAGCAGACACTGGAAGCGTTCGCCGGTCTCCGTCCGCACCATGGATTTGACCCCAGATAGCGTCTTGTTAGGCGGCTCCGTCGCCAGGTTGTCGGGGGTATCAAAGAGGCCGTCATAGTCTGCGGGGTTCATCACGCCAGCTACTGTTTTCAGCGTAATTGAGTGCACTGGGTCGTAGCCCGTCTCGTAGCCTTCGATGAGAATTTCTGTTTCGGCAGGGTAGTTGCTGAGTAGCTGCACCAGCTGGGCTACGTTCATCTATATGTTCCTCATATGTTTTCGGGCTTGGATGCTTTGCTAGGTCTTGTTGCCTTGTAGCTCAAAACTGAGTACCGTCCCGCTCGCGAGTGTGCATATGCCTTCCCGCTCTCTAAATCCAGATGAGGCCCGCGTAGCACCCCCTGTGGTCAGTCCATAAAGGGCAGAAAGCAGGATGATCAGGCAGCGGCTGATCCCTTCCAACCTTCGGGTTGTGCTGGAGAGCTACTTCAGGTGAAGCGATGAGTCTTGGCGGTCGTGTAAGACGAGTCGCTTTAACTGCAAGTGCTCTGCCCTTGAGTCAGTAAACAAGGCGTCGAGTGCGGCTTTTCCCTTGATTACTACCCCTTCTCCTCGATCTAGCTGCTTGATGCCAGTTCCTAACTGCTCGCGTAGACGAGCCAGCTTGACTTCGTGAATCCAATCCTGGTGAGTACCCATGAAGGGTAACGCCTCACGGATGACTTCGCTGACGTTGTTGTAGAGCCTGGTATCTACTTTGGCCTTAACGCGGGATTCGCGTGCAGGTGCCGGTGAAACGTGCATGGTGATCCCCAACAGCTGACACAGTCATGACTGCTTGCAACGCGAGGTACGAATACAACGATTGTCAGTCATCGTTGCCTGCATGGAGGTTGCGGTAGCAGGACGGCTAGCTAGCGCGAAGGTGGCCGGACTGGTCTCTTGTGGGTGTTCCCGTTCTTGTCTGTGGTTCAAATCCCTATTAGGGATCTGAACTGCTCGCAGCGCATTGAAATGATCGAGTTGATCCGCCGCCTGACCGCTTCGATCTTGAATTCTTCGGGGTAACGCGGGTTGCTCATGGCACCTCCTAATGGGCCGTATTATGAGGCCAGAAGGTGTCTACGAAACCAGGGGCGATTCACCCAGACCGGGTTGAACATTACTAGTCCTTGCCTGACTCGCCGTCCTGCCGCCCGCGGGGGGCACTACAGCCCTAGTGCTTCCTTTAGGTCGATGTTTGGCGGCACGGCAACATCAAACTTGTAGCCCCGGATCACGAGGTTGTAATGAGACGCCAGAAGCGCCTTCGCTGAGGTCGAGTCTTTGCGGGCGATGCAGTCAACCAGGCGGGTATGCTCGTCTCTGAGTTTGCAGTAGTCGAAACCTGATCGGTAGAGCGCGTTGATCAGAGCCTCCTGTCTTCGGAGTTGGGTGTGAATGCCGTTGATGATGTCATTCTTCAGGAATGAGATCAGCATCGAGTGGAATTCACGCCCAAGCTTGTCGCCCAGGTCATCGTCATGGCTTTCGTACGCCGCCTGTTCTTTCAGCGTGTGAGTTCTCAACTTATCCAAGTCTTCTGCGCTGATTGACTCCGTCAACTGATCAATGACCCCGGATTCCAGCACAAGCAGCATCTGATAAAGCTGATAGGCGTCGTCGAACGTAGGGCAGGCCACTGCAGATGAACGTTTGGGGGACACATCGACCAATCGATCCTGTGAGAGCCTGATCAGTGCCTGCCGGACCACTGTTCGGCTGACGCCAAACAACTCTGCAATTTCTCTCTCATTCAGCTTGGTGCCTGGAGGCAGGCGGCGGTGGTAAATCGCATCGGATATGGCAGAGACAATTTTATGGGTGAGCATCGCAGCGGCAACTTGTACAAGTTCGACGGCTGGGAGCTTATCACATGTTGTTTGTCTTTCCTCTGTCGGCACTGTTTTAGGGAGCCCATAGGAATGGCGAGCGAGATTGGTGCATAGGAAGGCACCTATCGCCCCGTCCGCACCTGTGAAACGGCCCTTGAGCCTGCTTAAGCCGATCTTTGGGCGCGTTGGCATAGTAAGTGCATTTCAGGATTCGCATTTGGTATACCAAATTAATTTTATGGTGCTCCAAATTTTGTTATTGGCATATATGTTTCGCGTATCACATGCGATTTTGCAGTGTGCTCACCATTGAGACACTGCACATGAGTGCCGCTGGAACCAGTCCGTTTTCGCTGATCAGTGTGGGGCGTTATGAGAAGAACATTAGTAACAAATGACGTTCGGGGTATCCCGATGCTGCTTATGGCGTTTCAGCACGTCATGGTGATGTATGCGGGCGCTGTAGCGATACCGCTCGTTTTGGGTGCTGCACTTGGCTTGTCTAAGTCAGATATAGCCTTTCTTATCAATGCGGACCTGTTCGCGTGTGGGATCGTTACTATCATTCAAGCCTTGGGCATCGGTCCTGTGGGCATTCGGATGCCGGTGATGATGGGGGTGACGTTTACTGCTATCGGGCCAATGATAGCGATCGGTTCCGACCCTGCTGCAGGGCTTTCCGGTATTTTCGGAGCGACGATTGCGGCAGGGCTATTCGGCCTCGCAATTTCTCCGCTGGTTGGCAAGTTGCTCCGGTTCTTTCCACCGGTAGTAACCGGTACTGAGATCGTTGCAGTGGGACTGTCCCTGATGTCAGTTGCTGCAGCCTGGTCCGCCGGCGGCTTTGGCAATGAGTCATTTGGAGACCCTCTCTATCTCGCAATCGCCTGTGCAGTACTAATTTGCATTTTGCTGATCGTGCGGTACACCAGCGGATTCGTGAGCAATATCTCGGTACTGGTGGGATTGGTCTTTGGTTTTTCAGTGTCGGCCTTCGCAGGCCTGGTAAGCCTGGAGGGAATTCAGGATGCCCCTGCGTTCGGTTTCATCATGCCGTTTCACTTTGGATTGCCTACATTCCACTTGTGGCCGATTGCCGCGATGTGCATCGTGATGTTGGTCACTTTCGTTGAGTCGACGGGGATGTTCATCGCGCTGGGTGAGATCGTAGAGAAGTCGGTGGATGAGCGTACCCTGACTCGGGGATTTCGTGCTGATGCAGTTGGGACTGTTGTAGGTGGCGTCTTTAATACGTTCCCATACACTTCGTACGCACAGAATATTGGGTTGGTCGGGATTACGGGGGTGCGTAGTCCTTGGGTGTGTGCGATGGCAGGGGTAATTCTGATCGTCCTTGGCTTGTTCCCTAAGGTTGCTTACTTCGTAGCTTCAATCCCTCCTTGTGTTTTGGGCGGGGCTGGCATCGTCATGTTCGGGATGGTTACTGCAAGCGGAATGAAAGTCTTGGGTCGGGTAGATTTCAGTAAAGCCGGCAATCTTTATATCGTGGCCATCAGTCTTGCTGTTGGCATGCTGCCAGTGGTTTCCCCTCAGTTTTTCAGTAAGCTGCCTTCCGCTTTGAGCCCTATCTTAGAAAGCCCCATTTTGCTTACCGCTATTGTGGCTACAGCATTGAATATCTTTTTTAATGGTGTTCGCAAATATGAAGCGCCTGAAGTTGCCTCTGAAAGTAATGAGGTTTCAGCGTAGTGTTAGATGCTGTTGATGCTCTTACAGGTTTTGAATTTTATTTCTGAGTGAAGTGTGCGATGTGCTTTGGCGGCCTTTATGGCCGCTTTTTTTTGCGGAAAAAAGCTGTGTTTTCATGGGTGAATTACGCAGCAAGTTGATGCGTTTTGTTTTTTGTTGCACGCGATTTGGGCATGTTTTTGTTTTTGTTTTTTTTGCCTTGTTATTTGAGAAAATTGCATGGGTTTTTCATGGTTTTTTGTTATTTATTATAGGCTTAGGTGTTGTTTTTGCGATCTTCTTGGCCTGCTACTTGCTAAGTATATTTACTGGTAAAGTTGCCAGATATAAGCTAGGAGAAAGGCATGAATTTCGATTTTAAATATGGGTTGTCTGCTGCTGTTTTTCTCGGTTTTTCAAGCCTGTCTTCAGGGGCTATGGCCGGTATGAATTGGCACTCTGAAAGTCTTACTTATCAGTATGGCAAGGAGTTTAAGGTTGATGCGCGGGTGGTGCAGACAGTTACGCTTGAACATGCAAGTGATTGGAGTTGGGGGGATGTGTACTTCTTTATGGACAATAACTGGTACCCCGGCGGTGGGACATATAACGACGGGCACCATTCGATCTACAGTGAACTGGCTCCGCGGCTGTCACTGGGTAAGTTGTCTGGAACTCCGATGTCTTTCGGGATAATCAAGGATGTGCTGATAGCGTCAAGCTTTGAATGGGACAAAAATGAAAAAAATGGTACGCATGACCAAGTGAATTATCTCTTGGGGCCAGGTTTTGACCTGAGTATTCCTGGGTTTGACTATTTTCAGCTGAATTTTTACTACCGGAAACCGGACGGCGGGAACGCACCGAGCGGGCAATGGCAAGTTTCGCCGGTATGGTCTTACACGTTTCCAGTAGGTAGATCGGATGTAGTATTCGATGGCTACGTGGACTGGGTTGTTAATAACAAGGGCGATTATCACAGCAATGTGCTATTCAATCCGCAGCTGAAATATGACTTGGGCAAAGGGTTGGGGTACACCCCGGCGCGGTTTTATGTGGGAATCGAGTACAATAGCTGGACGAACAAGTACGGAATTAAAGACACTGATGCCTTCGATACTGATCAGAGTGTAACCAGTCTGATTGCGAAATTTAAGTTCTAGTGCTTTCCCCGTGTTGTTGTAAGTGCTAGGCAGTAAAAAGGCCACTATTTAGTGGCCTTTTTACGTACGGCGGTGCTATCTAGGCGCTTGCTTTTTCTACCCCGAATGTTTTGTCAAACATTGCGGCGATGTGCCCCCCGACAGTGATTGGTGCCGGGTAGGATTTTCCTTCTTCGCGCAGCGTGGGAACCACGGAGGCTTCGTAATAGTAGTCAAGGTCAAAGAAGGTTGGGAGAGAGTAGCGGGCTTTTTCTTTGCTGGTATTGAGGACTCGGTGCATGGTGGAGTGATAAAGACCATTGGTCAGCACCGGTACCATGTCGCCGAGATTCACTACAAATGTATTTTCAATGAAGGGGGCCTTAAGCCACTCACCATCAGCGTTGCGCACTTCCAGACCACCGACTTCATCTTGCAGCAGCAGTGTGATCAACCCCCAGTCTGTGTGAGCACCTGCACCCAGTTGGTTCTCGCGGGCAGTCTCTGGCTGACATGGATAGTGGAGCATGCGGCTGATGATCATTGGCTCCTTCAGACCTTCGTCAAAAAAATCCTCCGGCAGTTGCAGTGAGAGCGCCAGCAGTCTGACGATCTTGCGGCCGAGCAATTCCATGTGACGCATGTAGTCTTCGGTTTGCTGACGGAATCTTGGGTTGTTTTCGGGCCATTGGTTTGGGCCGTGATAGGGTGTCTTACGAATGACATGAGGATGTGATTCGTTCAGCTCTCGTCCCAGCAAGAAGCCTTCTTTCAGGTCAGGTGGGGACCCTTCGTCGAGTGTTTGCGCTGCGATAGGCTCGTATCCGCGCAAGCATGCTGATTTTTTTGAGTTGATCAGCATTTTTTCCTCAAAGGGTGAATCAAAGTACTCCTTGGCTACATCGAACTGGGCTTGTTGTACTTCTACGGGAATACCGTGATTTTTTATATAGAAAAATCCGGTCTGGCGTGCCGCTTTGTGGATTTCCCACGCTACGGATTTTCGTTTTTCAATGTCGTGAGAAAAACTATCGCGAAGATCAATGACCGGGATGTCTTTGGCTACCGAAGGTGGGGTATATATGATCATGTTCGAATCTCCTGTTAAATATGTTCACGCATGTGCCTGGCAGGATATTGGTTGGGTGTTATTTGGGGTGTCAGCGATAGGCTTTATTTGAGTATGCTTGCATCTGTTCGTGACTTTATTGCTGATCTGTCGGGAATATGCCGGACATGACGGTAAATCCAGGGATGCGCTTAACTTCGTCAAGCCAAATCCGAATGGATGGATAATTTTGTAGTGACACTCCGGCTTCATCCGCGAGTGCTATGTACGGGAAGCATGCGATGTCCGCGACCGTCGCATGCTCAAGAGGACAGAGGAATTTATGGTTTCTTTGTCGATTGATCCACAGATGTCGGTCCATCACTGTCAGTAGCGAGTGAGCTTGGGCGCGGCACTTGTCGGCGTCAATTTCATACATGAACAGTTCATGTAGCCGAGCTGCAGAGAGTGAGTCGGTGAGAGAGTCTGCGAATGCAAGCCATGCTTGCACTTCTCCAAGCACCTCGACGGTATCCAGCGGATACCATTTGCGGCTTGAGTCGAAGTTGGACGCCAGATAAACCAAAATTGCCTGCGAGTCACGCAGCAGTTTGTCGCCGTCCTGCAGTACCGGGAGCTGGCCCAAGGGGTTGATGCGCAGAAACTCCTGACTTTTATGTTCGCGCCCTGGATAAAACTCGATTAAATGGGGCTCGTACTCTAGGTCTAGGATTGACAGCATCAGTCTAACTTTGAAGCAATTTCCTGACAGTTCGTAGTCGTATAGTTTGAGCATGGTGTTCCTGCTAGATGTCTAGAGTCAGCGTTTTAGATGTGCAGCCAGATACGCAGGGCATAATCAGCTTCCCACTTTCTTTTTCCTTCGAGGAAAGATAAACGTCGGAATGTACAAGCTCACCGTCATCGACTTTGGTCATGCAGGCACCGCATACGCCTTGCTCGCACGAGTAGTCGATATTGACTCCGTTTTCCAAGCACGCTTGCAGCAGCGGTTTTCCAGCTTCGACGGAGAAACGCTTGCCTGTGGACTTGATGATCACTTGGTAAACACCAGAGGTGACGGCTGGCTTGCTGCTGTTGGTTGCAAGGCCAAAGTACTCAAAGTTGATTTGCTCGACAGGGAAGCCCGCTTCATTTGCGAGCGAGATGACAAGATCGATCATTGGTTGGGGGCCGCAGACGTAAATGTCGTGTGTGGCCGGGTCCGTGTCCTGCAGTAGGCGGTAGAGGGTCTGCCGAGTATCGTCCACGCTAAGACCGAGATGAGGGACGTAGCTTATGTCGCCGTTTCTGAGCCGCTCGGCAAATGCAAGGTGCTCTGTGCTGCGAGCAAGGTAGTGAAACTTGTAGGGGCGTCCCGCTTGTTGCAGGTGAAGTGCCATGCTCAGTAATGGCGTCACGCCGACCCCTCCAGCGATCAGCAGTGCGGTGCGCCCGTCAGAGTTGAGACGAAACTGGTTGGCTGGCAGCGTTACCTGCAGCTTGGTGCCTATCGCTGCGTCGAGATGCATGCTACGTGAGCCGCCTCGCGAGTCCGGTTCATTCTTTACACCGATTACCAATGCGCGGTCTTCGTCAGGTGCGTTGACAACTGAGTATTGGCGAGTGAATCCCGCGGGCGTGACTACGCTGGCATGCATCCCGGGATCTATGATCAGCGCGCGGTCGTCATCAGGCTTTAACCAGAACGAGGTTATGTCTGGGGTCTCGATCTCTCTGGCAATCACTGTGCAGATAAAGGGTTTGCGCGAATCGCTCTCGGTTGGCTTAGGCTGGGCTGACGAGTGGCCTGTATCCGTCGCGATTATTTTTGCTTTTTGGCTGAGGCCGGTACATTGCTCGGCCAGACTCAGCAGCTCCTCCATCAGGTGGATAAATGCGACTTTGCGAGCGAAGGACGTTTGTGTTGCTGTGTATAGTCGGGCGTGTACAACAGAGGTTGTTGCCGATTCAGGCTGGACGAAAAGGCGCAGTTTATCTGGCGTTTCTGTTCCGCCCAGATCGAGCATCAAGCCGTTGGTTTGTATCTGAACAGAGTCTGCTTGAGCCGCGATGACGGGAGCCAATGACTGCCGGGCTTGCATTATCGTTCTTAAGGCGACATCCGCAGCCATTGCCGCAGGAGTGCTACGCAGATTGGTCGAGGGAAGCCGCGTCGGTGGCTGATAGCCATTTGAGGTCTGGGCCTCATCGCTCTTATCAAGCTTGACGAACACCAGTCCGTCAATTTCCACACATGGATATTGGCGGACGCAGGCTGTGCTTGGTGTGGCGTTGCGATGGGCAGGAACAAACAGACAGCGTCCAGAACCCGTCTCGTATTTCCAGCCGTGATACTGGCACTTGAGTTGGTCTCCAGTATTTACACCCAAACTCAAGCGTAAGCCGCGGTGTGGGCATCGGTTTTCCCAGGCATTTACCGCTCCGCTGTCGTCACGCCAAAGAGCTAGTTCTTGCCCGAGTAGTTGCGCTTGGTAAACATGGCGCAATGGAAGGTCTTCGGAACAGGCGACGGCCTGCCAGCCTTGGTTAAAAAAATCCATATTCAGACTCCTGTGGGGCTTCAGCGGGCTGTTCCAAACGTTACGTTGCGCGCCTTGATCCAGCGGCGGTAGGCGCTCGAAAGAGCGTCCGCACGGACCGGTGTTTCGTACTTCGGATCAAGGGGGAGGCCTTTTGGAACCTGGTTGAGCAAGATCATCAGGTCCTGCCCGAATATCCGCTGCTGGAAGTCTCTGAGTTGCTTGTCAGTGTTAACGTCGTCCAGGTAGCACATGATCGTATGTGCGATGCAGCTCTCTTCATCCACGGGTTGAATGAACAGGCCAAGGACGTCCAGCCGGTTTGGGTCTACTACACAGGTTTTGTAGAGGATGGCGATGAAAGGACGCGCGATTCTGTACACGTATTGCATGTCCACAGGTTCGCTGGCAGCAGCTGATCCCTTCGGCTGGGTAAACCGACAGTTCACTGCATGTACTTCATCTACCTCTTCGTGGATCTCGACATCGTAGGCTGTAACTTCGGTCAGAGGCTCAGCGCCAAGAATGTCCGTATGAACGAAGGGGAAGTGCGCCATGTCTAGGAAGTTTTCTACTACCCGTAGTCCGGAGGTCGCGATACGAATTGCACCTGCGCTGATCACCCTTCGGTCGTGTTCCTTGAACTCAGGGATATCTGGGACATCACGCGGATTCTCAGATAGTGATACCCAAAGCAAGCCGTACGTTATCTTGGTCAATAGCAGTGGCAGGTCACTATCTTCCGTTCGCGCGATCAGGTGATCGTTCGTGAGGGTGTAACGGATTTCTTTGCCCAACACACGGGTGCTGTACTGTTTGCCCACGACGGTTTCTGCAACTGCCGCAATGGGATGCCAGTCATTTAATAGGAAGCTGTTTTCTTTATGCATGTTCATGCCTATTGATAGCCCGGCGCTGCGACCGTTGCGCCGGGCTCTGAAAGGTATTACCCGCGGTACTGATTTATGAATTCGGCCGTCGACATGCTGCGTCGGGCCTCGTGGACTGCAGCGCGCTCTGCGTACAGTTCGCGGATATAGCTGGCATATGCGCAGCTGTCGGCAAACATGTTGTACTTCCAGCCCAGTCCGTATGCGTTGAGGTTGATGTTGTCAACGGTCATCAGCGATATGTTGGTGTCGTCGTTCTGCAGGTAGGCGTCGATAACTTTGCGAGTCACTTCCTTAGTGCAGGCGAGTTTGTGTGCATGCCACATGTCGGTGTGCCATTCGCCTTCGGCAGGGCGGC
>CEUN01434575.1_pt1 | contig 10413 bp, 7 predicted proteins | sample 361501 | NCBI WGS metagenome assembly CEUN01 (sample SAMEA2622801, study PRJEB7988) | marine metagenome | biome: marine biome (ENVO:00000447); feature: marine epipelagic mixed layer (ENVO:xxxxxxxxx); material: "saline water (ENVO:00002010), including plankton (ENVO:xxxxxxxx)" | depth 120 m | reverse complement strand
TTTCCGTCAATTAATGAAAAGTCAGTAAATGTTCCGCCAATATCAACACCCAAAATATGACCCATTTTTTCCTCCCAGATCAAATAATAGTCAATTTTTCTTTCATAATATTACTTTTAATGTCTATCCTTACGAATCTTTTTACTTGGGGAAAGTAAAAAATGACAAAAACAGTAAAAAAACGTAATTATACCAATTTTACAATTGAAATAGCAAGTCAACACAAGTTTGATACTAATAAATTGTGTGAATGGATGACTGAAAATGTTGCTGAATTCTCGCCGCCAATAGAAATAAGTCAATTTGAAAATGGCATGTCTAATCCTTCTTTCTTAATTTCTGGACGTTCAGACAAAAATTTTGTTCTTAGAAAAAAACCACCCGGCAAATTACTACCATCCGCCCATGCAATTGATAGAGAACATAAAATAATGGGAGCCCTCATAAACTCTGAAGTACCTGTACCGAAGATGTATGGCTTTTGTTCTGATAGAAATATTATTGGAACTGAGTTTTTTATCATGGAGCATGTTCTTGGAAGAGTATTTGATAATGTTTCACTTCCCGAGCTTCCAACCCAAGAAAGGTCAGCTATATATGAATCTATGGCAATAACTTTGGCAAAACTACATACTGTTGATTATAAGTCTTTGGGACTTGAGGATTTTGGCAGAGTTGGTGGTTATTTATCTCGGCAAATTAAACGATGGTCAGATCAATATCGTTCATCACAAACAGAAACAGTTGAATCAATGGATCAGTTAATAAATTGGCTACCAACAGCAACACCATCAAACGAAAAGACTACCATTGCACACGGTGACTTTCGCCTTGGAAACTTGATTATTCATGAGAACAAACCAGAGGTTATTGCAGTATTAGATTGGGAATTATCTACCCTTGGAGACCCTTTGTCTGACCTTGCCTATAATTGTCTTTCATATCACTGGCCACAAGATGCATACAATGCTCACCGTATTCTTGAATCAAATACAAAAGGTATACCAAAAGAAGATGAATACTTAAAACTTTACTGCAAATATACGGGGCGCAATAATATCAATAGCTGGGTCTTTTACCTAGTCCTTGCAATGTTTAGAGCTGCAGCAATTATTCAGGGCGTTTATTATAGGGGAACGCAAGGGAACGCAACTAGCGAAAAAGCTCTCCTTCGCAGAGACCTTGCCCGCCAACTAGCAGACAAAGCTTGGTCTATGGTAAATAATGAATTTTAAAAAGGAGTTTAAATTTTGAATTTTGATTACAGTAATAAGGCAAAGACATTGCGGGATAAAGTATCTTTGTTCATGTCTGAGCACGTTTATCCGAATGAACAAGAAATGCTAGCTCAATTAGATAAAGATGATCGTTGGCAACCTATCGAAATGGTAGAGTCGCTAAAAGCAAAAGCACGTTCTGAAGGACTGTGGAATCTATTTCTACCAAGCAGTGAATATGGTGCGGGTCTTACCAACCTTGAGTATGCACCATCCTGCGAAGAAATGGGTCGATCTACATTTGCTTCTGAAATTTTTAACTGCTCGGCACCAGATACTGGGAATATGGAAGTATTGGTTAGATATGGCACAGAGGAACAAAAAAAATTGTGGTTAGAGCCACTCCTCAATGGAGAGATTCGATCAGCTTTTGCAATGACAGAAGTTGAAGTGGCCTCTTCTGACGCAACAAACATAGAGACGAGTATTAAACAAGATGGGGATGAATATATCATAAATGGTAGAAAGTGGTGGACATCAGGTGCCTTAGACCCAAGATGCAAAATCTTAATTTTAATGGGCAAATCAGATCCTGATAATAGCGACCGCTATAGACAGCAATCACAAATTCTTGTGCCACTTCCTTCCGAAGGCATAACAATAAAAAGAATGTTACCTGTTTTCGGTTATGACGATGCACCACATGGCCACGCAGAAATAGTTTTTAACAACGTGAGAGTTCCTAAGACTAATATTTTACTTGGTGAGGGTCGAGGGTTTGAAATAGCACAAGGTAGATTAGGGCCTGGTCGCATTCATCACTGCATGCGTTTGATTGGCTTGGCAGAAAGAGCTCTAGAGCGAATGTGCCGTAGGACAAAAGATCGAGTAGCTTTTGGTAAACCGATATCACACCATGGAGTTACCCAAGAAAGAATTGCAGAGGCTCGTATTATGATAGAACAGTCAAGACTGCTTACATTAAAAGCTGCCTATATGATGGATACAGTTGGCAACAAAATTGCAAAGAAAGAAATTGCAATGATAAAAGTTGCCGCACCAAATATGGCATGTAAAGTCATTGACTGGGCAATACAAGCTTTTGGTGGTGCTGGAGTAACAGCAGATTACGGTCTTGCAAATGCCTACGCAAAAGCAAGAACATTAAGAATAGCTGATGGACCAGATGAAGTTCACCGCAACCAAATAGCAAGACTCGAATTAAAACAATACGACAATACCTCAAGCCATAAAGGCGGAAATGCATTTGTAGCACCTTTGGATGAAGAGGATGGACTGGCTTCTATCCCACGTTTTATCAGTTAATTTGTGACTAAAACATTTTAGGCCCGTGTTCACGGCATGTTGTGTCAATATTTGAGAGAAGATTGATTAATGGCTTAACCTGCGGAAGCTCATATAAGAAAAAATACTTGCAGGCACTAATTTTACCTTTGTAAAAATCCGCATCTTGGGTGTCTGGAGACTTCGTGATTTGTTCAAAAGCTACAACTGACTGTTTTAACCACAACCATGAGACCACTATGTGTCCGAGTGCATGCAGGTAAAGTGATGCATTTGCAAGGGAGTCCGCTTTACGGCCACCGTCCCTTACATCATTGATATTCTTAGTAGCTTTTACAATATCTGAAACGTACTCCATCAAAGTAGTTGTAAATATTTTTAATTCCGGCCAAGAAGATGCGTATTCTATATCACTAGTTATTTCTTCCATAAGAAAGTTGAATCCCAGACCCTCTTCAATTCGTACTTTTCTTCCTAATAGATCAATTGCCTGAATACCTGATGTCCCTTCATGAATTGCATTCAACCGATTATCTCGGTATAGCCTCTCTACAGAAAAATCCTTTGTATACCCATATCCACCATGTACTTGTATAGCTAAACTGATGGACTCTTGGCAAAATTCTGCAGGCCATGTTTTTGCGATAGGAGTCAATATCTCCAGCAGAAGCCCTGCACGATACTTAGTATTTTTTTCTGTAGCTGTTTCAGACTCGTCAAGGTATCTTGCACACATAAGACACAAAGCGAGAGCACCCTCTACAAAGGATTTTTGTTTTAAAAGCATCCTTCTAACATCTGCATGGTCAATAATAGGAACAGGTGGGTTCTCAGGGTTTCTATTATCAATAGGCCTACCCTGTTTTCGATCTTTTGCATAATTTAAAGCTTGCATATATGCTGTATACCCAATCATTGCTCCAGATATACCAACGGCAATTCGAGCCTCATTCATCATATGGAACATACAGGCTAGACCACCATGCTTTTCTCCTATTAGATATCCTTCGCAAGCATTTTTCTCTCCAAAATTAAGCAGACAATTCGATATTGCTCTATACCCCATTTTATGATTCAGTCCAGCGACACTAACGTCATTAGCTTTACCAAGCGAACCATCTGGATTTACACAAATTTTCGGAACAAGAAATAGAGAAATACCTTTCACGCCAGGTGGTGCATCAGGAAGTTTGGCAAGAACAAGATGTATAATGTTATCAGAAATATCTTGATCCCCGCCTGATATCCACATCTTGTTACCGGACAATAAATAGTTTCCATTAGGCTGTGGTTCCGCTCGACATTTAATGTCTGCAAGAGAGGATCCTACATCCGGCTCAGACAGACACATTGTGCCGAGAAAACGGCCCTCATACATGGGTTCCATATAAAGGCGTTTTTGTTCTTCGGTGCCATGAACATCAAGTAGGTTGGCAGCTGCCTTTGTTAACATTAGATAACCAGGTGTTGCAGCATCAGCGGCTTTAAAAATACCTAAACAGGCCTGCAATAAAATTGCAGGCAACTGCATACCTCCACGATCGTAATCAAGGCCAGCTGCTATATATCCTGCATCTCTTATAGCAGCAACGCCCCTATGAACAGCTTGTGGCACATAGACCTGACCATTTTTTAAATGAGGCTCTTGTATGTCTCCTATAGATGCATTTGGCCAAAGAACCTCCTCTGCAATCTTTATTGTAACATCTAGAGCTGCCTTTAATGACTCCTCATCATGATCAACAAAACGCTCTCTATTACACAGCTCAGTTGCTTTGAAAAGCTCAAAGATTTGGAATTCCAAGTCACGCCGATTGATAATTACAGATTCCATATAACACTCAAATCTTGCAAATTAAGTCTAGCCTAAATCACGGCTTCCATGTCCCTTCCCTAACTAGTTCATCTGTTATTCTATCTAGCGCTTTCTTGAATCGACTGAGGGCTTCATCAACTTCATCCTCTGTAATTATAAGAGGAGGAGCAAACGAAATAGCAGTTGCTAAAGGTAGGGGTCTAACAATTAATCCCTCTTCTATGGCATATTTTCCTAGCCTTGCACCAATAGCAAGATCCATGTCGAACTCTTCCTTAGTGCCTTTTTTAGAGGTCAGTTCAACTGCAGCCAACAAATGTTCGCCTCTTACTTCGCCTACAAGTGGATGCTCACCAACAGTATCTCGAAGTCTTTTTTGAAAATATTTGCCTATAATTGCACATCTTTGTGGAAGATTATCCCTTTGCATAATACCAATATTTGCCATTGCTGCAGCAGCCGCTACTGGATGGGCAGTATATGTATATCCATGCGCGAAATATGGGACACCAGGAGCACCAGCCTCAAGAACTTTCCATATTTCCTCCGATATAATACTCCCGGACATAGGAATGTATGCACTGGTCATACCTTTAGCTATTGTCATAATATCTGGCTCAATATTGTAGGTTTCAGAACCAAACCAGTTCCCTGTTCTACCAAAACCACAAATGACCTCATCAGCAATCATAAGAATATCGTATTTACGTAAAACCTTTTGTATTGCAGGAAAATAACCTTCTGGAGGAACTATTACGCCCCCAGCACCCATTATTGGCTCGGCAATAAATGCTCCTACAGTATCAGGACCCTCTTCCAGAATCATTTCTTCAAGTTTCTGAGCACACCAATCAGAATATTCTAACTCTGTCATTCCAGGCTCTGCGTTACGCCAATAATGTGGGGTAACAGTATGTCTAATCATTGGAAGAGGCAGATTAAATGATGCATGAACGCTTGGAAGACCTGTTAGACTTGCGGATGCAACTGAAACACCATGATAAGCTCGTTCTCGTGATATTATTTTTTGTTTTTCTGGCTTACCTCTGATATTATTGTAATACCATACTAATTTGACATTGGTGTCATTTGCATCTGAACCAGAGTTGCCGAAAAAAACCTTACTCATATTTTTTGGTGCCAATCTTAATATACGATCTGCAAGACGAATTGGCGACTCAGTAGCCATTGAAAAAAAGCTATGATAATACGGAAGGTTTTTAGCCTGCTCAGTGATAGCATCAACAACTTCTGAATGACCCCACCCAATATTGACACACCAAAGGCCAGCCATGCCATCAATATATTCTTTACCGTTAATGTCTTTTAATGTGACACCTTTACCAGAATCAATAATGACTGATCCTGTTTCTTGATGAGCTTTAAGAGCTGTGTAAGGATGCAGAAAACTCTGTTTGTCCATCTCATCCAAAGAAAGGTTATGTGCACTTTCTAAGTTCATAATTTATACTCCCTTATTTCTATCGCTCATACAAAATTGGCTACAAGATTTGGATTATGCACGAGTGATTGTTTTTTGCAAACTCCGTTTCAAAATTTTTCCTGCAGCATTTGTTGGCAAGGGGTCTGAAGTTAGATTCAACTCCACAGGAATTTTGAATTCAGCTAAATTTTTTCGACAATGTAAAATCAATTCCTCTTCTGTTATATTTTGCTGAGATTTGGTTCTAACAAATGCAACAACTTCTTGGCCTAATACAGCATGATCCCGCCCTAAAACAGCAGCCTCGATCACCCCTGGATATGCAACAAGGATATTTTCAACTTCTACAGTATATATATTTTCACCACCCCTAATAAGAATATCGTCATGGCGATCAAGTATTTCTAAAAGCCCATATTGATCTATTCGACCAATATCACCAGTAGCAAACCAGCCATTGCTAAATTTACGATCTGTTTCTTTTTGATTATTCCAGTAACCTCTAACCACATTAGGCCCTCTTATGAAAATTTCACCCACATCACCTTGATTTACTGGCTCACTGAACTTGTTCTTTACTTCTACATCACATATTGGAGACGGGAAACCACAACTCCAAGATTTTTTTTCATACATTTTACCCGCATTATAGGCGACTAATGCTGAAGCCTCGGTCAAACCATATCCATTTTCAGCATCAACGTTTTTCAAATGTCTGCTGATCAAATCACCAAGTTTTTTCATGGCAGGAGCCCCACCATAAGATATACTAGTAATTGAGGAAGTATCCCATTCATCAAAAAATTCTGACTCTAGCATTTGAAGAATCATACCCGGCACTCCAACTACATTAGTTATTTTTTCTGTAGAAATCAGCTTAAGTGCTTCTTCAACATCCCATCTTTTCATCATAATAAATTTTGACCCAGCATACACGCCTGCTGCCAAGATAGCATGACATCCAGTTACGTGAAAAAAAGGCACTGGAACTAGAGTTTTAGCCTGATTTGGACTACCTCCTAACACCCGCGGTGTCATTCCTCGGCATAATTGTCTAACTGATGCTCTAAAATTTGAAGTAAGAATGTTCACACAAATATTGCGGTTACTTCCAACTGCTCCTTTAGGCTTGCCTGTTGTTCCAGAAGTATAAAAAATAGTTGCATCATCATCAGGACCAATTTGAACATCAGGCAACTTTTTATTATCGGGAGAATTTTTGATTACATGATTAAAGCTAATCTCCGGTCCTACCAGAATAGATTCTTGCTCTTCAGTAACAATAACTCTCTTTACCATTAATTGGCCATAAAAAGAACGCAGAATATTAGCACGTTTAAAATCAACAATTGCTACCTTGGCTCCGCAATCGTTAATACAATGTTGTAATTCTTTACCTGTAAACCATGCGTTAAGTGGGACAATGATAGCTCCTATAGCTGTGGTAGCCCAGAAAGCCACAGACCATTCTGGAAGGTTTCGCATTACTAAAGCAACACGATCACCCTTTGAAACACCCATCGTAGATTTGAGAAAATGACTCAACTTACAAACTAAATTGTAATGTTCAACATATGATATTCTTCTGTTACCCAGAATCATGAACTCTGAGTCACTAAATTTTTCTGATTTTTCTAGAACCTCACGCAAGTTTTTCGGAGCATGTTTCCAAGTTCTTAGAGTAACTCCGGAGATTTGGAACGGCTCAATCTCATAAGGAAGCCCTGGTCCAATCAACATTTCATGGGCTCTTTCTCGAGAAATAAGTTCCCCCATTAATTAATATCCTTAATTAGAATCATCAGTTGCTTAGACATCAGTTTTGTATAGTGCCCGAAGTTTACGCATTCCATTGAGCCAACGCTCATAGTTTCTTGTTTTCCCTTCTAGATATTCCTTAACACTTGGATGTGGAAGTATTAAAAACTGATTTTTCTCAATTCCATCAATTACACTATTAGCGACATCCTCTGGTTCCAAAATGCCATCAACACTTGCAACTCCACCAATTCTATCTGCAAGCATAGGCGTTCTGACTGCCTGAGGGCATAGAACCTGAACCTGAAGACCCTTGTCTCCATGGCAAATAGACAGCCACTCCCCAAAAGCCACTGCTGCGTGCTTACTTACAGAGTATGTTGCAGACTGAACATGGCTTAATAAACCTGCAGCTGATGCTGTAATAACAAAACATCCGCCACCTCTCTCCGTCATCCGCTTTGCTAGAATTCTAGAGGCATAGACATGAGCCATCACGTGTAAATCCCAGTTTGTTTGCCAGACACTATCTTCGGTGTTCTCGTCACCCATTATTGCGACTCCAGCGTTGGAGCAGAAAATATCAATTGGACCAAAACTGGATTCTACATCATCTATAAGAGTAATAACCTGCTTCTCATTTGTTACGTCGCAATTCATCGAAATGCTGTTAGCAATTTGTTTGGATGCATTTTGAACTGCTTCTGAATCCACATCCACTAATATGACTTTTGACGCATTGCATTGTACAAACTTTCTTGCTAGTGCAAATCCTATGCCACTTGCAGCACCCGTAACCACAACAACTTTTTTCTCAATATCCATTCTGGCCTCAGACAAGAAAAAGATTTTAATTTAACATTATGCCGTATCTGTCAGATATTCCTCGGAGCCCTTCATTTGCGATTTATGCCACTTCCCTGCCCCAGCATGATTTGGAAAAGTATTTGGAAGAGGTCCCCGTTTCTTTCGAATTTTCGCTCTTAAAGCTTTTGTTTTAGTATGATCAATTGTCATTTTTGCTTTGTTAATAACTACTCCATGTACATCCTTAGCCACTTTAAGTGATACCATCCCGTCGAATACGCTCTCTAATACATCTTCTGGATTACGTTTTAAAGGATCACCTCGCCCCCCACCTCCAGTAGAGACACACACCCACATTTCATCTTCACCAACAATAAGTTGAGACTTTGCCGAGTAAAATATCCGATGGCCAGTCTTTTTATTTTCTTTATAATTTCCACCGCCTATCCCCGGTGTGCCTCCAGCTGTTCCGTATGGCGGATTAAGTTGACCATCACCATGGTTATTGCATTCCATCGGACCACTTGTGGGTACGATTTTCAGCAAACTGCCTGGGCCGCCTATATTTTCGCCAACACCCATTGAATCTACAGCAATCTCATGATGTTCAATGAACATTGGATAAAGCCTTTCACTTAGCTCAACACTGATGAGCTTCATCCCGCCAAGGGCTGCTGGACCAATACCAACAGGCCAGCCATCAGCACCAACTCCTGCCCCTAGCCCTGGTGATGCGTTGAACACCATACTCCCCCACTCGCAAGCTTCACCAGAACGTGAATCTGTCCCAGAAAACATAGGAACACAATGGATTGCAGGCATTCCACCAAAAGCTCGTTCTGGCATAGCCTCGGCTAAGGCTCTCCAAACCGCATGGGAAATAGTATCACCCGGACAAACAGTTGCGGTTGCTGTTGAAGCTGGGTGAGTCGCATTACAGACAGTTCCTTTTGGTGCACTAGAAACAATGTGCTTTAGGCATCCATAATTGTGAGGAATAGTTGGGTCAATCATAGACATAACAGGGGTACCCGCGGCAGCTTCCATCACAGCAATCGTGCTGTTGTTTGCACCAGAGCCCTGGGATGCTGAACCCGAGAAATCAACATATACCATATCCCCTTTAATAGTGACTTTTGCGTGAATATGAATATTTGTTGTTCCTTTACCGTCACTATCTAGCCAAGAATCCCCATGATATTCACCATCTGGCATGTCACGAATTTCAGCCGCTGTACGCTCATCAGCGTAATCAAAAATAGCTTCTGAATATCTTTGAACCTCTCCAGCCCCATATTTATCTAAAAGTTCGAGAATTCTCTTTTGCCCAGTCCATATAGATCCTAACTGAGCCATTAGATCGCCATATAACCAATCCTTATAACGGATGTTTGCTAAATACATACGAATGACATCTTTTTGCGGAACCCCCTTTTTATAGAATTTAATTGGGGGTAACTGCAGACCTTCCTGCCACACATCTGTCGCTGCGGCGGGCACACTCGTTGGAATATATGCACCACAATCGAGTTGATGCCCCTTAGTTACGCTCCAGAATAAATGCTCACCTTTGTAAAAAACTGGACAAGCAGTTACAAAATCTCCAACATGCGTATTGCCGCTATATGGGTCATTACAAACGATAACATCACCTTCGTGAATATCACCTTCAAAGGCTTTTGCAATCTCTTTTAAAACAACGTGCAAAGAGTTTGTGTGAACTGGAATCGCATCAAACATGCAAACTTGGCGATGCTGAACATCGTAAATAGCACAAGAAAAGTCATGGCATATAGAAATGATCGATGACCAGGCTGTCCTCTCCATGGTGCTAGTCATCTCATGAGCAATAGTATTAAAGCGATTTAAAATGACCGAAAATGTTATAGGATCGATAGCTTTTCCATTGTTTTTATTTTTTTTCACAGACTTCTCCTATGCTCACTTACAGCACCAGTAACCACAACAATTTTACTCAATATCCATTCTAGCCTCGGAAAAGAAAAAAATTTTGATTTTAAATTATGCCGTATCTGTCAGATATTCCTCGGAGCCCTTCATTTGTG
>CEUN01024495.1_pt1 | contig 10413 bp, 6 predicted proteins | sample 361501 | NCBI WGS metagenome assembly CEUN01 (sample SAMEA2622801, study PRJEB7988) | marine metagenome | biome: marine biome (ENVO:00000447); feature: marine epipelagic mixed layer (ENVO:xxxxxxxxx); material: "saline water (ENVO:00002010), including plankton (ENVO:xxxxxxxx)" | depth 120 m | reverse complement strand
GTGGGAATCGCGCTTCATCAACGCGCTAGGCCGATGGCGGCCCGTCGGACGGTTCGAGTTCGTTGGCTTAGCCAAGCGCCCCGGTTTGCAAGGCCCAATTGATGACGCGTTCATGGATCCTTTCGTAATGGTAAGACCCACAAGTCATTCGCTCTCAGAGCGAACAGGAAAGTGGACTGAAGCACAGCTTCGCCAAGCGATCTCGGATTGGGAACTACAATTCCGTGGCAAGCCAAAGTTGATCAAAGACACTGAACTTACCGAACATCATATTAAAAACAGTAATCTCATCCTTTGGGGTGACACCGCAAGCAACTCAGCGATTGCAAAAATTATAGATCAACTGCCGCTAAAGTGGACTCACAGCACGCTTTCACTTGGTCATGCAGAAGTCGGTGCAAATTCTCACGTTCCCGTCTTGATTTTTCCGAATCCACTAAACCCGAATCGTTATGTCGTGCTGAATTCTGGATTCACTTTCAGTCGGTTTGGCCATATGAGCAATGCCACACAAACCCCGAAGCTGCCGGACTGGGCATTAGTGGACATCACCAAGCCCTACAACGCCGGGGATCCCGAATGCATTGCGGCTGCTGGTTTTTTTGACGAGCGCTGGCGTCCAAAAGCTGCCAACTGACCTGACACACATGTTGCCTACAGTTTGATAGACTGTCACCCTTCCTGCCATGCCAATTCGATTTGTTTTTTGTGTTGTACTCAGCCTTACAACCACCCTGTCCCCAGCCAAGGCTTCAAACGGTAATGTCTCCATCCTACCGTCTGCATTCAAGCTGGAAACTTTATGGGAACAGGGGGAGTTTACTGAGGGGGTGGCTGTTTCCCCAGAAGGTCAGATTTATTTCAGTGACATCCCAAGCAGCGAGTCAACGTCGGGACAGATCCTAAAGTTTGATCCCAAAACCGGCAAAACAACGGTCTTCACAAGCGAATCGGAGAAAAGCAACGGATTGATGTTCGACCGCGACGGCCGATTGATCGCATGCTGTGGTGCAAACAATGGTCGCATGGCTCTTACCGAAGTGCTGCCCGACGGCAAACTCCGCACACTCTCTAAAATGTTCGATAACAAACGTTACCTCGCCCCAAACGATCTTGTGATCCTTCCAAACGGCCTGATTTATTTCAGCGACCCACGCTACATCGGCAACGAAAAAGAAGAGCAAAACCAAATGGCTGTCTACCGCTACGATCCTTTTTCGGGAGAAGTCACTCGGGCGATTGGCGCGGCCCAAGTCGAGAAACCAAACGGCCTAGCAATCTCGCCCGACAGCAAAACGCTTTATGTAGCCGAGACGAACAACGGCTCAACTGGCGGCCCTAAAGCACCGAAAAATCCGAAGATGGGACGCATGACCCTCAACGCCTTACCCATCCGCAGAGATGGCAGCCTTGGAACAAAAAAAGTGCTCGTCGATTTTGGCGATCAGGCAGGTATCGACGGTATGACTGTGGACGCCATGGGGAATATTTACGCGGCTGTCCGCTCGGCCAATCGGTTCGGGATCGTTGCCTACACCCCAAAGGGAAAAGAATTGGCCTATATTCCCACTAAAACTCTGCCGACCAACTGCTGCTTTGGTGTAGGGGATGATGCCAACACGCTTTACATCACGGCCGGCATCGGATTGTACCGAATCAAGATGAATGTATCCGGTTACCATCCGGCTTCGGCACCATCGGGCAAACGCGGTGACAGCGGCTGGATTTCGTTATTCGATGGAAAATCTGCCAATGGCTGGACACCTCGTGGTGAAGTAGAATTTCTCAAGGCTGTCAATGGCGAGTTACATTTGTACTCCAAGAAAAATGTCTGGGTCGTCTCCAACGCTCAGGCGACGGATTTCGAGGCACAACTCGAAGTGAAACTGCCAGTCGAAGCTGGGGGCAGCAAGGGCGATCAGTTCAATTCCGGCCTCGGCTTTCGCCTTATTGGAGAAAATGGAAAACCGAAAGGCTATCAATGCGAAATCGAGCGTGCCGCAGCCGGGAAAAACGGCGGCGTGTACGGGATAGGATTCGGCGGGTGGCTCCACCCGAAAGGCCCAGAACAAACCGCAAAACTCAAGATCACCACCGATGGGCTTTTCAATGATGACAACTGGAACAAGATTCATGTCCGCGTAATTGGCGACCACGTCCAGACCTGGATAAACGGCCAGAAGGTTACCAACATCCGGGGCATCAAGGTACATCGGGGCAGGCTTGGCATTCAGCACCACGGCTCAGGCGGCACAGTAAAATTCCGCAGCCTGCGCTTCCGCCGTATCGGCAGTCGAAAATAGGTGCAAAGGGCTTCCCTGCGCTTGGTCAAGCGGGTAGTTTACCGGCATCCGAATTTATGAAAAAAACCGTTCTATTTTTTTCGTTAGCCGTTGGTTTGGTTCCATCTCACGCCGCAAACGGATTATGGACCAATCCCGAAGACCCGAGCCTACCTATCGACTTCAACATCCAGGGTGAGTATATCGGTAAAACTTCCGGTGGCAAAAAGCTTGGCGCACAAGTGATCGCACTGGACAAGAGCCAGTTCCAAGCCGTGCTTCTACCGGGTGGCCTCCCCGGTGCCGGTTGGGATGGTAAAAACAAATCGCTCCTTTCCGGATCGCTGAACGGCAAAATAGCCAAATTTTTGGAAGCCAAAGGCAATCGGAAATATCTAGCCAAAGGCGGTAACGAATTCAGCGCGACCCGGCAGTTCCCGCCCACCGGCCATCACGCTGCGGAACTGGTCTCCACCGGCAAGGTAATCGAGGGTAAGTACAGCGGCGGCGAATCATTCCGACTGGAACGTATCGTTCGCAAGTCAAAGTCAATTGGTAAAAAGGCTCCTAAGAATGCGATCATACTTTTTGATGGTAGTAACAAGGATGAATGGATTGGGGGCCGCGTGGATAGAAAAACCAAGCTGCTTAACACCGATGGTAAGGACATCAAGACCAAGCGCAAGTTCAGCAACTACAGCATGCATGTCGAGTTCATGCTCCCCTACAAACCTGAAGGACGCGGGCAGAAACGCGGGAACAGCGGCTTCTATCAGGTCGACCACTACGAGGTGCAGATCCTCGACTCGTTCGGGCTGGAGGGGCTAAACAACGAGTGCGGCGGAATCTATACCAAACGTAAGAGTGACGTAAACGCCTGCCTCCCCCCGTTGCAGTGGCAGACCTACGACGTTCAGTTCACCAACGCCGTCGTAAAGGATGGTAAAAAAATGAAGAATGCACGGATGACCATGCGGCTGAATGGGATTGTTATTCACGATAACATTGAAATCAACGGTATAACAGGCGGCAGCCGTAAGGATCCGGAGGGAACACCCGGTCCCATCAAACTGCAGGGGCACAACAACCCGCTTCAGTTTCGTAACATCTGGATCGTCGAAAAATAACGCCTCTGCCCCGCGCGGCTGATGCAGCTCATCGCTAAAACCATCTTTCTCTTAGCCTATTTTCTCGCCATGGCGGTAAACATGGCGGCAGATGAGAACATTGATTTTTTTGAAAAGAAAATCCGACCCGTCCTCATCAACCATTGTTATAAATGCCACTCGGCCGAGGCGGAACAAAAAGGCAAACTCAAAGGCAAACTCCGGCTCGACCTTCGAGAGGCCATCCGCAGTCGTGGCGAGTCCGGCTTAAAGGCAGTCGTTCCCGGTAAGCCGGACGAGAGCAATCTTTACCGCGCAATCACATATCTCGACCCCGAACTGGTAATGCCGCCCAAGACCCGTCTGGACAAGGGTGTAGTAAAAGATTTCAAGCGTTGGATCGAGATGGAAGCGCCCGACCCGCGCGACGGCCGCCTTGCCAAGGAGAATGCCAAACAGATCAACTTCGACGAGGCCCGAAAGTTCTGGTCCTTTCGTAAGCCAAACGAACCAGCTCTGCCGGCAGTGCAGCAGAGTTCTTGGCCGAGAGAAGATCTCGATCTTTTTATCCTCGCCCAGCTCGAGGCCAGCCAGTTGCGGCCCGCTTCAGCTACGCCCAAGCGCACTCTCATCCGCCGGGCAACCTACGATCTGACCGGGCTCCCGCCCACTATGGAGGAGGTCTCCGCATTTCTCGCCGACAAATCACCGGATGCCTTTCGCAAGGTAGTCGACCGACTACTAGCCTCGCCACATTACGGCGAAAAATGGGGACGCCACTGGCTAGACGTCGCCCGCTACGCTGACAGCAACGGCCTCGATGAAAATCTCGCCTACATCAACGCATTCCGCTATCGCAACTACGTAATCAATGCATTTAACAAGGACAAACCATACGACCAGTTTGTTCGGGAACAAATCGCGGGCGACCTGCTGAAACCATCCAGAAACGAGCCAGAAACAATCCGTCATGCGCGCCACATAGCCACTGGTTTTCTGAGCGTTGGTGCCAAAATGCTAGCCGAGGATGACGGACGGAAGATGGAGATGGATATCATTGACGAGCAACTTGATACGCTGGGTCGCGCGTTCATGGGCATGACGCTTGGCTGCGCACGTTGCCACGACCACAAATTTGACCCCATCCCAACTCGAGACTATTACGCTTTGGCGGGTATATTCAAGAGCACGCATACGATGGACAACCATAAGGTAGTCGCGCAGTGGCATGAGATAGAAATCGGCACTGCCTCACTTCGCACCAAACAAGCCGAAGTCGACAAGGTAGCCAAAGAACAAAAACAGACGATCGAACGATTCAAAAACAAGGCCTCGAAGAGTGTCATTGATCAGGCTCGCAACCACGCGGCTGATTACTTGATCAAGGCGCTCATCCAGTCCCGCGCGAACAATCGAATTGAGCACTTTATCAAGCAGGAAAAGAACAGACCAGATTTCGTCCTGATTGAAGCGGAGACGTTCAACCGTGGAAACGGACTTCGTTCCAGCGAAGGCTATGGGGAAGGAATCGGCATACTCATCAGCAGCGGGCCAACCAAAGTGGAATACGATGTAAATATTGCAAAGACGGACATCTACACGCTGCACATGCGTTATGCGGCGCAGCAATCGCGCCCAGGCGAACTTATAGTCAACGACAAGCTTATCAACGAGAAATCCGTGGGTAATGTTACCGGCACATGGTATCCAGATTCGCAAAAGTGGCATCTTGAAGGCACGTTTCCGCTCAATGCCGGCAATAATATCCTCAAGTTCGAATGGGCCACCCCAACCCCACACATCGATAAACTTCTGCTCATGCCAACGAAAGAACAGCTCGATGGTGAACCATTCAAAAGCAGTCACCTTCAGGCAACCTTTATAAAGCAATGGATGGAAGCCCTGAAACAGGCCAGTAAAGACACCATTTCGCCGCTCCAAGAATGGAGTGTGTTTCTCGACAACCCTGTGAAACCGGTCGACAAAGTGGCAATCGATAACATTCGCCGTCGATTCTCGGAAACTGCGGAGGGTGACCCTCTCCACCAACTACTTCACAAAAAAGACGGCCCGTTCAAGACACCGAATGAGGTTGAGAAACTTTTTACAGAGGCAGAGCAAGAGAGGTTGAAGCAACTCCAAAAGGAACTTGAAAAAATTGAAAAACGCCGCCCGAAAACACCTAAAGCAATGGCAGTCCGCGAAGGGAAAGTGCAAGATCTGAAGGTTCACCTTCGAGGCGACTACATGACACAAGGTGAACTGGTCCCTCGAGGCTACCTCCAAGTAATCGCAAACAAGCTTGAACCCTCCCCTCCCAAGGAAGAAAGCGGACGGGCCGGATTTGCCAACTGGCTGACCGTGGATAATCCCCTCACCGCACGCGTGATGGTCAATCGGATTTGGCTTTGGCATTTCGGTCAGGGCATCGTCCGCACTCCGGATAACTTTGGCATGCTTGGCATGCGACCCACCCACCCTAAATTGCTCGACTGGCTCGCCCTGCGGTTTGTCGAAAACGACTGGTCGATCAAACAGATGCATCGCATCATCATGAACTCAGCCGCCTATCGGATGAGCACCCAATTCAACGAAAAAGCACTCGCAATGGATCCTGACAATAATCTTTGGTGGCGGTTCAACCGCCGTCGACTTCAGGCAGAAGAAGTGCGCGACTCCCTGCTCGTTGTCGGCGACTCGATCGAGTGGGGAATGAAGGATCAGTTGATGAAATATAACCCACGCCAGTACGTCTCGCAAAATGATCACCCATACTTCTTCGGCTCCAGTCGGTCAGTATACCTGCCTGTCATTCGCAGCGGTACGTTTGACGTGCTGCAGGCATTCGACTTTGGAGATCCGGCGGTCATCCAAGGCCAACGCAGCAGCACCGTTGGTGCGGCTCAGGCGTTGTTCATGATGAATCACGAACTCGTAACCAAGGCTAGCGAGCGTCTGGCCAAACGCGCTGATGGAAATCCAAACTTATTAGGTGCCGCGCACCAGCTTTACGCCGACACCCTCCGCCGCGAGCCAATCGAGAAAGAAACACTGCGTGCTGTCCAGTTCGTCAAACAAGCCCTTAGCAGAGAGAAGACCGATCCAGCAAAGGCAGCCGAGATTGCATGGCAAAGTCTCGCCCGGGTATTGATCTCTTCCAATGAATTTATGTATTTGGACTGAATTTTATGGTCGCATTTTTACTAGAGCAGCCTAGCCTTTTGCACATCCTAATTTTCGAATGAAAAAGGGAGGTTCAATTTGCAGCGGATATGATACCTCGCCGATTTCTCGTCGGGAGATGCTCAAGAAGTCGAGTGCGGGCTTCGGAGCGCTTGCTCTTGCGGGATTACTCGGTGAGGAAGCAAGAGCAACCACAACAAACAACCCTCTCGCCCAACGCAAGCCACATTTCCCAGCAAAGGCCAAGCGAATCATTTTCCTGTTCATGCACGGTGGCGTTTCGCAGGTCGATTCATTCGACTATCGACCCGCCCTGCAACGCGACAGCGGCAAACCGTATCCTGGCAAAAAACCGCGCATCGTCTCCAGCGAAACCGGCAATCTCATCGCCTCTCCTTACAGCTTTAAACAATATGGTCAATGCGGCCAGTGGGCGTCAGATATTTTTCCTCACATTGCTTCGATGTCGGACGAACTGTGTTTTATCAAGTCGATGTACGGGTCGAACTCCCGGCACGGCTCGGCGCTACTGGAGTTGCACACTGGGTCCGACACGTTTATCCGTCCGTCAATGGGTTCATGGCTAAACTACGGACTCGGTTTTGAAAATCAAAACCTACCAGGCTATATCACCTTCAAGCCCACTGGTACGCACGGCGGAATGAATGCTTGGTCGTCTGCGTTTTTACCGGCGTATTATCACGGAGTTCAGATAGGCACCCAGGCAACGCCGATTGACAAGGCGAAGATTCCTTTCATCGACAGTGGCGGTAAACCACTCTCGCATCAGCGCCGCGAACTCGACCTTTTGGCAGAGATCAATCGCGAACATCTCAACGAACGCGGCCAAGACGATAAACTGGAAGCGCGAATCAATTCATTTGAACTGGCTTTCCGCATGCAGTCGGCTGCGCCGGAAATTCAAAACATCAACAACGAATCCGAAGCGACGCGTAAACTTTACGGGTTAGACGACCCAAAGACACGTGACTTTGGCCGACAATGCCTGATGGCTCGCCGGTACTCAGAAGCCGGCGTAAGGTTCGTGCAGTGTAGTCAAGGCTACTGGGATGCGCACGGCGACCTGAAAAACAATCACCGCGACGTCGCCGGGAAAGTCGATAAGCCTATCGCCGGATTAATCACCGATATGAAGTCCCGCGGGCTTCTAGAGGACACGTTGATCCTTTGGGGTACCGAGTTTGGCCGTACACCGGTTGGCCAGGGCAGCAACGGACGCGACCATAACCCACATGCGATGACATTTTTCCTGACCGGTGCCGGTGTCAAGCCAGGCATTGCCTACGGCAGCACGGATATGCACGGCTACTATGCCACCGAGAACCGCGTTCACTTTCATGACCTGCAAGCAACCATTCTTCACTTGTTCGGCCTCAACCACAAACGGTTGACCTATCGCTATGCAGGCCGCAACTTTCGCCTTACAGATGTTTATGGTGAAGTCGTCCATGATATTCTGACCTGATCATCAGCCGTCTGTTTTTTCGTTCAACTGACATTAAGAATGTGGTAAATGTTGCCGCACCAACATGGCTGATCCACGTTATAAAAAACTCGCTGAAGTCCTCACTGGTTACTCCACTCAATTAAAAAAAGGTGACACCGTCCTGTTCGATGTTACCGACTCGCCGGATGCGTTTGCAGTCGAACTTATTCGTGCCGCCCGCAAGCGCGGAGCTATTCCATTGGTTGAAACCCGCAACAGTCGTGTCGGGCGCGAAATGCTCATGGGCACCAATGAGGCACATGCAAAAATAGTACGAGATGTCGAGATGAGCCGCATGAGAAAATGCAATGCGTATATCGCGGTCCGAGGCGCCAGTAATTCAACCGAGAATTCTGACATCCCTTCAGACAAGCTATCGATGTACTCCCGAACCCTGCGACCGGTTCTGAATTATCGCGTTAACAAAACCCGATGGGTGGTTATTCGTTGGCCTAACGGCGCAATGGCACAGGGCGCCGGCATGAGTACCGAAGCGTTTGAGGATTTCTACTTCCGCGTTTGCACAATGGACTACGCTAGGATGGCCAAAGCACAAAAGCCGCTCATCAAGCGCATGGCCAAAGCAAACAAGGTACACATCAAGGGACCTGGCACCGACCTCAAGTTCAGCATCAAAGGGCTAGGTGCAGTCGGCTGCGCCGGCGATCGCAACATCCCGGATGGCGAAGTGTTTTCCTGCCCATTGAAAAAATCTGTCAATGGAGTGATCCAGTACAACACCCCCACTCTTTATGCTGGCACCCGGTTCGAAAACGTAAGGCTCGAGTTTAAAAACGGCAAAATCATCGATGCGACAGCGAGTGACACCAAGCGACTCAACGAAATTTTCGATACCGACCTTGGTGCGCGCTACATCGGTGAGTTCTCACTTGGTTTCAACCCCCACATCAAAGAGCCGATGTGTGATATTTTGTTCGACGAAAAGATCGCAGGCTCATTGCACTTCACGCCTGGCCAAGCTTACGAGGAGTGCGACAACGGCAACCGCTCAGCCGTCCATTGGGACATGGTGCTGATCCAGAGACCCGATTATGGAGGCGGTGAAGTATGGTTCGATAACGAGTTAATACGACGAAATGGCCAATTTATGCCGAACGACCTCAAGCCGCTTAACCCAAACCGCTTGAAATAGATTCGGTTGGCCAGAAATCTTATCCAATAGGTGAGTGGAAAAAATCTTGATGTCTGCGCTTGATAAAGTTTATTTCCAAACCAAATTTTTTCATAAAAACCCGCTTTTCTTCAAATAAATGGTTGTATCCTGCTGTTTTTTTGGCATAAAGCCGTTCCGCTTTTAGAAAGCGGCTTACCTCACCGAGGTGAGTTAGCAGCTGTCCCACAGTTTTTGGATGATATTTTCTCGCTTTTTACTCGTCATATCATTGATTGCAGCCCTGCCGATCCCGGCCTTGGTAGCTGCGGAAGAGATTACCGCTGTCGGGGAAAAAGAAGAGGCTCAATCTCATGAGGGCAAACATGCCCACCACGGACTACCAAAGAAGGCACCAGTTCTTTATCATGGAATTGGAGGGGATCCCAAAACCGGTAAGGTTGGCCCACTCGCAATCACAAACTCGATGGTCGTAATGCTTGTCGTCGCGGCAGGGATTATCTTCGTCGCACAATTGGCAACCCGAAAGGCAAATCTAGTCCCCTCAGGACTGCAGAACTTTGTAGAGTGGCTGGTCGAAAACCTCTACGGCTTCTTTGAAAGTATTCTCGGTAGTCATATGGTAAAGAAGACCTTCTGGTTTTTCGCCACAATTTTTATATTTATACTTTTTTCAAATTGGATGGGATTGATCCCCGGACTAGGCTCAATCGGTTGGGCTGAGGCAGGACACCACAACGAACATATTTCTGAACCTCTGCTTCGAGGCGTTAATGCAGATCTAAATATGACTTTGGCAATGGCCAGCATTTTCATGGTTCTCTGGCTTTATTGGTGTATTCGTGAAATTGGTTTGGGTGGATTCGCGGGGCACATATTCGATGTAAAAGGTCACGGTTCCGGCTTTTTGGGAATATTTCTTGTTGTTGTTTTTATCTGTGTCGGGCTAATAGAAATTGTATCGATCGCTGTTCGACCAGTTGCTTTGACCTTCCGTCTTTACGGAAACGTATTTGCTGGAGAAAACATGTTGGAATCTGTCATGATAATGGCCGGACCATATTTTGGCTGGTTGGCAGTCCTACCATTTTATTTCTTGGAAATCCTAGTTGGGCTAGTCCAGGCACTAGTCTTTGCTTTGCTTACTTCGGTTTTCACAGCTCTGATGTGCGAGCATCATGGCGAAGATAATGCCCATTAGGA
>CEUN01108581.1_pt1 | contig 10415 bp, 7 predicted proteins | sample 361501 | NCBI WGS metagenome assembly CEUN01 (sample SAMEA2622801, study PRJEB7988) | marine metagenome | biome: marine biome (ENVO:00000447); feature: marine epipelagic mixed layer (ENVO:xxxxxxxxx); material: "saline water (ENVO:00002010), including plankton (ENVO:xxxxxxxx)" | depth 120 m | reverse complement strand
TGAGACGTATTACAAGGTTTAGTCCAGTTAACGCAAATTTACCAACGTGATTCACCGTTTGATTACAAAAGCTATCCTATTGATATCCTCATCAAATTATTTGTTACGTGATCAGTCAACATAGAACTGAATGACAGATTTGCTAGCTACCGAAGAGAAGACAAAACTGGCCCGACCGAAACATGAGACCTGACTCACGCCTGAAAACCCTGACGTCAGATCAACATCAACTCTTTTGCTTTATGTATCGCCTGAGTCCGGCTGCCTGTGCCCAGCTTCACATTGATCTTGCGGGCGTGGGTTTTCACTGTATGCAGTGAGATATAAAGTTGATCAGCAATCGCTTGATTCGACATCCCCTGCGCCATGAGATTGAGTACATCGCGCTCACGCTCGCTGAGTGCCGATGAGGGCTCATGCGCCGGGTTCAGTTCGACCTTTGGTAAATCCAGAAAAGCCACCAATCCAGGTAACCAGCTCTGCAATTGTTGATTGACGCCCTCCGCACGAAACGTCTTCTTAACAACGTCGATCTGGCGCATAGCTTCAGCAGGTTGTTGCAACGTCATCAAGGCTCCGGCCCGAATCATGCGGATAAATACGGACATAAAACCGTCCGGGGTGTGGCGTAACCAACGATCCGTCAGATCAAGGCATACTTCTGGGCGCCCTGCCATCAGGTGTAACCGGGACAGGGTCAGTGTACTGAAACCCGGCAGCAACGCACTGTATTCACAGCGTGCTACACCGGCGCTGTCAGCATCTTCAAGCAGAGCTTCCAGGCAATCGTGAGCACGACGGAATTTCTTCTGCGAGATCCAGATGTTCGACCTCACTGTGTGTAACCAGGCGTAGGCAACGAAGTCGACCTGCTGTTCCTGCAAGCGACGCTCGCCGTCGTCCAGTACATTCAGGGCCAGTGAGTATTGCCCCTGCCCCATCAGGTTCAACGCCCGGATAGCGTATCCGTAGGCCGCTGCCGGATCAGAGCGCTCCTCACAGAGCAGCAATGCCTGAGTGAGAGCAGCATCAGTAGGTTCATCATTGTAACCAGTAATCCAGCCAACGGTTGCCTTCAGAATCTGCAACCGCGCATACGCCAGGCTGTTTCCGCCATGCGGGCTGGCCTCAAGCACTTCATGCCCCTGAGTCAGAACGGATAAGCACCGGGACGCATGGCCGCGATTGAACTCGATACGCGCATGATCGAGGTGTGCCATGCCTTCAAGCGCACTCTGGCGTGATTTGCGGGCGATATCGAGGGCAAAACGATTCCATATGCGCGAGCCATCAAGATCCCGATGCGCCAGAGAGACCAGCGCCAGCATCGAGGCAGTCAAAAATCTGAGACTGAAGCGTTCTGCCGGTAACATTTCCAGCGCCTGACGACATTGTCGCTCCGCTCGGGTTAACTCTCCCCGTGAGCCTGCCATATAGCCTTTTAAGGCAATCAAACCGGCTTCATCAATACCCGGAACCAATGACAAACGTTCAATAAGGTTCTGAGCTGCATCAAGTCGATTCGTCAGTAGATGAGTCCAGCACGCAATCTGCATCAGATCCGGCGACGTATATAACTGGTCTTCATTCAATTGATCGAACCAGACAGTCAGCCCCTGAGTATCCAGACTGGCGAGAATACTATCCGACTGCTGCGCCATCCAACCGGAGTCAATCGCCCCATGATCAGACTGCCCGGCATGAAATAATGCAGCAATGGCATCGTTGCGATCACGGAACCAATTGAACGCACGCAGATGAATATCCCTGCGCCAGTCTGCCGGACGTAACCGCGACAGACACTGCGCTACGATAGGATCCATACGGAACCACTCCGGGCGCCCCGGAACCTCCTGAAGGTACAAGCCAAGCGCCAGCAAACCTTGCATGTCTGCCGCGGCATAAATATCGGGTGCGACGGCTTTTACGAGGTCATCGTGAAAGGTCCCAAGCACCGCACATAAACACATCAGATCTCTTAAGGGCCCCGCAAGGTTTGTAATGACTTCGCCGCGAAGATAGTCAGACACCTCGTAGAGGCCCAGCTCTCCACTCCACCTCTCTGGCATTCCCGCACAACGCCACGCCATCAGCCAAAGCGCTAATCCTGCAGGCCATCCCTGCATTTTACGCAGTAAGGACGGAACTTCAGCCGACGGCAACGTCAGTTGTTGACGCTCCAGCAGGGCATTAAATTCTGCTATTGAAAAGCTGAGATCTCGGGTAGTTAACCAGGTAATGTCTGGCAACAACCCAATGCTGCCGCGGGCAAACGGCAAGTAACGCCCGCTGAATACGAGCTTCAGATTCGCCGGACGATAACGCAGGAGGAGCGTCGCAATTGCCCGGCTTTCCTCAAAATCAAGATATTCGACATTGTCAATGATAAGTACGAACTGGGCATCCTGTTGGCGAACATGCTCCAGAAGAGTCGCCACCGCCTCCATATCAGAGAGCGACGACGATACCTCCTGGGCGGCCAGGCCTAGCTTTTCCTCACACGCCCGCACCATCAACCGCGGCGACTCATCGAAACGATCGCACTGATAGTAAACGACGGTATGGTCCATCTCCAGCAGAGAGACACACGACGCTATCACTGAGGTTTTTCCATACCCTGCCGGCGCCAACATCATTGTCACTGGCGAGGATGCCAGTGCCGCCATAAGAATATCTGAGCGGTCAATATGGCTGGCAGGTGCCTCAGGTCGGGTTGTTTTAACCGCAATAACGCGCGTTTCTACATCGCTTTCATTATCGCTGGCGCGGGGAACAAGCACAGTGTCAGAATCCGTGACGCGAAGTTAGTAATATAGGCCTATAAAAACAAATCGGACGAGCTGCGGCAACGTTGGTCTGGTTACCTTCTGTTACCAGGACGCGACAACCACATCCAGATACCACTGAAAGCTAGCAGCATCATCACGAAAGCAGCGATGTCTACAACCCACACTCCCCAGCTACCAAACCAGCGGCCACTGTGCATATCCTGCATAATACGCTGCCAGCTGATGGACTGATTGACAGCAGGAAGTATCTCGTAAGTCGAAGTCTGGGCGACCGTAACTCTGCCTTCCAGGGTCAGTGTATCGACATTTAGTTTCTGCCAATAATCCGAAGAGCCGACAACCAATTGTCCATCTGAAACCGCCGGCTGTGCGTCTTCTGGCAGGCTAAGAAAAGCAGGATCAAAAGACTCAAGCAACTGATAGCTACCAGTCAGCAGATGCCAGACAGAAGCGCAACTGACGAGCACATATTCAGTAGTCTCTGCCGCGCCCGTCAGCCGGGAACAATCTGCCAGCATATCCTCATCGAGCAGCAGCATTCCGTTCGCAGAATGCAGCAACCCATGGCTGCCTTCGTAACCTATATTGTCAGGCAATAACGATTGATAGGGCCAAAGCAAAACACCACTCTGAGGGTAGTGATTATCCAGCTTGAGCTGCCCTGTATGGTTCAGCGCAACCCCGGTAATCACAAGAAGGATTAATAACAAGGACACCAGCAACCCGAGACGGCGATGCCAGCGATGCAGAAAAAAGCGGATTTTTCGTCTTAGCTGCGGTCTATGGTTCGACTGCATTATCCTCATTCGCCCAGCGATCTAATAGAAGCGCCAGTTTAGCGACTTTCTTCATTGTGCGCACTGAGTAGGTTGCACCGGAGATACCATCAATATGCTGAGAAAGATCGCCGTTTTCAGTGAGAGCGATATCTTTGTACTGACGGGTGTATTGAGGAAGGCGAATTTCATCCCCGCGAACTTCCCTGAACACCATGACTTCGATACGCTCTATATGACCTGACGTTGTCACGATGCCGAAAGTGATTGGCTTCTCTTTACCGATTTCACTCAGCGTCCAGAGATACCGTCCGTCAGCGGCAAGATAACGAAGTCGCGCCTGACGAGGCGCGTCTCCTAGCAAGGCCTCTGCTTGCTGTCGACGCTCTGGTGTCATCCAGAGCGCCGATTTTTCCGGTTCGGACTCGCTGAATACTTCAGCACTGATCTGCGCAGGCGTGTAATAGGTTGTACCGGCCGATACCGGCAAACCTATTATTAACAACAAAGTACAAAGCGAGCGTAACAAACCGATCAACCTCAGAAGCTGAAACCTACACCAAGATTGTAACCAGTGGCGCTCAATTCACCAGCGGTTTCCTGACGGAAGTAATCTGCCTTCAGTACGGCGGTATCGGCCAACCAGTAGTTCACACCGATGTCATTCTGAGTTTTCTCAGAGTCATCGCTATCACCCGCGGCGGTGTCCCACATGCTGTTGCGGTAGAACACACCCACTTGTTCATTGATGCGGTAAGACGGCTCAATGTAGTAACCGTTTTGCTTAGATGCACCTGCCACCGCATCTTCGACATCGGAGTCGATATTCCATTGAGCGTAGAGTGCACGAAGACCGAATCCACCCGTCTGGTAAATAGCGTGTGCTTCCAGCAACGCTGCGCCGATTTCGTCATCACCAGCACCCTGCAGAATGTCATCCTGATACTGACCAGACACTGCCAGCTCCAGGCCCGGTACGGCGGTGTACTTCAGGCGAGCGGTATAGGCCGCTTTGTTAGCAGTTGCTTCAGCGACCTTCTGACGGCTCGAGCGCAGCGACTCGACACCTGTCAGTAGCCCATTTTCATCGTACTCAGCAGCATTCAGCCCAGAGTGCATGGCAACGTCATAGCTCAGACCATCAGCGATTTTGCCCGACACCATGACACCGCCTTCCCACCACGTAGTAGGAATAATGCGCTTTTCAACGTTATTACGCTCAACGCCGTAGAATGTCTCTGGCTCATGCGTTTCGTTCAGAATACCCACAGGCAGCAGGAACAAACCGGTTTTTACCTGGGTATTCTCTGTTACATCAACTTCGACATACGCCTGCTCAAGTTCAACTTCACCCGGCTTACCGTCACCTGCAAGGCTGTGCTCAAGCTCAAGTTCAGAGAAGAAACGTACTTTATCCGTGAATTCTTTACCGAAGAAAAGAACGAAACGGTGGTAATCAATCTCGTTGTCTTTTCCCTGGTTCAGATTCAGGTGCATTTCGCCGTAACCACCGATATAAACTGGGTTAGCCGGTCCTTCCGCTTGCGCATCAACCGTGTCAGCCAGCGCAGCAATCTGAGCTTTCAATTCATCAATCTGAGCTTGTGTTGCAGCATCCGCCGCATAGGTCATGTTAGACAGGGCAATAGCGGTGCCAAGCACAGCGAATTTTTCATCGGGATCTCCAATTAAGAGTCATCAATTTCATCAGGTTGTTCAATTGCGACAGGAAAGATACCCGAAGGCACAATACAAAAGCAAATGCTACGGATTATTATTAACAAGACTATTTCAGTATCGTATACAATACTTCATGCGACTTAATACTTCTTTGACGATTCCGCATACTCAACGTTAAAAACCCGCGCCACACTCGGTAAAGTATGCAGCAAGGCAGAACTCCCATCACCCCGTTCAATCAGGTAAACTCTTCTGCCAGAGAATTTGCGAATCCACGCCACGAATCAGGCCTAATACAGCACATGACCATGCAAGAGACTTATCAACCCCAAGCCATTGAATCCGCCGTTCAGAATCACTGGGAAGAAAATCAGGTATTTAAAGCCGTTGTCGACAGCAACAAAGAGAAGTTCTACTGCCTGTCGATGTTCCCGTACCCAAGCGGGCGGCTACACATGGGGCATGTGCGCAACTACACCATCGGAGATGTGATCTCCCGCTACCAGCGCATGCAGGGTAAAAACGTCATGCAGCCAATGGGCTGGGATGCGTTTGGTCTGCCGGCTGAAAACGCCGCGATCAAGCATCAGGTCGCTCCGGCCAAGTGGACCAAAGAAAACATCGCGTATATGAAAGGCCAGCTGAAGTCGCTGGGATTTGGTTACGACTGGGATCGTGAACTGGCGACCTGTGACCCGGAGTACTATCGCTGGGAGCAGTGGTTCTTCACCAAACTGATCGATAAAGGTCTGGCGTATAAGAAAGTCTCAGCGGTGAACTGGTGCCCGAATGACCAGACCGTACTGGCCAACGAGCAGGTCATCGACGGATGCTGCTGGCGCTGTGACACTGTGGTCGAGCGCAAAGAAATTCCACAGTGGTTTATCCGTATCACGGATTACGCCGAAGAACTTCTGAACGATCTCGACCAGCTGGATGGTTGGCCAGACCAGGTGAAGGCCATGCAGCGTAACTGGATCGGCAAGTCCCGCGGCATCCAGATGAGCTTCGGTCTTAAAGATCGCGAAGACGGCCTTGAGATCTACACTACCCGCCCTGACACCCTGATGGGTGTAAGCTACGTTGCGGTTGCTGCCGGTCACCCTCTTGCAAAAGAAGCTGCAGAGAGCAACGCAGAACTGGCTGCCTTCATCGACGAATGCAGCAAATCAGGTACAGCAGAAGCCGATATGGCCACCGCCGAGAAAAAAGGCATGGCTACCGGCTTTACTGCGATTCACCCGATTTCTGGCAAAGAAGTGCCCGTCTGGGTCGCTAACTTCGTACTGATGGAATTCGGTACCGGCGCGGTGATGGCCGTACCTGCGCACGACCAGCGTGACTGGGAATTTGCTAAAAAATACAGCATCGACATCCAGCAAGTGATTGAGCCTGCAAATGGTGAAGAGATTGATCTGGGTAAAGAAGCCTTCACTGAAAAAGGTACCCTGATTAACTCAGGTGAATTCGATGGCCTCGGTTTTGATGCAGCCTTCGATGCCATCGCCGCCAAACTGGAGAGCGAAGGCAAAGGAGAAATCAAAGTAAACTACCGCCTGCGCGACTGGGGCGTCAGTCGCCAGCGCTACTGGGGCTCACCGATTCCGGTGATCCGTACTCAGGACGGAGACACCATCGCTGCGCCTGAGAGCCACCAGCCTGTGATTCTGCCTACCGACGTGGTGATGGACGGTGTTAATTCACCAATCAAGAACAACCCTGAATTCGAAAACATCGAACTCAATGGTCAGCCTGCGTTCCGCGAAACCGATACCTTCGATACCTTTATGGAATCTTCCTGGTACTACGCGCGCTATTGTTCACCGCAGGACGATACCCAGATGCTCGACCCGAAAGAAGCGAATTACTGGCTGCCTGTCGACCAGTACATCGGTGGTATCGAGCACGCCATTCTCCACCTGCTGTACGCCCGCTTCTTCCATAAGTTACTGCGTGACGCAGGTCTGGTGAACTGCGACGAGCCGTTCAAGAACCTGCTTACTCAGGGCATGGTACTGGCCGAAGCCTTCTCTTACACCACTGAAAACGGTGCCAAAGAATGGGTTAACCCGCTGGATGTGACCGTTGAGCGTGATGAGAAAGGCCGCGTCATTGGTGCTAAGCGCACAGAAGATGGTCTTGAGCTGACCGCCGCGGGCATGAGCAAAATGTCCAAATCGAAGAACAACGGTGTCGACCCACAGGAAGCAATCAAGCAATACGGTGCCGATACCGTGCGCCTGTACACCATGTTTGCTGCGCCGCCGGAGCAGACGCTTGAGTGGTCTGATTCTGGCGTATCGGGTGCACAGCGTTTTCTTCAGCGCGTGTGGCGCCTCAGCTATGAACTGATTCAGCAAGCAGATCGCGGTGATATCAACGATCTCAGCAAAGACGAAAAAGACGCGCGCCGCAAAGTGCACGAGACCATTCAGAAAGTGAGCGACGACTTCGGCGTAAGAAACAGCTTCAATACAGGCATCGCCGCCGTGATGGAGCTGATCAATACGCTGCAAAAGCAAAAGCTCGAAAGTGCTGGCGGCCGTGGCGTCGTCGCAGAAGGTCTCGATGCGGTCGTACGCATGTTGTCACCGATTGCGCCACATATTGCGCAGTCTCTGTGGGAAGCCTTCGGTAATGATGGTCTGGTGCTGGATGCACCGTGGCCCGAGGTGGACGAAAAAGCACTTGAAAAAGACAGCATCCTGCTGATTGTTCAGGTGAACGGAAAAGTGCGCGCGAAACTTGAAGCTCCGGCAACCGCCAGCAAAGACGAGCTGGAAGCCATGGCGCTGGCCGATGACAGCGTGAAAGCCCAGATCGATGGCAAGACAATACGCAAGGTCATCGTGGTGCCAGGTAAGCTGGTCAACATCGTAGCCAATTAAACCTGCTGCGCTTGAAATAACTGTGTTAGAAAGCGGCTCTGGATGCTCATTTATGACTTATAAACTGCGCTCCATCGCCGCTTTCTGCCTTGTTCTTTCATCGCTCGCGACGGTTCTGCAACACCGTTATTTATGATATCCAGAACACCGCGAACCTCGCAGAAAAGGATGAATTATGCGCCACCTGATTATCGCTATATCACTCTCCCTGATCGCCAGCTGCGGCTGGCAGCTCAGGGGCGTCTCTGAATTACCAGAAGGTTTCCGTATCATTCATGTTGGCGGCGGCCCTCAAAACATTCGGGAGCAACTGATTCAGCGTCTGCGATTTAATGATGTCGTGGTTCCAGAGAGGGCGCTTGATGCACCTGCACAGATTGAAATTAATGAGTATTCCGTAGAGCGCCGGACCCTGTCGGTAAATAGCGTTGGCCAGATTGCTGAATACGAGTTCAACGCCTTACTCGACGTGACGGTAACCCGAGGTGAAGAAACCCATCACTTCGTCACAGAGGCACGGCGCACCCTCAGTAACGACGTAAATAACGTCGTTGCTACACAGCAGGAAGAACGACAGCTGCGCGACGCGCTTGATTCAGATCTGCTCAGTCGCTTAATGCGCCGGTTGGAACGTCTTTAATGAAACTGCGTCAGGACCAGTTAGGGCCTCACCTCGCCAAAGAGGTAGCTCCCTGCTATCTGATCTCGGGCGATGATCCGCTACTGGTGATGGAAGCCTGTGACGACATACGCAGAGCAGTGAAGCAGCAAGGCATTGATGAGCGCGAACTGTTTCATGCAGAAGCCGGCTTTGAATGGCGGACTCTGCGGGAAGAAGCCTCGGCCATGTCTTTGTTTTCCAGCCGCCGCCTGCTGGAGCTACGCATTCCCAATGGCAAGCCGTCAGACAAAGGAGAGACCATTAAGGACCTTGCTGAGCACCCGTCGCCTGACAATATCCTGCTGATTATCTGTCCTCGCCTGGACGCAAAGACACAGAAAACCGCGTGGTACAAAGCCATTGAGAAACACGGCGTTGTACTGCCCATCTGGCCGATAGAGCGAAACCAGTATCCAGGTTGGCTGAAACGGCGATTCCAGATGGCAGGGTTGCAGGCTGATCAGGCTGCCGTGTCAGCACTTGCACACCAGACAGAAGGCAATCTTCTGGCTGCGGTACAGGAAATAGAAAAACTGCGAATGCTGGGCGAGACAACCATCAGTGAAGAACTCATTATGCAGAGTGCAGGAGACAGCTCCCGTTTCGATGCGTTCGGACTGGCAGACGCCTGCCTGACGGGGAAACTCGGCGAAGCAAACCGCATGCTCAGCCACCTGCGCTCAGAGGGGCATGAACCCATTATGGTGCTTGGAGCGCTAACTCGGAAGATAAGACAACTCATCGCCCTGAAACCATGTCAGGGGGCACAGGCGCTCTCTGAAGGCTTTCGCACCCAAGGCGTCTGGCCAAGGCAGCAAGCCCCGTACAAAGCAGCTCTACAACGCCTGTCGATGAAAGATTTGCACAGAGCACTCAGTACCGCAGCCGAAGCTGACCTGGCCGCCAAAGGCAGTGGCGACGACGCCTGGCTCAAAATGGGTCAAATAGTCATTATCCTATCAGGTCAGGCAGACAAACTCTTTACATTGACCTGAAAAGAACCGTTAGCTGAGTCACACTTTTTTCTTCTTTCCGCTGCCATACTTTCCCGACTGATCCGATCAGCCTGAATTTGTACTCTGCCAGTCATATGGCTCACGACGACTAATCAAGCGTCATGATATCGACTGAATTTGGCAATTAAGATTTCAGAAGTGTAGCCAGTGCCGTCATACCGGATTCATAATTCGGTAAAAAAATAAGCGGGCCCAAAAACCGCATGCCTGATGGAGATTAAAATGAATACAGTAGCGCAGCAGCAGAACAGCGATCTCGTATGGGATCTTGAGAAACTCAATCAGCACAAACGTGCCATGAATTTCGTAAAGCAGTTCGAAAACCGCTTCTGTGTATTCTCAACATCAGTGCGTCAGCTTTATACCAACTACAGTATTTTCTTTCCGGAAGAAGCACACCGCCAGATGGTCATTCTCCCGGACCCGTATGCGTTTCATGATACCTTCAGCCACCTGAATCCAGACGCCGTCAGCGCTACAGGCCTGCATGTTATTCCGGGCAATCTGATCGGTAAGCAAGGTTTGTATCTGGTGATCTCTCACAAGGATAAGAAAGTTCGCTCGGTGCCTATTCCCTTTCAGGAAGGCATGCGACAAATTCTACG
>CEUN01036317.1_pt1 | contig 10421 bp, 10 predicted proteins | sample 361501 | NCBI WGS metagenome assembly CEUN01 (sample SAMEA2622801, study PRJEB7988) | marine metagenome | biome: marine biome (ENVO:00000447); feature: marine epipelagic mixed layer (ENVO:xxxxxxxxx); material: "saline water (ENVO:00002010), including plankton (ENVO:xxxxxxxx)" | depth 120 m | reverse complement strand
GGAACACCTCGAGCTCGGCTTTGGGCAGTACCTGGTCGAATATGTCCAGGGCGCCGTCCAGATACTCATCGAGCGGGGGACTCTCGTCGTCGAGATTCACAAAGACGAAGCCCCACTTGACCTCGGTCTTGACCTCGCGCAGTCCCATGTTCTCCTTGCATACGCCGGTACCGTCATACCCATCGGAGCGTGGCATCGATACGCATGACCCTCGGGTGTCATAGGTCCAGTGATGATAGAAGCAGGTATGAGTCCTGGCATTGCCGCCTGGTTCCATGACAACCCGGGCACCCCGGTGCGAGCAGACGTTGATGAAGGTACGAATGCGGCCATCTTCACCCCGCGTCACGATCAGGGGGACGTCAGCCCGTTCGGTGGTACGGAAATCGAAGGTCTCTGCCACTTCGCTTTCGTGGCAAACAAAGTGCCAAATCTTCTTGAAAATGTGCTCGCGCTCGTCCGAGAAGATTTCTTCATCGTTATAGACACGCCCGCTGACGTAGTGCCCTTCGGGAAGGGGAGGCGTCTGCTCCCAAGTCTCTGCCGATCGTGACGACATCGTATCCTCGCGTGTTTCGCAGGAGATCCACCACGAATCTATCACCGGCGCACGGAATCCGCGAACAGTGATGGCCGCAGGCAACCGTTGCAGGTCTGGGCTCGGTTGCCGATAGTGTCGCGAACGCGCTTTACGCACGGGAAGGTTCCACGACAAGTGCTGTCCGTCGAGAACATCGAAACTTCATACGGCGCAAGTCAGGTGCTGTTCGGAATCTCACTCGGCATCGAGGCCGGTGAGATGGTGACGCTCCTGGGCCGCAACGGTATGGGGAAGACGACCACGATCAGTTCGATCATGGGGATCATCAAACCCCATGCCGGCAGCATTACGTTGGACGGGTCCCCAATTCTTGGTTTGCCGTCCTACAAGGTCGCCCGTGCCGGTCTTGGCTTGGTCCCGGAAGGTCGACAGATATTTCCCAATCTGTCCGTCCAGGAGAACCTGGTGGCAACCGCTTCCAATCGGACCGGTAATGTCAGCCCGTGGACGCTGGATCGTGTGTTCGAGCTGTTTCCCGCCTTGGCCGAGCGGCGCACCAATATGGGCAATCAGCTCTCGGGAGGCGAGCAGCAAATGCTCGCAATTGCGAGAGCGTTGATGACCAATCCACGGCTGTTGATACTCGATGAAGCGACCGAAGGCCTGGCGCCCCTTATCCGGGCCGAAATTTGGCGCGTTCTCCAACATCTCAAATCGGCCGGACAAGCCATCCTCGTCATCGACAAGAATGTGGACGCACTGACCCGCATCGCGGACCGTCACTATGTGATCGAAAAAGGTCACATCCTGTGGACCGGCACGTCCAAATCTCTCAAGGATTCGAAGGACGTTCAGCACCGCTATTTAGGTGTCTAGGCCTGGAGCGGCGTTATTGTCGCACGCGCTCGTTGGCTGCATCGTAGAGACATGCCGGGACTATCTCGGCGGGCATTGGCTCACCAACGACGTCGACGGTCAGTAATGTTCCTTCTTCCGCTGCATCGGGTTTCACGAAGGCCATGGCGAGATTCCTTCCGATGCGGTGTCCCCACGCGGCTGACGTGACGGTACCGACCACCTGGTCATTATTCCTTACCGAATCTCCCGGATGCGCCGGCGCGTGATCACAATCGATGGCGAGCGTCACAAATCTCGCTTTCGCCTCATCCGCCAGCTGAGCTTCGAGACCCGCCTTGCCCGGAAAATCGCGTTCCAGTCGAACGAATCTTTCGAGCGCCGATTCCATCGGGTTGTATTCATCAATCAGATCGCCTTTCCAGTGCCGGTAACCCTTTTCGATGCGCATCGATTCGATGGCGTATAGGCCGAAGAGTTTCATGCCGTGCGGTATGCCTGCCGCGCGCAGTGATTTCCATGCGGCGAGTGATTGCTCCATGGGGACGTGGATTTCCCAGGCCAGTTCGCCGGAGAAGCTGATCGACATAGCCACGGCCGGGGCCTGCCCGACAAAGGTCTCCTGCACGGATAACCACGGAAAGGCATTGGCCGACCATGTCGTGCGCGGTGCCGCTGCCGACAGCACCTCTCGCGACCTCGGGCCTGCCAGCAGAATGATGTTCCAGTCCCGTGTCAGGTTCTTGAGCGTCACGCCGTCTTCCGGAAGGCGCGCGCTGAGCCAGTCCCAGTCGTGGCGTTCCGCCACTGCGGCGGATCCGTACCAGAAGCGGTCGTCCGCCAGCTTGGCGATGGTGGCCTCGCCGAGCACGTTGCCTCTTTCGGTGAGGAAATAGCAGAGCGCCACCTTGCCGGTCTTTTTCGGGATGGGACCGCAGAAAAGTCCGTCGAGCCAGCTGGCCGCGCCAGGGCCGGAGACCTCAACGCGGTTGAAGCCGTTGACTTCCGTGATGCCGGCGCCATTGACGACAGAGTCGATCTCGGCCGCCACGATATCCTTGAGATCGGTGAACCGGAACGAGTGTGGCTCGACGTACTCGTTCGAAGGCTTCACGAACGCGAGTCGTTCCCACCCATCGACCACTGCGAACGAGCCACCATCCGCCTCCAGCACAGATGTGAGCGGGGTCGTCCGCGCAGGCCGTCCGGCAGGGCGGTGCTCGTGTGGCATGTGGAAACGGAATTCATTCTGATAGTCCTCGATCGACTTCAGGGCGGTGTACTCCGTTGTCGCGTGCGGTCCGAATCGGCGCGGATCGAGGCACCAGGTGTCGTAGATCGCTTCGCCGTGGACCATCTGCTGGGCGAGAAGCCAACCATGACCGCCACCCTCACCCAGTCCTGCGCGCAGGCCAATGATCGCCCAGGCGTTTCGTTTGCCGGGAATGCGTCCCACCAGCGGCAGACCGTCCGGTGTATAGGTGATCGGGCCGTTGACGATGGTGTGAATGCCGGCCTCGGTGAGGCACGGAAGACGCTGGAATGCGCCCTCCATCGTATCGATGCAGCGGTCCAGGTCATTGGGGCACAGCTCGTTGCTGAAATCCGGGTCGATGCCGGCGAGGCCCCAAGTCTTGCAGTCCTGTTCATAGAACCCAACGAGCAGGCCTTCTTTCTCCTGACGTGAATAGAAGTCGTCCGTGGGGCAGCGGATCAGGGGGACACGGCGGCCAAGCGCTGCAATATCCGGGATGGGTTCCGTCAGAAAGTACTGGTGTTCCATGGACACGACCGGATGGCTCACACCCATCATCGCGCCGACCTCGTTGCAGCGGTAGCCGCCCGCGTTGATCACATGCTCGGCCGTAATGTCGCCATTGGCCGTGTGCACGATCCATTCGCCGCTTTCCTTTTGCGTGAGACCCGTGACAGGCGTGTGGCGATAGATTTCCGCACCTGCATTACGCGAGCGCCGGGCCAATGCCTGGCATAGTTGAGCGGGATCAATGTCCCCATCCATCGGATCCCACAGCGAACCTGCAAGGCCGTCCTTGGTGATCAATGGATGCCGGCGTTTGCTTTCTTCGGCGTCGATAAGTTCGAAATCGACACCCATTCCCTTGGCCATCGAGATGAAATGGCGATAGCCGTCAAGATGATCTTCGGTCGATGCGAGACGCAAGCCGCCGTCGGCATGATGGTAATTGATCGGGTAGTCCGGGTCGTTGGCCAGTTCTGAGTAGAGCTGAATTGAATGGGTCTTAAGTCCCACCATGGTCTGGACGGCGCCGAAATTCGTCACTTGCGCTGCAGAATGCCAGGTGGTCCCGGATGTCAGTTCGTCGCGCTCGATGAGGACGATATCCGTCCACCCTTCCTGGGTGAGATGGTAGAGCGCGCTGCATCCGGCGATGCCGCCGCCGATCACGACGGCCCGAGCCTGAGTCTTCAACTGATTCCCCCCTTGGTCATGCGGGTACGCCACTCGGTTGAATTTACCATCGTTCCGTACCTGGTTTCGGAACAACTTGACGCATCTATTTCAGTTCCAGCAAGTCTGAGAGAAAATCTAGGGAGCGTTCTTATGCCCGTTGGCGATCATGGTGGTAATCATGTCATCCACGCGGGACACGGGGCCCTTGTACGCCAGGCGGCTGTGGCTCAGGTCCAGATCCAGCAGCGCCGCGATGATCTTGTATGACAGGGGGCCGGGATCGATGACGGGTATGTTCAGGCGCTCTGACAAGTATGCGTGCGAACGGTGCATGGTCGTCGAACCCAGACAGATGACGTCGGCGCCGTCTTCCTCAATGCAGCGGCGTGCCGCCTCTTCGAGTAGAGGGAAGGATTCCTCCTTTCCTGACATCAGACTGCGGTTGTCGGGTGTCGCGCCGATATCGCGAACCGATGCGAACTTGTGAGCAATGCCCAGTTCCACGATGGTCCTGGCATAGGCGGCATTCCAGCGGTCCCACAGGGCGATGACCGAAAAGCGATCGCCGAGCAACATCGCCATGAGGAAGGCACTTCGAGCGGCACCGACGACAGGGATGTCGAGCACAGCGCGCAGTGCGGCAATTCCGGTATCGCCGGTGGTGTCCACGCAAACCGCGTCGAAACCCTCTTCCTCGGCCCTGATACCGGTTTCGAGTACGGCGGTCTCACCGATCGGCCATTAATAGGGACTGATCAAATTGCAGCCGCTGAGCTTCACAGCGCGATAGTGAAAGTCGATGCCCGGGCCGAACTGCAGCGAGGCGTGTTGCTCGCGGCGCAGAGCCAAGTGTTCCTCCCCGACGGGGAAGGGGACGATCACCAGGACGTTCTTGTCTGCCATGCCTCAGCTCACCAGGCTTCGATTTGGTCAGCCCGCAGTCATTGCTGCGCTATTTACAGGGGTAGGCTCCCGCCAGCGCCTCCGCCACCAGATCCACAGCCTTATCGTCGAGCTTGTCCGGATTGTTGTTGAGGAATTCCTTGGCCGCATTGCGGACGTCGCCGGGATTTGTTCCCACCGGAAAGCAGGCGTTGTGGCCGCTCATATAGCCATGCTCCACTCCCGCGTCCGAAGAGCTTCCCACCTTCAGGCGCTCGTCCCGACCGTTGGCGATCATGGCTTCCATGACGGCACTCGCGAATCCGAGGCAGGTCCCGAACGGGATCGCGGACTCCAATCCTCTTCCTTCGCCGGACTTGCAGTGGTTCAGGAGTTTGTGACCCGGTGTCGCGTGTGCATTGACGGCGATCAATATCAGTCCGGCCGCGATGGTCCACCGCATGATCGGCATCAATCCCATAATCCATCTCCCATTCTCAGGTGCCGTGGTTTCCCATCGATGGGATGGGAGTTGAGCGCGTGATCTAGCAGGAACTGCACACCGGAAACCAGCAGGGCGATTCAAGCTCGTCCAATTGGCCGCCCGGGATATCACCGTGCCAGCGCCCGATCACCTCTGCATGCTTGACAGCGGCGGGCACATCGTGAGCCGGCAGGATGAAATCAGCCATATCGAGAATGCGCTTGATCGCTGCCTTCTCGTGACGCCGTGGCCCGGTATGGTGACCGGTGTGCGTGGGCTCCTGATCCTGCTTTGACCCGAACGGCGCAACGATCTGGTCATGAATGTCGTAGATGACGTCACCGGTAATGACGACCTGACCCTGATCGGTATCAACTGAGATCAGCATCGAACCATCGGTGTGAGCGTTCGCGGGATAGCACACAATTCCGGGAACGATCTCCTCGCCACCCGTGATTTCCAGATCGAGGAAGCGCAAGGCATCCTTCGTGTGCAGCCGATCGATGAGATGTTTGATGTCTTCAGGCTGATAGCCACCCAGGCCGGCAACCGAGAATTCCATTTCCCGGAGATTGACCACGGCCGTCGTGCTCATTGGGAAACAGGTCGTCCTTGCCGCAGTGGTCGATGTGGAGGTGGGTGTGGACGATGTAACGGATGTCCTTCAGGGCTACATCGAAACGAGCGAGCTGAGCCTCTATTTCCTGCTCGGGAGATTGAACCCCGGTCATGCTCACCCGCTTGATGATATCGACCGAGCGGAATCCCGTATCCACCACGATGGGATACTCGCCTCCCATGATGAGGTAGGCGTACACCGGCACCTGAAGCATGTCTCCAGCTCAGCTATGCCATTTGCTCTAGACCCACTTCTGGGGCAGGCCCTGAACCGGGAGGGTTGCCGGCGTCACGGCCGGCATGCCGTTGCGATCTTCATCGTTGGCCTTTTGGCCGTTGCTACCCGACGGTGCGGCCGCTTTGGAACTCTTCGAGCGTGATCCGGACTGGGGAACCGAGTCGACCGCTTCCAATCCCCGGTCGAGATCATCGATGATGTCGTCGATGTGCTCGATGCCGATCGAGAGGCGGACATAACCTTCCGTCACCCCGGTTTGCTCCTGCTCTTCCGGTGTCAACTGCGAATGGGTGGTCGTTGCCGGATGAATTGCGAGAGACCTCGCGTCACCGATATTGGCCACGTGATAGAACATCTCGAGGTTGTCGATGAACTTCTGTCCTGCTTCGGCGCCTCCGGCCAGCTCGAAGCCGACCAACGCGCCGTAACCACCGTTCATGTATTTTTCGGCGCGGCGTTTGTCCTCGCCGGACTGCATGCTCGGATGAATTACATTCGTCACTTTCGGGTGCTTGGACAAATAATCGGCGACAGCCGAAGCGTTCTCGCTGTGCTGACGCACCCGCAGCGCCATCGTTTCCAGACCCTGGATGAACATGAACGCATTGAATGGTGACATGGCAGCGCCGAGATCCCGCAACAGGGTCACTCGAGCCTTGATGATGTAGGCAATGGGCCCAAGCGGTTTGACAGCTTCTGTCCACACCGCACCGTGATAGCTCGGGTCCGGCGTGTTGAGCATGGGAAATCGGTCGGCATGTTTTTCCCAATCGAACCGCCCGCTGTCCACGATGATTCCGCCGATGGACGTTCCGTGGCCGCCGATAAACTTGGTTGTGGAATGCATGCTGATGGTGGCGCCGTGATCGATGGGCCGGCAGAGGATCGGCGCGGCGGTGTTGTCCATGATCAATGGCACGCCGAGGTCGTCACCGATTTTGGCAACCTCCGCTATCGGGAACACCCGCAGCTTCGGATTGGGCAGGGTTTCACCGTAATAGCAGCGAGTCTTGTCATCCGTCGCGCGGGCGAAGTTTTCCGGATCGGCAGGATCTACAAACCTGCACTCAATTCCCAAGGTCTCGAAGGTGTTTGCAAAGAGATTCCAGGTGCCGCCGTAGATGTCCGTGGAGCACACGAAGTTATCTCCCGCGTGGCAGATATTCTGGACCGCGAACAGCGATGCAGCCTGACCTGAACTTACTGCGAGTGCGGCAGCGCCGCCCTCAAGCGCGGCCACGCGCTCCTCGAGCACGGCCTGAGTAGGATTCATGATACGCGTGTAGATGTTTCCCAGTTCCTTGAGTGAGAACAGGTTCGACGCGTGTTCAGTGGAGTTGAATTGATATGAAGTGGTTTGGTAGATGGGCACCGCGACAGAAGTCGTCGTCGGGTCCGAGCGATATCCGGCGTGGAGAGCGATCGTCTCCGGGTTCTTGCTTGAGGTTGTCATAACTAGTCCGTCCCTTGGGCGTTGCTGACCGGCAAACAAAAAACAATGAATCCACTGTATTCAGCTGAGATCATTGAGTGCGCTATTAGACGCGGGATTTGTACTAAAAATCCAGTACTTGTAAACCAGTCGGCAATTGGGCTCGGAATTTTCTCTAGTGCCTGATTCCTAGTTTTTAAAGTTAATTGGAAAAATATTCCTCGGGAGTTGGAGTTTATGGAGTGTGGCATTGTCGGTCTTCCGGGTAGCGGAAAAACATCTTTATTTCAGGCGCTTACTGCACATGCCGTGGCTGTGGAGATAGGAACGCTCAATCCCAACATCGGCCAGGCCGACATCCCGGACCCACGTCTCCATGAAATCGCCGAATTCGTTCCGACCAAGAAGATCGTGCCCGCCCGCCTCGAGATCGTGGATATCCCGGGTATTTCGGTGGGCGGCGGCACAAGCCACGTGGCAGTGCTGGCCCACATCCGCACGGTGGCTGCGCTCTGCCACGTGATCAATTGTTTCGACGCGGGTGCTGATCCGGTTTCGGCTTACCGCGATCTCAAACTGGAGCTCATTCTTTCGGACATGGAAGTCATCGAGAACTCACTGGAGCGGGCACAAAAGTCGGCTCAGTCAGGTGACGAGGAGGCACAGCGTCGACGGGATGCCCTGCAAAAGGCGTTAGCCCTTGTAGAAGAAGAACGACCGGTCGCGGTGGCAGAATGGAGCGCGGCAGAGGAACTGGCCATGCGAGGCTACGGTCTGCTTTCAGCCAAGCCGATTCTCGTTGTCGCCAATGTCGCGGAGGACGACCTCTATGGCGCGAGCGACGGGGTTCAGGCCTTGAAGGCGGCCGTCGCCGAGGATGGCGGAACCATGGTCGTACTCTGTGCCTCTCTGGAAAGCGAAATCTCGGAATTGCCCGAAGACGAGCGAGCCGAGATGTTGGGTTCCATGGGGCTGCGGGAGCCCGCGGTCGGTCCGTTGGCGCGCGCCCTGAACGAGTTGCTGGGACTGGCGACGTTTTATACCGCAGGGGAGAAGGAGGTTCGCTCCTGGATCATTCGGCAGGGAGCCATGGCGCCGGAGGCGGGAGGTTCGGTCCATTCAGACATCGAACGCGGATTCATTCGTGCCGAATGCTACCACGTCGACGAGTTGCGGGAACTCGGTTCGGAGAAGGCGGTGAAGGAGGCCGGCAAGCTACGCTCGGAAGGCAAACAGTACGTCTTGAAAGACGGTGATGTCGTGCACTTCCTGTTCAATGTCTAGAATGTGACTTCCAGCCGAAGCAACGGCGTGCATTCACTGACAGCAGCGGACGGATGTCATGAAGCCCAATCTCACGCACCAGGACAAGGTTATCATCACCATCGCCACGACGGGCGGCCTGCACGGTCGGGAGGCCAATCCGGCGTTGCCCGAACAGCCGGACGAGATCGTGAGCGACTTTTACGATTGCTTCAACGCCGGTGCATCCGTCGCGCATATCCACGTGCGGGACAAAGAGGGACGGACGTCGGCCGATCTCAACATCTATAACGAAGTCGTCGATGGCATCATGGGGCGCTGTTCAAACATGATCACCCAGGTCGGAAGCGGCATCGGGATCTGGTTCGACGATCAGGAGAAGGGGCACAACTTCTCGCTCGAGGAGCGCATAAACCTCCTTGAACTCGCTCCCCAGCCCGACATGCTGACGGTCAATTGCGGGACCTTCCACTTCGATCACAAAGGGGACGAGTTCCTATTTTCGAATTCCAAGGCCTGGAACGCCGAATTCGTCGAGGGTTGCAAGTACCGGGGTATCCATAACGAGCTCGAGGTCTACGACCTTTCGCATATTGCCAACATGATGGACCTGAAGAAGAAAGGCGTGCTGCACGACCCCATGCACTTCAGCTTCGTAATGGGTATCCAGGGCGGCATTCCTGCTTCACCAGCCAACCTGTTGGCCATGCTCGATGCGATCCCAGAAGGATCGAGCTGGCAGATCGTCTCAATCGGCAAGCATCAGCTGCCGCTGTCGACGATGGCGGTGGCCATGGGCGGGAATATCCGCGTCGGCATGGAGGACAATGTCTACTATGGCCACGGTGAACTCGCGGAATCGAACGCGCAGCTGGTGGAGCGTGCCGTGCGCATCTGTCACGAACTCGGCCGTGAAGTTGCCACGCCGGAAGAAGCACGGGAAATGCTGGGCATGCCGCAACAGGCACAGGCCGCGCCAGCGAGCGAGTAGCGCAGCGCGGCTGCCTTAGAAGTTCGATACAGGTTCGCCTTATGCTTCCCCATTGGGGGATGGAGCATATTATCAGGCGCTATGAACTCTTTTTTCGGTCGCGAATCGATCGTCGCCCGGTGCCTGCATGGAAAATATCTGCTCGGCCTCGATGACCGCGAAGTCGTAGTAGCCAAGGCGCGCCAGAGGCCGAAGCTTCTTCATGTCGACCAGGCCATCCTCGGTGATGACATCATCGGCGATATGGATTCCGGCAACCTGTCCAATGACCGCTGTTGCGGCGGCACCGTCCTCCGGCGCCGGCAAAGGAACGAATTGAACATGCCTGCATTCCAGTGCGATGGGAGATTCCTTGACCCGCGGTGGCTCGACCTGCTCACAGGGAGCCGCCTCGAGCCCGACATCGGCAAACTCGTCCGCGGACCGCGGCGATTGCCTGGTGGTCAGGACCATTTTCTCGCGCAGGTCGTGGGTGCGCATGTTGTAGACGAACTCGCCCGTCGCCTCGACGTTGACCAGGGAAGGCTCAGGAGCATCGACGCCGGGCTTGAAATAGCTCGGGCAGTATATCACGCAGGGGGGGCGCGGCGCTGATCGCATTGAAAAAGCTGAAGGGAGCCAGATTGACAATGCCGTCCGCGCTCATGGTGGTAATCCAGCCGATCGGGCGGAGGACGACCAAG
>CEUN01145015.1_pt1 | contig 10424 bp, 8 predicted proteins | sample 361501 | NCBI WGS metagenome assembly CEUN01 (sample SAMEA2622801, study PRJEB7988) | marine metagenome | biome: marine biome (ENVO:00000447); feature: marine epipelagic mixed layer (ENVO:xxxxxxxxx); material: "saline water (ENVO:00002010), including plankton (ENVO:xxxxxxxx)" | depth 120 m | reverse complement strand
ACCGATCGGTCCGCCTTTTTTTGTCTCCGCGATTGGAACTCCCCCAGCATCAGCATTCCAAGATGTCACGAATCTTCTGCCCGTCCGCCTCGATTCCTTTGTGACGAATCGCATTCCTTTGATCATTTTGTGAGCAGCCGCTTCTGCTTGATCGAACCGCGGCAGGCTTGAACAGGCCTTCTCCCAACCGGAAGAGGTGAATCTGACAAGGCGGTCAACGTGTTCTGGCGATTCGATTTGTCTACACGGCGGCTCAGAGGCCACTGGCACGGGGCAGGGTTTACTTGGATTTTGAACTCTTTTTTGCCTTCCTCGGTTTTTTCGGTTTGGGCGGACTGGAGACGGCTTTCATTTGTGCCTCGGTGCCTCTGCCTTCAAGGTAGCCTATCTCAACGAGGAAGCGGTCCATCTTGCGGAGGGTATCGAGGAAGATCTTGGTTCCACCCTTGGATTCGTTGAAGAAGCCGTGAGGCTGGCCTTCGTAGAGGTGTAGGTCGCTCTTGATATCGAGCGCTTTCATTTTCGCCTGGAAGCGCTGGGCAACCACGACGTGGATCAACGGATCTTTGGTTCCCAGAAAAACCACTGCGGGTGGATCGTCTTCGGTGATGTTGTGGGCGGGTGAGATGTCCTTCCAGTAATCCTTCACGCGGGAGTGTCCGTAGCCCCCATCGGGTCCGTTGTCGTAAACCGGGTTGAAGAGGACGAGTGCGTTGGCCTTTGAAACCCAATCCAAGTCATCAGCTTTGTCCTCGAACTTGTCGATAATGCCGGTGGCAGCAGCAACATGTCCGCCGGCCGAACCACCGCCGGCCGCGATCTTGACGGGGTTGATGCCGAGACGACGGGCGTTCTTGCGGAGGTAACGAAGGGCCGACTTGCCGTCCTGAACGCAGGCGCTGGGGGGCGTGCGTTGGCGCGATTTCACACGATAATCGGCAACGGCTGCTACCATCCCACGGGAGGCGAGGTATCGGCTGTGCTGTTGAAACTGCGTCGGAGTCCCGCCGTTCCAGCCGCCTCCGAAAAAGAAGACAATTGCGGGCCGGCGATCCTTGCCGGGTCGATGTCCTTTGGGATTGAAGATATAGAGCTTCAGCTCGTCGCCCGATGCGAGCTTGTAGGTTTCCACCTGGGCGCCTGGAAGATTGACCTTGGCCGGTTCTGCGCTGAGTGAAATCGCCGAAGCAAGGAGGATTGCGGCAAACAGTTTCATGCGCGGATGCTGGTTGACGGGCTGGGGGCTGGCAAGCGCAAGCCGATGAAGGGGCTTCTTTAACCACAGATCACCACAGATGGATCTCATGGCTAAAGACGCGTGCTCGATCCAATCGCACACAAATGGCCTTCGGACGGTGTAGGGCTCCCGCACGGACTTGAACGCAGATCTGTGTTTATCTGTGTCCATCTGTGGTTTCACGCGTCAGTGACCCAGTTCGTGCCGGAGCGCGGATTCGAGGTCCGGATGCTCGAATTGAAATCCAGCATCGAGGAGGCGCTTTGGCTGGACGCGGGTGCTGGCGAGGAGAGTTTCGATCGCCATCGGGCCAAGGGCAATTCTGGCGGCAAACGCGGGCAGAGGAAACAGTGTCGGCCTCCGGAGCACCTTGCCGAGAATATTGGTGAATTCGCGATTGGTGGATGGGTTGGGAGCGACCAGGTTGAAAGGGCCGTTCAGATCCTCGTGTTCGAGCAGGAAGACGATCGCGCTGACGGTGTCTTTCAAGCCAATCCAGCTCCACCATTGGCGGCCGCTGCCAACCACACCGCCGATTCCCATCCTGAACACAGGCAGCATCTTGGCCAGCGCACCATCGGCAGTTCCGAGGATCAACCCAAAACGGAGGTTCACGACGCGGATGCCAGACGCACTCGCCGGGCCGCAGGCCGCTTCCCATTCCTTGCCGACGCTGGCCAGAAAGTTGTCTGCTTCCGAACTCGATTCATCCAGCAGTTCGTCGCCTTGATCGCCGTAGTTTCCGATTCCGGTTGCGCAGAGGAACGACCTTGGAGGCCGGTCGAGCTCGGACATCGTCATCGCCAGCAGGCGTGTGCTTTTCACCCGGCTGTCCCGGATGCGCTTCTTGAACTTCTCGTTCCAGCGGCCGGACGCGATATTCACTCCGCCCAGATGAATGACGGCGTCAATGCCTTCCAAATCAGCCGCGTTCAACACGCCACGATCGGGATCCCATTCAATCTCGTCAGGCTGCGCCGGCGGATGCCGGACGAGACGTGAGACTTCGTGTTGCGAGTTCCTCAGTCGTTCCAAGATGGACGTTCCCACCAAGCCGCTTGAACCAGCGATCAGTAACTTCACGCAGCTAGATTTACCGATTTTTTTTCAAGCGCAAACCAAGACCTTTATCCTGACGAGTTCGCCGGAATGAGGCGGGTGTGAGCAGGGCGGGCATCAGGTCTCGGATTACACAATAGGTAGGGTTTTTATCTCAAGTGGTTACCGCATTGGATGGCGTGGAAGCCGTTCGCGTCTATCGGGAGAATCAGAACGAGATCGGAGTTGTCTTGAGCGACCTGGACATGCCGCGGATGAACGGCGCACAGTTCCTGAAGGAGATAGCCCCGCCCGACCGGCTGCCGGTCATTGTTTCCACCGGGCTGCAATCCTGCGACGCAATTGTCAACTTGAGAGATGAACCGGAACTTGAATTCCTTCCCAAACCTTACACGACCACCAGCTTGTTGCGGACGGTCAGGAGAGCGGCCCGAAGCTGATTCCTCTGGCCTTCTTCATCGCGTTTTCGATCTCCTCTGGCACGCGACGCTGACTTTCCTCCAGAACCTTCTCCAATTCGACCGGCATTCGACGGCCACGGCTCGCGGCCACGAATGCGAGATTCAGCGAAATCGGATTCTGTCCGTCAGATGCGTAGATGGTGACTTTCTCCAGAGTGAGATTCTTTTGCGGCGTGGTGCACACGGCGACCATCTCCTCCAGACTCGCGAAGGCGATGGCTTCTTCGAGGTATTCAGGTACATCCGTGCGAATAAACACGGCATGCCCCACTGCATCCGTTAGCCGACTCACGGCTTGAAGAAAAGCAGATCCAGAGCCAAGCACAAGCCCGGGTTCAACTTAGAATTAAGGATTTGGGTCGATTCTTAGAAAGCTCGAGCCAGCTGCGTCCGCCAATCGATGGCCGCGAGTGCTCAGCCGAAACCCGTTGGCCGTTTGCAGGCCCAAGCCCCGGTCGCACAGCTCTTCCATTTCTGGAGCCCACTCGTGACGCAAATCGAATCCGGTGGCCGCGTCGAATTCATCAAACCGCCAACCCCGATTCATTCGCAACCCAAATGCGGCAGTCTCTCCAGCACGCGCCAGCGGAGACAGTTCCTCGTTGAAATCGAAGGCTCGTTTCCCTTGCTCGATCAGGTCGCAGTAGAGCTGGGTGTTGGCCCAGTTCTTTGACCGCTTGCCCCGAACATAACCCGTTGCGCTCGGTCCAAGGCCATGGAATGACGCGCCACGCCAATAGTTGATGTTGTGCTGGCATGCCTTGTCCGGATTGTCGTCCTCGCCGAGATTGCCGTTGTGCGAGGCAAAGTTTGCGACCTCGTACTGACGGTATCCGTTCGATTCTGCGAGCTCGACAAGACGCTCGTACATGGTTTCCACCAAATCCTCATCGACTTCAAATTGGCCGGCTTTCAATTGCTCGAACAACGGCGTGTCCTCTTCGTAAATCACCTCGTAGGAGGACAGATGTTCGGGCGACAGATTGATGGCCTCGGTCAAGGTGCGCTCCCAGATATCGTGGTCCTGTCCGGGAATTCCAAACATCAGGTCCAGATTGATGTTCTCAAATCCCGCCGAGCGTAGGATCTCGTAGGACTTGAATACCTGTTTGCGTGAATGGATCCGTCCCAGTCGATCCAACAAACTTTCATCCAGCGACTGAACGCCCATTGAGATTCGGTTCACTCCCGCATCCCGGAGCAGCATGGCCTTGTCCGTGGAGACGGTCGCGGGATTGCATTCCACCGTCCATTCGTCGGCGCCGTCCAGTCCCAGACGCTTCATCGCGCCGAGGATCTTCCGCCATTGCTTCAGACTGAGCAACGATGGCGTGCCGCCTCCGAAGAAGATTGTCTGCGCCGCACAATCCTCCGCGATCATTTCCATCTCACGAATCAATGCATCCACGTAACGCCCCACCAGATCATTCGTGGGCAGCTTGGAATAGAACGCGCAATACTCGCATTTGTGCGCGCAGAAAGGCACGTGCACGTAGAGGCTCTGAATCGGATCATCGGACATCGCCGTTACTTCGTTCCCTTCGCGGTGAGGAACACCCCGATGAAAAAGAACAACGCTCCCAAAGGAACCAGGAACACCCCCATCCCCGGATCGCCTCCATACAGGTAGACTCCTCCGAGGAAGAATCCGCCCGGCACGAGGATGGTTCCCGCAATGAGAAACCGGGATGCGGTCAACTGCCAGCTGCGCTGGTCCCGCAGAATGTGCAAGGTGGCGGCAAAGGCGATTTGCGCCAGCGAGAACAGGGTCCCGTGGGCATGCGCCAGCGTCCACATCAAGCGGCGCATCTCGTTGGACACGTCGAGATACAGTCCGAACTTGAATCCGTGCATCGCCTCCAGGGCGATTCCGAAGGCCAGGAACAAGAGCAAGCCCCACCAGCCGATCCGAAGGTGCCTGCGAACCAGCGCATTCGTTGTCGACGCTCCCGCGTCCTTCTCTTGTTTTATATTTTCGCTCACTTGAGTGCTTGCGGGGATACTCAGTTCCCTTCCGCTGGAACACAAGAGTGCACGCACAGAAGCGTGCGCTTTGGCGGGTCACCGATAGTAGATGAACTCTTTGGTATTGAAGAGTGCGTGGGCAAGGGATTGCCACGCTTGCCTGTCTTGAAGAAGGTCTTTGTCTCCGTTGTGAAATTCTCGAATGGCAGTCACCCAGCGACCGACTTCGCCATCGCGCGTGCTGCGCCCCAATGCTTTTCGAAGCATTTTTCGGGTGCGCGATTCAGCGTTGGTGTCCGTGTCATTCACGAGCCCGTTTGCCCAGTGTTCCGCCATCGCGTTGACAAAGGGGTCATTCAACATCGTGAGCGCCTGGGCGGGAACGTTGGTGACATCACGCTTGCCGGTGGGCAGTTTCATATCGGGCAAGTTGAAGCCGACGAGGAATTCAGGCGGCTGCATTATGGACATTTCCTGATAGAGTGACCGGCGCCCATTGCCGTCCAGCGGTCCGGAGAACAGGCGCTTCCTGCTGTCCTCTGCGCGGCGATATGGATTGATGGGCAGACCGTAGAGCCGGGGATCCAACCGGCCGGAAACGGCGAGCAAAGAATCGCGGATGGCTTCGGCTTCAAGCCGGCGCGTCGGGTAGTGGTGGAGAAGCCGGTTGCGCGGATCGAATTCTCTGGCACCAAGGCTGGTCTGGCCGGATTGGCGGAAGGTCTGGCTGAGGACGAGCCGACGGATCAGTTGTTTGGTGGACCAACCGTTGTTTGCGAACTCGTGCGTGAGCCAGTCGAGCAGTTCGGGGTGGGATGGTCTGCCACCGAGTTTGCCGAAGTCACTGGGAGTCGGGACAATCCCGGCGCCGAATACCCAGTGCCAGACGCGGTTCACGAAAACCCGGGCGGTGAGCGGGTCGCGGCTGAGATGTTGGGCAAGTTCGAGACGGCCACTGCCTTGGGATTCTGGGACGCGATGTTTGCCCTGAAAGACTTCAAGGAAGTTGGGACGGATGGCGTCACCTTCTTGATAGACGTCGCCCCGGATGTTGAGACGGTAGTGCACCGGCTTGATGTGGCGTTCGTCCATGGTGTTGGCAACGCGTGCGAAATCGATGCCGGCTTCGACTTCACGATAGCGTTCCGTGAGGCGTGCCAGATTTGGATTTGCCGAGGGATCGTTTGGAAGCAGGCCGGTCTCCCTAAGCCAGTTCATGATCCGGACGTCACCGGCAGTGGCTTGGTTCATAGCCCAGCGGTCAACTGATGCATTAAGCCAATGGGACAGCCGTTCCCATGCCTCGTCAACCGATGCTGGCGCCTTGGCTTCATACAGGCCAGCGAAGGCATTCAACGTTGGTTTGGGCGCTGCGACTTTGTCGTGCCCGACGATGCCCGTGATGCTGAACCAACTGGGCTTGTTCCGATCTTCGTCCTTGTCGGGCAATCGCGTCTTGGCGTAACGGGCAATTCCAGTGCGGCCGGGAAAGTTTGGATTCAATGACGCGGTCGCGATTTCAGGGACGTAGCGGGTGACGCCGTTTCGATACGCTCCTCCGGCCATGCGTGTCCATTTGGGTGCAGCTTTTCCATCCAGATAGATGGGGCTTTCGGCGAGGAGTGCATTTTGCGGAATGGATCGTCTGCTGGTCCATTCCCCCCCCGCAAGGCGGATGCTCACATTGGTATGCGAGAATTGTCTGGGGTCGGGGAGGCGCAGTGAACCGGCCAGCTTGGGCGAAAGCGCGTGGGTGTGATAACCGGCGAGGAGGATCTCGCTGACGAGGTTTGAGCCGGTGAGGTCGATTCTCAGAGTCCCGTGGGTAACATGTCCGTGTTGCAAACCACTGCCGTCCATGACCCAACCCGGCGGCAGGCCGGGTCTGGATTCTGCGATCAGCGGTTTGAACTGCCGATTGGCCTGTGCGTTGGTCGCATGGGTTTTATTCCATTCCCGTGTCAACGCTGACCATGTTTCCTGAAGCTTGTCATCAATGTTCGCTTCCCCACTGGGTGAGCCAAGTGCGAGGCGGAAGCGACCCAGGATGTGTGATGAGCCCAGTCGGAATTGAAGCGTGATCTGCCACCGGCCGCCTTTTTGCAGGTCGACCGGCCTGTCGAATCCGAACCACGCCGTGCGATCGACATTGCCTCCCAATCCAACGCCCCAACCACGCGCATCCGGATTGAGCGACCGCGTGACGTGATAGTTGGGTTGATTGTAATCCGCCTCAGCCGAACGCAGGGTGATCTTCTGTGAAGTCTTGGCTCCGATGGGTGTCACTTCCGCGTTGATGGTGGAGAGCACGAAGTTGCCGTGTTTCGTGAGGCCTGGTCCGCCTGATCCAAGACTGGGATGTGTCAATGCATCAAGCCGCAGGCCGTTGAACTCGCCCGCTTTGGTGTCGAACTCCACGGTGTAAATATCGGTCGCCGGGACCGAGCCCGTGGCGAGAGCAGTCCTGCCATCTGCTTCAAGTGTGAGCGTGGATTCCTTCGAACTCAGTTTTTGAATTGAGACCGTCTTGAACTTCCTGCCTCCAAGAAGCTTGCTGAAGGGATGCCCGATCTCACCAGGTGTCGCAGATGCGAAGGATTTGTAGTTTTTCATGGCCCACTTGCGAAGGGAATCGGGTTCGAGCGATCGGGCGTTCTGCCAGAACTTCTTCAGTTGGTGGTGGATTTGCGAACGCAGGCTCTTCAGTTCCTTGATCCGCCCGGCGTTCCGCTCCTGGGAATCAATCGGGCGCGTCGTCCAACGCGGGGTCATGAACATGCCGGCGAGCGCGTAATAATCCTTCTGCGAAATGGCGTCCAGCTTGTGATCGTGACAACGGGCGCAGGCGACCGTCATCGCAAGAAAGGTCTTGGAGAAGGCGTCGATCTTGTTGTCGATCATCTCCTGGTGAATGCCGTTGAAATTCACGCTCGCACCGTGGCGGTGTTCGCCAAGGTGATAGAACATCGGACCGATCAGGCTTTCGTTGATCTGTTGCTTTTTGTTGATCCGGGGATTCGGGAGCAGATCACCTGCAAGCTGTTCGCGGATGAGTTGGTCGTAACCAATGTCGTCATTGAACGCGCGGATGAGGTAGTCGCGATACTCCCAGGAGCCGACGGCCACGGGATCCCACTCGTAGCCGTAGGTATCGGTGTAGCGGACGACATCCATCCAGTGGCGCGCAATGCGTTCGCCGTAGTGCGGGGAGTTGAGCAGTTCGCCGACCATTGTGCGCATGGCCCTTCCGGCGTTCTCGGAGAAGGCCTTGCGAAACGGATCGATTTGATCAGGCTTGGGTGGGAGACCGGTGAGGACGAACGAAAGTCTTCGCAGAAGAACCTCGGCGTCGGCCGGTGCTGCGGGTGCGAGATCCGATTTCTTCAGTTTGTCCAAGATGAATCGGTCGACCGGATTCTTGCGCCATAAAACATCTGAGACCCGAGGTGGCCTGGATTTGAGAGGAGCCTGGAGGCTCCACCACTTTGCACGCTGGGCCAGCTTGGCCTGCCAACTGACTTCAGCCGCTTCCTCCGCAGAGGGTGGATGATCACGAGGATCGGGAGCGCCCTTGTTGATCCAGCCGATGAAGTTGTTGATGACATCGTGCGGTAACCGTTCGGCACTCTTTGGCATGCGTTTCTTCGTGTCTTTGTGCTGAAGGAACTGGATCAGCAGACTCTCATCCGGTTTGCCGGGAATGAGCGCCGGACCGGACTCGCCCCCTTTCTCCCAACCGCCACGATAATCCAATCGAAGTTCGCCCTTGGATTTGTCGCCGGAATGGCACTCGTAACAGTGGTTCACCAATGCCGGACGAATGTGCGTTTCGAAGTAAGCCACATCCGCCAGATCAGAAGCGCGCGACGTTGCAGAAGCTGTTGCCGTGAAAAGCACAAACACTATAGTCCGGAACAGGGGCATTTCTCGGAGCCTACCCGAAAGATCGAGCGCACGGCAGCTGAAACTGTAACACCCGGCGTGAGCCTGTCTTGATGCGTAGGCACAACGAAAAGGGGCAGAGGACTGCCGAAGTCCAAAACGCTGACGCGTTCGCGACGCCCGAAGTACCAGAGCTAACGGGCAGACCAGCGGGCTGGGGTGAAGGAGAACGAATTTGACCGCTCGCGCTTGCTCCTACGAATTCGTTACACTTGAGCCAGCGCATGGCAGCATAGCCGATGCAATCGAGGTGAGAACGCCTGGCAATACTCGGCGCACTCAACTATGAACGCGTCTTGAGCCACGCAAGGGCGACTGCTCCGCCGACTGCGATGAATCCACCGGCGAGCGAGCGGGCGGTGGGCTTTTCCTTTTCCATTACGAGCGCCATGGGAATGACGAACAGCGGAGCGAGCGCGACGATGGGGAGGACCACGCCGGGCTTTTCCACCTTGAGCGCCCATTGATAGCAGCTTACGCCAAGTGTGGCGCCGGAGAGGGCGTTCACGGCCAGCCAGCCACCTGAGGATTTCCACTTGGCCTTGCCAGTGAGAATCCGGGAGCCGGAAGTTTTTTCTTCTTCTTCGTCCGCGCGCGGATTGCTCCATCCGGCGAGATAAGATCTTTTCACAAAGAGCACGCAGAAGCCGGCGACGATGGTTCCGGCGATGATGCGTTGATAGGCGGTGGTCAATCCGTCCAGCTGATCTCCACCGGGCATGGCGTAGGCAACGCGACTGAGGACGACTCCACCGGCCTGCCCAATTGCGGCCCAGATAGCCCAATGGATTCCCCACCAAAATGTCTTTCGCGGAATATGCAGGTGATCCTTGGGTGCGAGGGCGATGGCAACGCCGGTGAGGATTCCGACGGCGCAGATGATTTCGCCCGCCGTCATTTTCGTTCCCATCCACCACCATTCGGTCAGGACTGCCATGGGCGCGGTCAGGCAATGCACGAGCATGACAGTAAGCCTTGATCCGATCCGGGGCAGCGCCTGGAAGAGTGCAACGTCGCCGATTCCGAAGCCAATGAGTCCGCTGACAAAGAGAATGTGAAACGCAGGTCCGCCCAGGCCCATCCCGAAAGTGTGCGCGAGGATGGCAAGGAAGAGCGTGGAGAGGGAGAGGCGCCAAAAGTTTGCCTCATTGCCGCCCATGAGGTTTGCCGTGCGCGTCGCGGACACCGCCGAGAGCGCAAAGAAAACCGTGGTCAGGATGGCGAACAGCACGCGGGCTGTTTACCGATCCGCGTTTGGAATGTCACGGGGATTGGGTGCAGAGTGGTGGCATCAGAGGGCTGAATGGTTGAAGAGCAAAGAGTTCAGCTTTTGTTTGATCGGCACTACCGCTGTTCGCTTCAACTCTTCAACCACTCAACCCTCTGACACGTTTTCGAGCGCGACCTCCGAATCACCGAATCACGAACGGCGTCGCGTGATCGGCAGTCGAATCGGCCGAAACGGGGTGACTTGTTTCGGCGGGGCCGCATCCAGACCCCGGTTGTGGATCGTCGTGCTCCTTGAATAAACGACCAACTGCGACGCGAAGAGACAGATCCAGCGTTGAATTAACTTTGACTGTCGTTGGGCGAGCCAGCCGGTCAGCGAATGAAAAATCGGTTGGGGACCCGCAGAAGAACCGGTGTCGGTGAATCGTTCCCAGACCGCGCCTGCAATGGCTTACAAGCATGACGCGTCCGGAAACCAGCCTCACAGAATTTTCCGCCCCAGCTACACCGCCCTAAAGGCGTTGGTGGAT
>CEUN01027464.1_pt1 | contig 10427 bp, 9 predicted proteins | sample 361501 | NCBI WGS metagenome assembly CEUN01 (sample SAMEA2622801, study PRJEB7988) | marine metagenome | biome: marine biome (ENVO:00000447); feature: marine epipelagic mixed layer (ENVO:xxxxxxxxx); material: "saline water (ENVO:00002010), including plankton (ENVO:xxxxxxxx)" | depth 120 m | reverse complement strand
TCGCGGGCAGGAAGACTTTGAAGCACGTTGACATCAATCTGTACGGCCTGAGGCTGCCAAAAGGCACCGACCATATTTTTTGCCCCGGGGAGATTAATGCCGACTTTGCCGCCGACGCTACTATCAACAGTAGCCAGCAGTGTGGTCGGAATTTGTACGAAGCGAATGCCCCGTCCGTAGGAAGCCGCAACGAATCCCGCCAGGTCTCCAACGACACCTCCTCCGAGAGCAACAATGACGGTTTTGCGATCAGCGCCTAATGATAAAAGCTGCTTCCAAAGTTCTTCGGTCACAGCCGTTGATTTACTCGCCTCACCTGCAGGGACGGTGATGATGTCGACCTGAAGGTCGGCATTGGCCAGGGATTTCTTGGTCGTCTCGCCATAAAGTTCGCGAACATTGGAGTCGGTGATAAGAATGGCATGCGAAACGTCATCGAGCCCGGCGACCAGCGAACCGATCGAGGAAAGATTGTCAGAGCCGATTTGAATATCGTAACTGCGTTCGGCAAGACCGACGTGAACAGTAGTGGATTCAACAGTCAAAGGAACGCCTGCTTCCGCTAAAAAGGTGAGCTTAACTCACGCGTTGAATGTCTTCCGCCGAGGCCGTGATTCTACGACAGAACCCGGTATGTGTCCGCACATATTCAATACTGGCACAATCTTCAGCACCATCATGTAACGCGCGGTGAATGATTGCCTTATTTGCAATCTCTACATCCTCCGGCCAAACCGTATCTTCTTCCATGACCAGGGCTTCACGGTAAACATCGTATTTGTCAGCCACGATAGTAATCTCTCCTCTGGGACCCAAAACGGCGAAAAAGTTAGTCTCAGTCCTCAAATATAACCGTGTCAGCCCTGATTGTGAATGAGCAGAGTTTTACGGCGAATTAGATTCGGCCAGAGCGAGCTGCCTGTAAGACAGTACTTCAGAAGCCGCGACGGTTGTAACGGTTATGTCGAGTGCAGGGAATGTTAGTGATTTATGTTTTGTACGTTACGTGTAATTCAGGCCGTAACGATTGTAGCGAGTGCAATTTGTAATCCTCTGGTTTGTGGGCGGTTTCCAGCAATGAACACAACCGACCTCGCCGATTCGAATTCCAGTGAACAAAGCCAACCCCCCCTACCAGACGTATCAATCCGGTTTGTTTGCCAATGCGGCCTTGTGCTGCATTGGCATCGTTCTTTGAACTGAATCGATTAGACAGAAATGATACGGCGACTCCCTCCAGCTTTGATTTTGCTAACTGTGATTATGACCACAGGATTGGCCGCCGAGACGATTTCTCAGCATGAGCCAACTTTATTTGACCCCTATCGGGAACCGGCTCGACCGCTTTCTGCGTCAGCCGGCTGGACCTCCAGAGCGCAGGCCACTACAACCACAGCTCCGACCACTCCCTTACGGCCTGGAGTGATTTCTCAGTCACCGGCAGATCTGAGTTCGGAACGATCAGCTCAACCACCTCGTTCACTGACACAACCGCTGGGAACGCCAATTCAATCATTGCCACAGAATAAATTGGGTTCACGCTGGACGTCGAATCGTCAACATCAGCAGCGATTAAGTGCTGTCCAAAAAGACGCCAGATTTTATCAACAAGAGGATTCTGCAAAAACTCGGCGGTTGGATTTCCGTTTACGCGGTCTGATCATGACGAAAGATAATGCTGCCAACCGACAGCTGGCATATGATCAGGCAGGAGCCAGCCTCAGCACTCGAGATGCGGACCTTGATAGTGTCGGTGGATTCGAAGCGATGCTCTCCAAAGGCCTGGGCAATGACCAGCGAGTAGACCTCACCTATTGGGGATTATTCACGGCCGGGGATACGGCAAACCTTAATGACTCGAATGCACCGATTGAATTCGCATTAGATTTAGAGGGCCTTCACTACGGCCCGGCAGACGCTCCGTTAACAGAGATCTTTGATGGAGCAAGCCAGGTTAGTCTGAGCCGTAATTTTCAGTACCACAATCTGGAATTGAATTGGACAGGCTCCGGCAGGAATGAGAGCATCGACTTTGATTATCTTGCCGGCTTTCGATATTTCAAAGCGAGTGAGAGTCTTCATTTGGATGTCGACGATGTCGTTTTGTCAGCCCGCGATGAAAACCACATGCTTGGATTGCAGCTCGGAGGCTTGGTCCACTGGCAACCTCGGGAACAACTTGAGCTTCATGCAGGGATCAAATTTGGCGTCTTCGCCAATGTCATCAATCATCATGCGCAAATTCAGGGAAGTGCCGGGTATGCTATGGCAGGCGACCTGTCTTCGCCACTAGCTGCTACCCAGTCCCTGAATAAAGACGACTTTGCGACCTTAGGGCAATTTGACCTGGGACTGCAGTATCACTGGAACGACCGTTGCCGAATGACCACCGGATATCGTATTGTCGGAATCAACGGCCTGGCGTTACCGACAGATCAACTTGCCCAAAGTCTTGAATCGATTGCGACGGGTACTCAAGTACATAGCAATGGAAGCATCTTGCTTCACGGCATCTATGTCGGGCTGGAATACGACTTTTAACGAAAACGAAGCGTTAACCGGTTTCCGGCATGAAAGTGGGAATATTGACTCCCTGAAATGGCTGGAAGTCGCCATACACCTGGCAGAAATGCATCTCACAATTTCTGGCACCCCAATCGTATGCAGTGCGAACCAGCGTTTCAGATTCCACGGGCAGTAGGAAGACCGGAGTCTTGCCGGGATGCTGGTTAAGCTGATGAGCCAACAGCGCAATCGCAACTCGGTCGTCGACAGCGATTCCCGGCCCGATGAGATTTGTTGCTGGATGGCTGCAGGATCCTAAAAAGCCGGCGACTTTTCCTGATTCCGGGCAAATGTAAACGGACATGCTCCAGAGGCCATCCTGATTTTCGATCAGGTACTGATAGTCTTTATCGCGAGTAATACCTGCCAATTGGAATTCCAGCTCGCTCATCTCCGGGATGTCATGCTCGGTGGCCGGACGGACATGGCTTAAGCCTTCGGGCTGATGCGCGAAACCGGCTTCCGGGATTTCCAAAAACATGTCCTGATAAGCATGACGCGGAACAAACCCGGTTTTGTTGTACAGAGAAAACGAATCCACATTGATGGCACTTTGAGTTAATCTCAAAGGTTTCTGCTGGCCTTCTGAGAAGTCAATGATGAATTGCAGGAGTGCTTTACCAGCGCCGCTTCCAAAATGATTTGGATGGGCTGTCATGATTCCCAGGGAGACATGGTGCTCACGAGGGTGGTAGAAACAGGAGGCCATCAGCTTGCCGGTTTCATTATGTTCAGCAACGATTCCACAACCCGGATCCAGCGTTTCGTAGACATCAAAGAAGATGTCGCAGCTGGACGGACCTCCCGTGAAAATCGGAGGGCAGCCATGGGTTTGATACCAATAGTTGATCGAAATGTAGATCAGTTCAGAAACTTCGTGACGGTCAGCCTGCGTCATAGTGCGAACTGTAAAAGACATTTCTTCACCTCATGTTGGAAACTCGTCGGAGTAGTTTAGAAGGGAGCGATATCGTCTTCAGGATCGACCGTGGACACTTCTTCCGCTTCGGATGACTCCGTAGTTGAGACGACAGGATGTTCACTCGGAAGCTCAATCATCTGAATCAGAGCATAAAGGTGTCCGGTGACTTGAGCAGCTTCGACTTCTTCCCAGCCTGTTGCTTTATGTCGCAGAATAGCAATCTTGAATTCATCCAGCGCATTTTGCAGGTCGCCAGGCAGCTCGTCGAGGTTTTCAAACGGTCGCACGGCATCTTCCGGCGCAATTGCGGTGCCGCCAGGGCTGTCAAATTCCCGGGGGGCAGCTTCGACAGTGCCGTTCTGCAGGTTGGCGTATCCGTCGTCGTCTCCAAAGTCAGGTCCCCCTGCATAATCCGGTCCAGCCGATGCTTCGTCATAGGCTCCACGGATGGTACTGTCGCCGGGAGCGTAGTCGTTTTTAATGGGAGTTTCTTCGGGAGGCAACGTGACGACGTCTTCGTCTAGCTCAGCATAGATGACATCCTTGTCATCCGGCTTTTCGCTAGGTGCTCCGCCCATCGCTTCCCAACGCTGTTCCCGCATGGAAGAGACAGACCATGTATTTTGAAGAGCACCTTCTAACCACATTTCAGCATCCGACCAGTCAAGGGCGGCCTGGAAGTGGGTCCAAGACAGATTTTCAAACTCCTGGTAGCTATCGCCAAAGCGTTGAAACACTCGGCGTAAACGACCAACGTGCTGACCTGTTACCGTGCTATTAAGGTGCTTCGTCCAGGCTTCATCCGAGTATTCCTGGACGGGAGCACCAGCATCGATTAAAGCAGCACGCCACTGATGAATGATCTCACCTTTTTGCCAGTTCGTCTGGCTGACTAGCGTTTCCCATTGGTTGATAAAAGGTTCTGAGGTAGAGCGAAGTAGCTCGGGATCGAACTCTTCTTCTTCCTGTTCGAGCACAGCAGTGTCCACAGAGGACACTTCTTCAACAGATGCTTCCAGAACCTCTTGCGAATTCGGAGCGTTTTCTTCGGGGCTTAAGCTGTCTGAGTCCGCCGAAACAGAAACGGATTCCTGCTCGACCTGTTCAGGCTCCTCGCTCTGAAACTCAGTCGGCTTGTGCTCGTTAGTTTCGCCATCGAACGCGTCGTGGGCGCCATCATTAAACAAATCGCCTTGCATCATGCATCTATCTTCCTGAATCGCTAATGTTTAATCGGGTGCAATAATTGTCTTGAGAAGAGATAAGATTAGCAGTTGCCAATGAAAGTAAAAGCAACGGCTCCCGGGAAGACATTTCACCCTATAAAAACAGCGAATAACGTCATATTGACAATACCGACCAGTGTGGGGAAAACTTGTCGACAGGCAGGAACTGACTCAAAGCACGGCCGGTTTATTTGCCTTCTTTACCGGCATCAGCTTCAACCGGTTCGAGTGTAATTAGATAGAGCACCTGTAGCTTGCTGTTTTGTTTATCGGCGAGCAGAGCAGCGAGATGTTTTTTTGCTTTTTCGTCAGGTAAGTCTTCGTTCGTATTGGCAATTCGATACTTCGACATATCGAGTCGGTCCAGCACTTTGCGAAGTTCTTGCGGCGTATGTTCCACCGCATAGGCAATGGCCTGCCGAGCGTTTTGATTACGAGCTGTCGTTTGAGGGTCTGCCGGAGTATCCGCGGCATTGGCGGCAACGGTCTTCCGCTGTTGCGGTGACTTTGCCTGGACTGCCTCGTTACCAGCGGGTTTCGCAGCAGGCATTGGAACGATAATCTCCAGCAACTTGGTTAACTCGTTGCGTGATACCGCAAGCGTGACAGTGTAGTCAGGTTTTTTATTAGACTGGACAGCAAGGGTGCCGGGGGCCGAACCACCGCTCGCCAAATTCCCATCCTCAGCCTGGCCAAAGCCTCCTTCGCTGGCTTCAGACTGAGGCTCTTTAGCCAATCGAACATCGGCCTGAACTCCACTTCCGCTGGGTTCATTACTAACTGAATCAGCCGTGGCGATACCGCCCAGGCCACCTCCCATTCCACCCATGGCTCCGGAGAATTCTTCTCCAGCGGCGTTCGGCATCGCCTTATCCATGAATCGTGATTGCTGCTCAAGAGATTGATTTTTACTGCTTTCGGTTTGATCCGTCATGGCCAGACGTTCAGCATTCGTCGCAGCGGGCGGTGGCCTCATCGTGACGATTGCCAATAGGCAGGCTGCAAGTGTTGTAGCAACAGACATCCAAAACGTCGCTTTTTTAATAAGCGGTTTTGGAGGCGTGTTAGCGATACCAGGTTGTAGAGACTGGCTTACTGCGACGTGCTCCAGAACCTGTTCCAGATTCTGATGATGATGGACAGGCAGCAAATTAAAATCCTCACGCAGGGTTTCCAGCTCATCTCTGAGTTGTCGTAGCTCCGGACTTTGCGCAAGAGCAGCTTCCACGTCCTCGCGCTCGAAGGGCGTGAGTTCATGATCAAGATAGGCGCTGATTAATTCTTCGTTGATCTCGCTCATGCGGTTGATGGATCTTGTTTAAGTTGAGGTGCCAGTTTGTCACGTAATTGCATGCGGCCGCGATGGATACGACTGCGAACCGTTCCCGGGCTTATTTGCAGAATGTTTCCGATCGTTTCATAGTCACATCCTTCAAGTTCCCGAAGGACAATGACCGCTCGAAATTCTTCGGCTAATTCGCCCAGAGCCGTGTACAGCATTTCTGCTCGTTCAGCACGAAGACTGTCAGCATCCACCGCATCCACTCGGGAAATCGGCTCGTCACCTAATTCGCTTTTTTGACTATCCATAGAAATCATGGGACGGTCACGCCGACGGTAACTAAACGCTAAATTCACAGCAATGCGGTACAGCCAGGTGTAGAACGAACTTTTGCCCTGGTAGGTACCAAGCTTTACAAATGCCTGTACCAAAGCGTCCTGCAGTACATCTTCAGCAGCCTCAGGGCTCCTTAGGATATGTGCAAGCGTGTTGAACAATCGATCGCCATAGGGTGAGATCAGCCGCTCAAACGCTTCGCTGGATCCCGCCAAAATGCTTCGAATTAGCTCTTGTTCTTCGTCAGACACGGTCGCTGTAGTACTTTGGATGCCAAATTGAGTGAATAAGTTCCCGAAAAAAGAAAAAATCGGGCACTCCGGCTCTGAGCTTCAATGGAGTATTTACCATCTTTGTATCCAATTACAAAGATGTCAAATTATGGGTCTCTCTGACTCGCAAGTTTAAGCGATTGTTTGCTGGGATATGCCAATGGCTGTCTGCGAAGGTGAGTGAAGATCCATAGACCGATACCAAACAGGATCGTCAGCAAACTGAAGATTTGAGAAATCGTAAAGCTCGTGCCTAGTTGCCCCAGTTCATCGGTGCGAACCCACTCGAGTAGAAACCGAGTGATCGGGTAGAGAATGAAAACCAGGGCCAGAATCTGTCCGTCCCGAGTGCGGTAGGGAAAATACGCCCACAGCAGCAAACATAAAAGTCCTCCGTTAATACTGCTATAAATCTGAGCGGGGTAGACATTTAGGGAACGTGGAGGCATATCGCCCACGGTGAGGCTGTCGACGACACCACTGCTGCCATGGATTTCAAAAGCGGTATTCGTTGTTAGACCCTTTTCATAGAATTCACTAAAGGCACCGTCGACTAGACGCATTTGCATCGTGATCGCGGAACCCGGCTTTAAACCGCTGGCCGCTCCGACGGAATCAGGCTCGACCGAAAGGACTTCGCCCTGCCAGTGATAAGCATCGCGATATTCGAATTTGGCTTGAATGCCTTTTTCGCGTAATGGCGTTTCGAATAGTAATCCCTGATCCAAATGTCTCATGTAGGGCGGACTACCTGTCGGGAATTGCACTCCCCACATGTCATCGGTACACAGACCGCCATAGCAACATCCGTTCATGAAACAACCAAGCCGGCCAAAAAACATACCAATCGCCAGTGCCGGTACGATCAGATCCAGCGTTGCCAGTTTGGGCAACTTCCGGCGAATCAGAAAAATGGAGCAGCCAATCAGACCGCCGACAAACGCACCGTAAACAACCAGTCCACCCTCGGTAAATTTGAGGATCTTGGGAATGGTCTCACCCCAGTTAATGACCTGATTGCGATCAGTAACAGCGAACTCGGACCATTTCTGCATCACGTACCACAGTCGTCCTCCGAGTACTCCAAAGAGAAACAGATAGAGTGTCATGGTGAAGACGACATCGGGATGCACGCCTTGTCGACGTGCCTGAATCGATGCAATGAAGATTCCGCTCGAGACTCCCAACAGTACAAAAAAACCGTAACCACGGATTTGGACGCCAGTGGGGCCTTCCGAATCTGTGGGCTCGATAAACGGAATAATAAATGCAATCAGGAAACCGATTACCAGAATCGGGACCAGTGGCTGGCCCACACCTTCCTGCTTTCTTGATGCCGACTGCATATAGAATCGAGTGAGCCAGATTCCTCCGAAGAGTGCCCAGACTATCAGCGCCCAACCGAAACCAAACAACGGCAGGCCGGCAAATTCATGCGGAATATTAATAAGAGTCTGTTGCATTGGGCGTAGACGCAGCTGAATGGATGTTATTTTATAAGCACATTATCGATCAAACGAGTGGAGCCGACATAAACGGCACCTAACAAGATCGTATCGTCATCGACCTGTTCGACGGGACGCAGGGTCTGCTTATTTACGAGTGCAACATAATCTATCTCGTTGATTGACGCATCGGCAAGTGTCTGGTTGGCGGCCTGAAGCAGTAAAGTGGCGTCGCTTTCACCCTGATCATAAAGTGATTTAACCTGAAATAAGGCTCGAGAAAGTGCGGTAGCCTGAAGCCGTTGCTGTTCGGAAAGATAGGCATTACGACTGCTAAGCGCCAGCCCATCGGCCTCGCGGATAATAGGACAAACCTGCATCTTTACCGGCAGATTCAAATCGCGGATCATGTCGCCTATCACTCGAGTTTGCTGATAGTCCTTTTGGCCAAAGTAGCTTACATCGGCAGGCACAAGCTGGAATAGTTTTAGGACAACCGTGGCGACGCCGGCAAAATGGGCTGGCCGCAATTCGCCTTCCAGACTAGTAGCGACCGCCGGAGGGTTCACGCTAGTGCTGGCTCCTTCCGGGTACATTGTTTCGACCGAAGGTGCAAACACAACGTCCACAGGATAAGCGTTCAACAATGCCACGTCACGCTCCAGGTTTCGGGGATATTTATCCAAATCCTCAGAGGGAGCAAATTGCGTTGGATTCACGAAGATCGTAACTACCGTAAAGTCGGCTTCGGATGTACAACGTTTGACTAAACTTAAATGGCCTTCGTGCAACGCTCCCATGGTGGGCACCAGGCCGACACGTTTCCCCATCCGCTTCTGTTGATTGACAGCAGCAAGTAGTTCGGCGGGTTCGGTAATGATGGCAGCAGGCATGTTGAGATCTTGAAATGCTAAAGATGACAAGTTGCTAAAGCGGCAATCTCTTGTTGGATCGACTTCGGATTAGCAGCATCCAGGAAAAGCCAGGGGGTGATGATCCCAGCCGGCATCGTTTTAAGCACCAGCTGATGTCGCAATTCATTATGAATGTTGTCCGTCAGAATTACGAGTACACGAGGTAAGGGGAGGCCTGCTTCCAGCCGATCGATTGTGCCTGCCCATTCCGGATGGTTGAGCAGGCATTCACGAGGAGCAAAGTCGCAGTGGACAAAACCGTCGTGCTGAATCCAGTGCCGTAGGGCTCGATAGGATTCTTCCAGCATTTCTGTTGAGCGGGCGACAGGCATGCTTTGTGCTACCAGCACCTCGGATTTCTGACCCAATGCCAGGTAAGCCGGAACGGGTTTGGACTGTGACTGGTTGATGGTGACAGAATAATTTCCGGCCACACTGAGGTAATCCAGATGCGTCTGATAGCTCCACCCGGTCTCCGGATGATGGCCCTCTGGTCGTAAGTCGCATACCGGTTCAAGCACAAATCGTCGCAGGACCATCCGCGGATGAGGTAAAGTGAGCGACGGCGAACTGACCACTAAATCATCTACGGTGAGCAGGTCGATATCGATAGTCCGGGCATCCCAGCGTGTGTGCCGTTGGCGTCCAAGCTCAGCTTCGATTCGCTGGATGGTTTCCAATAACTGTTCGGCCGTCAGCGTGGTCTCAACTTCCACGGCGGCGTTCATAAATTCATGTTGGCCTGTCGGTCCGCCCACGGGCTGAGACTTACGAAACAGGCTGGTCTGCAACAATTTAATTTGTTCCGCAGTGTCGATTTTTTTAATCGCAGCGACGAGATTTTTTTGGGGATTCCCGAGATTGGACCCAAGCGAAAGCAAACTTTTTTTTGTTTCTGCCATGACTGACGACGCAGGTTTGTTGGAAAAAGGACGAACAGGACCTAAGCGATTTTAATATTTTTCCGGTTCTGAGCTGAACAAGATAACGACTTAGCGCATAAAAAATGGCGGGAGAAGAAATCCGGTTTCCATCTCTCCGCCGTTGGCTGTTCCGCGCGATCCCTGCGCGGCGATGCCAAAAGAAAGCATTAGGGAGGACCTCCGAGCCACGGCATATGCCGTCGACTGTCGCTCCGATCAGTCGTCGCTCCCCAAGGCTTTGCTGTACGTATACGCACACATATCCATTTTTAAGGAAAGTCGTTTGGACCAGAGTCCTTCGCCGAGCCTCACAGAGAACTCGCTTTTATTTGGCTTTGGAAAAAGAGAAAATCCAGCGCGCACCGGGGGCGCAGAATGGGTACTCTTTTTTCAAAGAAAAATAGTTAACAACCAGGTCGGCTTGAAGTTGATAAGGATCAGCCAGCCCTTGTTGTTAATAAGCAAAGATCGGATCGAACTTTGCGAAGAACCGAAGTTGGTTTCAAACAACAGGAGCCATTTTTACGATTGTGAAGAAAATG
>CEUN01177759.1_pt1 | contig 10440 bp, 7 predicted proteins | sample 361501 | NCBI WGS metagenome assembly CEUN01 (sample SAMEA2622801, study PRJEB7988) | marine metagenome | biome: marine biome (ENVO:00000447); feature: marine epipelagic mixed layer (ENVO:xxxxxxxxx); material: "saline water (ENVO:00002010), including plankton (ENVO:xxxxxxxx)" | depth 120 m | reverse complement strand
CCATCCGTGATGCGGTCTCCGAACGTTGGGGAGCGCCAGAGTCGGACCCATTCTATTTGGACGACGCCGTTGGTTACGGCGCTTTGGCGATCCCAGTGTTCCGCTTAGGGAAAATCGCTATCGGGCTACAGCCTGCGCGCGGTTATAACATCGATCCGGCAAAATCTTATCACGACCCCGACCTAGTTCCGCCGCATAGCTATTTCGCGTTCTATGCCTGGATACGGCTGCAGTTCAACGCTGATGCCGTTGTCCACATGGGAAAGCATGGCAATTTGGAATGGCTGCCGGGTAAGTCACTCGCGCTGTCGGTTAACTGTTTCCCGGAAGCGGCACTTGGCCCGTTGCCGAACGTATATCCATTTATCGTCAATGATCCCGGTGAGGGTACACAGGCGAAACGTCGGACCTCCGCTGTCATCGTTGATCACCTGACGCCACCGCTGGCACGGGCTGAAACCTATGGACCACTTGCGGATCTCGAGCGGTTGGTGGATGAATATTACGAGGCCGCTGGTTTAGATCCCCGCCGAATTAATCTTCTACGAGAGCGGATTTTGGAACTCACACGGTCGTCGGGTCTCGACCTTGATTGCGGCATTAGTGTGAATGAACCCGCCGATGAGGCCCTTGCCAAGCTCGACAATTATCTGTGCGAGCTTAAAGAATTGCAGATCCGAGACGGGTTACATGTATTTGGGATCAGCCCGGAGGGTTCCTTACGCGATGCGCTTCTGGTAGCGCTGGTACGTCTGCCGCGTGGTGACGGGCAGGATGGCGACGCCTCTCTGATTCGGGCACTGGCGGCTGATCTGGGATTGGAAGATTTCGACCCCTTGGATTGCCTTTTGGGTGACCCGTGGACCGGACCCCGGCCGGCCGCACTAGCTGGCGACGACCCTTGGCGGACGAATGGCGATACAGTTGAGCGGCTGGAAATCTTGGCACTTGATTTGGTTGGAGGTCGCACACCGGATGACGCGTGGCCTGCAACACGGGTCGTAATTGATACCGTCCGTGACACCATCGCGCCCAGTGTGGCTGCTTGTGGCTCGGCTGAGATCAGTGGTGTGCTGGCCGCGCTAGATGGTAGGTTCGTCAATCCGGGTCCATCTGGTGCGCCGACGCGGGGGCGCGTGGAAGTTTTGCCGACGGGACGCAATTTCTACTCGGTCGATACCCGCACGGTGCCTACACCTACAGCGTGGACCCTAGGCTGGAGGTCTGCAACGCTGCTGATCCATCGACATGCCCAGGAGCATGGTGAATGGCCTCGGCGTATGGCACTTTCCGCGTGGGGGACGTCCAACATGAGGACCGGAGGGGATGATATTGCTCAAGGCTTAGCGTTGATGGGTGTTCAGCCACAATGGGACCGTGGGTCGGGCCGCGTTACGGGGTTCGAGATCATGCCCCTTGAAATACTGGACCGCCCGCGTGTAGACGTCACACTGCGGTTGTCAGGATTTTTCCGCGACGCTTTTCCGCAACAAATTAATCTTTTCGATAGTGCTGCACGCGCTGTAGCTGCTTTGGATGAGCCCTTGGATCAAAACCCCCTGGCTGCCCGTGTTGCTGAGGACGCCGCTGCGCTTATGACTGAAGGAATCGATGAGGATACCGCGCGCCGTCGCGCTGGCCACCGCGTGTTTGGCTCTAAATCTGGTGCCTATGGGGCGGGGTTGCAGGCACTGATAGACGAGCGTGGTTGGGATACCGACGCCGACCTCGCCCGCGCCTATATTGCTTGGGGCGGCTACGCCTACGGTGAAGGCGCTGAAGGTGAGCCCGAACACCGTTTGTTCGAGCGTTGCTTGAGCGGCGTAGAAGCGGTCGTCCACAATCAGGATAACCGCGAGCATGATCTTCTCGACTCCGATGATTATTATCAGTTTGAAGGCGGCCTAACGGCCGCGGTGCGCTATCTTTCAGGTGATCAGCCGGCAGTCTGGCACAATGATCATTCGCGCCCGGAAACGCCCAAGATCCGGAGCCTTGAGGACGAGATTGCCCGCGTCGTACGAGCCCGTGTGGTTAACCCAAAATGGATAGCTGGCGTCATGCGTCATGGCTACAAGGGCGCGTTTGAGATGGCAGCGACCGTCGACTATCTCTTTGCCTTTGCCGCAACTGCGCACTGCGTAAAAAACCATCAATTCGACCTAGTTTTCGATGCCTATCTTGCCGACCCAGACGTGCGGGAATTTCTAGAACGGAGCAACCCTCATGCTCTTCGCGACATGGCTGAGCGTTTGATTGAAGCACAGGATCGCGGCCTATGGCGGCCGCGGTCGAACACCGCCTGGACCTATCTCAGAGATCTGAAGGGAGTGGCCTGATGGCCAAAAAACCGCAAACAACGGAAGAATTTACTCTCGCAAACGAGAAATCAAAAAAACGAAAAGAAGCACGCGACAAGATGTTAGCTAACAAGACGGTTGAGAAAGGGTTGCTGATTGTTCACACCGGCAAGGGTAAGGGAAAATCGACGGCAGCATTCGGGGTTGCTGCGCGGGCGGTCGGTAATGGCATGAAGGTTGGTGTCATCCAGTATGTGAAGGGCAAATGGGAAACCGGTGAACGCACTGTGTTGGAACACTTTCCCGAACAGGTAACTATTCGTACAATGGGTGAGGGTTTTACTTGGGAGACCCAGGACAAAGCGCGGGACATTGCGGCGGCGGAAAAGGCATGGAAAGCCTCAAAGGAAATCATCGCCGATCCGTCTTATGACCTCGTCATCCTCGATGAGCTCAATATCGTCTTGCGCTATGACTATTTAGATCTCACTGAAGTACTGGAAGTTCTCGTTAACAAGCGCGAGATGCTGCACGTGATAGTGACAGGCCGAAACGCTAAACCGGAACTTGTAGCCGCCGCCGATCTGGTCACTGAAATGACGCAAATTAAACACCCCTTTCGTGAACAGAACGTCCGTGCTCAAAAAGGTATCGAGTTCTAAAATGGCCCTAACCGCCCTCATGCTGCAAGGTACCGGATCCGACGTCGGGAAGTCGGTACTGGTGGCAGGATTGTGTCGGGCACTAATAAGGCGAGGATTCAACGTTCGGCCGTTTAAGCCGCAAAATATGTCGAATAACGCAGCTGTAACTGCTGACGGTGGAGAAATTGGGCGCGCGCAGGCATTACAGGCCCGGGCCTGCGAGGTGGCGTTTCACACCGACATGAACCCGGTGCTCCTGAAACCGCAGACCGAAACCGGCGCGCAGGTGGTGGTTCAGGGACGGGTAGTTGGCAATGCGAAGGCGCGCGACTACCAGCTTATGAAGCCCGAATTGATGAGCTCCGTGCTGGAGAGTTTTGCGCGGCTCAGTGCGGCGGCTGATATCGTCGTTGTTGAAGGCGCGGGTAGCGCGGCAGAGGTCAACCTGCGCGCTGGAGATATCGCAAATATGGGCTTCGCCGCTGCGGCTGACGTCTCAGTGATAATGATCGGCGATATCGATCGGGGCGGCGTGATTGCGCAGCTGGTAGGCACCTGGAATTTACTGTCCGACCACGAACGGAAACTCACACGCGGCTTCATCGTTAATAAGTTTCGCGGTGATCCGTCATTGTTTCGGGATGGCCGTGCCATCATTCGGGAACATACAGGCATGACGGATTATGGTGTAGTACCGTGGTTTGAGGGTGCGTCCCGTCTGCCGCGAGAAGACGCATTTAATCTCGGCGGTGCGGATACTAAATCAGGCGTAATCAAAATCGCAGTACCTATGTTTTCCCTTATCGCCAACTTTGACGATCTCGATCCACTGCGTGCCGAACCAGATGTATCAGTGACGATGGTGAAGGAAGGTGAGGCGCTGCCTGGCGATGCCGATCTGATTCTGCTGCCTGGCTCGAAGGCGACTTTGTCTGATCTGTCTTTCTTGTTTGAGCAAGGATGGGACATCGATATCACAGCCCATGTACGGCGTGGTGGCGCAGTGATGGGAATCTGCGGCGGCTACCAGATGCTGGGCCAGACAGTATCTGACCCGGAAGGTATCGAGGGTCCGGCATCGAAAGCGCAGGGGCTTGGTTTGCTCGACATAGAGACTATGCTTACGGCGAACAAAACTCTGGTCCAGGTAACCGGTACTGAAAAGCGGTCGGGAGCGGCTATATCAGGGTACGAAATGCATATAGGCCAAACCTGCGGCTTGGGCACCGAGCGCGCTATGCTCGACCTGTCGGGTAGGCCAGACGGCGCAGTGTCGGCCGACGGGCTTGTCGCCGGATGTTACGTCCATGGAATTTTCGCCTCTGATACATTTCGGTCAGCTTTTTTGCGGCGAATTCGCCCGGGTGCGCGCGCGGCGATGAACTATGAGGCCGGTATTGAGCAAGCACTTGATGCTTTGGCCGACCATTTAGAGACGTATCTTGATATTACCGGGATGATCGATGGCTAGGTGGTTAAATCAACGCCATAACAAGCAGGAGTATTGCCATCAGTCCGGCGCCCGCCTTACGGTACAGGCTAAGTGCGCGATGTATGTCAGTTGTAGAGACATCGGTGCGCGCGCCTTCGTTCATCCAAGCATCGTCAACTATAAAGTCGCGGTACTGCCGCGGCCCTGCCAGAGAAATTCCGAGCGCACCCGCCATCGCGGCTTCGGGCCAGCCCGCGTTAATCGAGCGATGCTTTTCCGCGTCCCTGACCGCCGCCGCCCATGCTTCCCCGCCCTTGGAGCCGATTCCGACGGCAGCTACGATTACTATGAGAATACCCGAGATACGCGCCGGAACCGCATTCATTGCGTCGTCAAGGCGTGCCGCAAATTTTCCGAAATGCTCGTATGTGCTGTCGCGGTGACCGATCATGCTGTCCATAGTGTTTACCGCCTTATAGGCGAAAAGTCCCGGCAGACCGAGCAACGCAAACCAAATTACCGGTGCTACCACGCCGTCAGAAAAATTTTCTGCCGTCGATTCTATGGCGGCGCGAGCGACGCCGTGTTCGTCCAGCCGGTCCGGATCTCGGCCCACAATATGGGCCACCGCGGATCTTCCGCTGATCAACGAGACGTCGAGTCCGTTTGCCACATCGCGGACGTGATTGAAAAGACTGCGATAGGCGATCAGCACGCTGGCGATCAGAGCCCCTGCGACCCAGCCATATTCCCATTGAGCGCAAAGCCACTGGAACCCGTAGCCGACGAGTCCAGCGAGCGCGACCAAGAAAAGGGTTACCAGCAGCCCCCGCCAGAACCGCACGCGGTCCGATCTTTGTGGTCGGTTCATTTTGCGGTCGAAGAAGGCCGCCAAGCTGCCGAAAACCGCAACCGGATGGGGCACGCGGTTCCAAAGCCCCGGAGGATCGCCCAGCGCGACATCGATTGCCAGCGCCAGCATCACCACCAGCAAGGGGTGCACTGCTGCCGCGTCGGCGCTATACCATTGAAACATCATCGGCCGACAATCGCGCGGTTGCGACACGAAATCAATTGCAGCCTTTACGGGAGAAACAATTGACTACAGGGATAATGGTATGTGGCCACGGTAGCCGCGACGAAGGTGCAGTAACAGAATTTGAAAAACTGGCTGTCGCGATCCGCGAACGAGCTGAAGGTGTTCCAGTCGAGTATGGTTTCCTGGAGTTTGCAAAACCCGTCATCAAGGAAGGTTTGGGGAATCTAATTGAACAGGGTGTGACTGAGATAATGGCTGTTCCAGGTATGCTCTTTGCAGCAGGGCACGCCAAGAACGATATACCGTCGGTTCTCAACACCTGGGCAGCAAGCAATAACGGAGTAGATGTCCGTTATGGGCGTGAACTAGCGATCGATCTAAAAATGTTAAGCGCCGCTTCTGATCGAATCAAAGAAGCACTCGATTTTGCAAGCGATGATGTGCCTACTGAAGAGACACTGCTCGTGGTAGTGGGGCGCGGCGCGTCCGACCCGGATGCTAATTCCAACGTTGCGAAGGTGATGCGAATGTTGTGGGAAGGTCTCGGTTTCGGCTGGGGAGAAACCGTATATTCTGGGGTAACCTTCCCGTTGGTCGAGCCAGGGCTGGAACACGCCGTCAGGTTAGGTTATCGGCGAATTGTGGTCTTTCCCTACTTTTTGTTCACAGGCGTGCTAGTGCGAAGGATCTATGATTATACCGATAAAGTTGCTGCTCGGTATCCGAACATTGAATTCATCAAGGCGTCCTACCTTAACGACCATCCGATGGTGATAGAGACGTTCATGGAACGAATAGAAGAAATCCGACTCGGAGAAAATAATATGAACTGCCAGCTTTGTAAGTATCGCGAACAGGTTCTGGGCTTTGAATCGGAAGTCGGGTTGGCCCAGGAAAGTCATCATCATCACGTCGAAGGCATCGGTATTGGTGGCCCCCACAGTCTTAATAATGAAAATCCCCACGGTCACAGAAAAGGACACGATCATTCTCACGGAGATGGGCATGATCATCACCATCCGTATCCTCACGCGGATCACCCGCTGGGGCCAAAAACAATGAAGGGAACCGGCTGAAATCACATGGAATGGCTTCGTGATCCTGATGAAATTTACCGTAGGTCATTTGCGATCGTGCGCGAAGAAGCGGACCTATCGGTGGTTCCTGACGACATGGCAGATATAGTTATCCGGCTGGTGCATGCCTGTGGCATGCCGGAGATCGTTCCGAATATCCGCTGGTATAATGGCGTAACAGCAACCGCACGTGATGCCCTTGCTGCGGGTGCGCCGGTAATTTGCGATGCGCAGATGGTGGCGGACGGTGTGATCACGGCGCACCTTCCTGCTGGAAACCAGGTTCTTAGCATGATCCGTCTACCCAACGTGGCGACGATGGCCAAGGAACAGGGCACTACGCGCTCAGCGGCGCAGGTCGAATTATGGAAACCATTTCTTCCGGGTAGTGTGGTTGCCATCGGCAATGCGCCGACAGCGCTATTCCGTTTGCTTGAGGTGATTTCTGAGGACCCATCGCGTAAGCCAGCGGTGATTTTGGGATTTCCAGTGGGGTTTGTCGGGGCTGCTGAATCGAAATATGCGCTGCAAAAAATCCGCCCCGAGGTACCCTATATTACGCTGTTGGGCCGCCGGGGTGGCAGCGCCATGGCGTCAGCAGCTGTCAACGCGCTTGCTGGAAATTACAAAATATGAAAGACCGTTGGCTCAGTGTCGTCGGTATCGGTGAGGATGGCCTTGACGGGTTAACTCCGCGTGGGCGCATGCTGATCGATGCTGCTGAAATCTTGATAGGCGGTGAACGGCATCTTGCAATGTTGCCCGATGACGATCGTGAACGACTGACCTGGACGCGGCCGTTGACAGATCTTATGACGAAAATTTCCGAAATGCGTGGTCGACTGGTCTGCGTATTAGCCACCGGCGATCCAATGTTTTTCGGGATCGGCGTGACGCTGTTGAAACACTTCGCGGCCGAAGAAATGGATGTCGTGCCGTCGCTTTCGGCGTTTACGCTCGCTGCCGCGCGACTTCGCTGGGCTCTTGCGGATGTCGACCAACTGACCCTGCATGGTCGTCCGGCCAGCCTAATAGTACCGTTCATCCAGCCCGGCTCCCGGTTACTGATCTTGGCCGACGGCTCGGGCACCCCGGCGCAGGTGGCTGACATCCTCACCGAGCGTGGTTATGGGGATAGCGAGATGACTGTTTTGGAACATATGGGAGGTGCTTGTGAACGCCAACTGGTTGGGGATGCCGGCAATTGGGACCACGACGATATCGCGGCGTTTCACACGCTTGCTGTCAACTGCGTCGCTGGTACGGATGCCGTTATTTTGCCGCGAATTCCCGGTCTGCCGGATGAAGCGTTTAGCAGCGACGGCAACATTACCAAACGCGAAGTCCGCGCCTTTACACTCTCCGCTTTGGCGCCGGTGCCAGGACAACATCTTTGGGATATCGGCGCTGGATGTGGGTCGGTAGCGATTGAATGGATGCGGACTCATCCGGCTTGCCGGGCGTCGGCTATCGAAAGCCGTGCCGACCGGATTGGTCTAATCGCTCGCAACGCTGTCGCGCTTGGCGTTCCACGTCTTCGGATGATAGAGGGAGAAGCGACCGAGGTGCTGGCGCAGCTAGATGCGCCAGATGCCGTTTTCGTCGGGGGTGGTGGTTCCAATCCCGAGTTGCTCGATCTTTGTTGGAAAGCGCTTAAGCCAGGCGGTCGTCTAGTCGCTAACGCCGTAACTCTGGAAAGCGAAGGCACTTTGGCAGTATTTCGCGAGGCATATGGCGGCAATCTTGCACGCATATCAATTTCCCGTGCGGAGCCCGTCGGTTCTCTCACTGGTTGGAGACCGACCATGCCCGTCACCCAGCTTGCCGCTGTGAAAATCTGATGGTCGGCAGGCTGTATGGCGTTGGAGTGGGTCCCGGGGACCCCGAGCTGTTGACCCTGAAAGCGTTGCGAATCCTAAAATCTGTTCCTGTTCTAGCGTGGCCCGCCCCAGAAGAAGGCCCCAGCTTGGCACGTCAGATCGTTGCTGAGCACCTACCTGGAACCCAGCGTGAGATCGCCATCCGCATGCCGCTGTTGCCGGCTCGGTTCCCATCCGACGATGTATACGATAAGGCGGCCATAGAGATTGATGATGCCCTCTCCGCCGGCGACGATGTTGCCGTAATTTGCGAAGGCGATCCCTTTTTTTATGGATCGTTCATGTATTTGTTCGGACGCCTTGTCGGTGACCATGCCATCGAGGTTGTGCCCGGTGTCTCGTCTCTGACCGCCTGCGCAGCCGCGCTTGGGTCTCCGCTATCAGCCAAGAACGATGTACTATCGGTGATCCCGGGCCCGTTGGATGCCAAGACGCTCGCAAAACGTTTGGTAGAGGCTGACGCTGCCGCGATCATTAAGGTTGGTCGGCATCTTGAAAAAATCCGTAGTGTGCTGGCTGATCTTGGCCTGTCCGAAAATGCTCGCTATATCGAACGCGCGACCATGGACAAACAGCGAGTCGTGAGATTGGCCGATGTCGGAGACGGCGACGCGCCTTATTTCTCCATGATCCTTTTACACAAGCGCGCCCAAGCATGGAAATGACTGGGCCTGCAATTATAGTACTCGGGCCGGGCGGGATAGTAACTGCGCGGAAAGTTAAATCCGCGGTTTCCGGTAGCAATATTCATGGTTTGGCGAGCCGATTGCAGGACGTGGATATTGTATTTGAAGATACCGGATATCATGTTCGTGCTTTGTTTGAACATGGTACACCCGTGATTGGTATTTGTGCTGCAGGGATATTGATCCGGCTATTGGGCTCGGCTCTGTCTGACAAGACCACCGAACCTGCCGTCATTGCCGTCGCCGAAGATGGCTCTACTGTAGTTCCACTTCTGGGAGGGCATCATGGGGCAAATGAATGTGCTAAAACGATTGCGGACGCGATTGGTGTTTCGGCCGCCATTACAACGGCCGGGGATCTGCGTTTCGGTGCCGGACTTGATAATCCACCCTCCGGGTGGGTGTTAGCTAATCCAAGTGACGTAAAGTCTTTTACGGCTGACCTGTTGGCCGGGGAGGCGGTGAGCCTCGACGGCACTTTACCTCAATTTATTGCCGACACACAGATCCCGAGAGACCTTTCCGGCGCGCTCCGTATCTCTTCAACGCCGTATTGTGATCCCGGTAATGCCAAGCATTTGGTTTATAACCCCGCAATAGTTGCTATAGGGGTCGGCTGCGAACGAGGCACTGAGCTGGATGAACTGGAGGCGTTGGCGGATAAAGCACTGAGAGAGGCGAATATCGCCCCTTCAGCTATCGCCGGGGTATTTTCCCTAGACCTTAAGGCGGACGAGCCGGCAGTCCATGCACTGGCAGTATCTCTGAACGTGCCCGCCAGATTCTTTGATGCAGAGACGCTGGAGGCTGAAACACCGCGGCTGCAAAATCCGTCTGACGTGGTTTTTCGTGAAGTTGGGTGTCATGGCGTATCGGAAGCTGCCGCGCTCGCGGCCTGTGGCCCAGAAGGTAATTTGATTTCTGCCAAGATCAAATCCGCGCGAGCCACCTGTGCTCTTGCGCTGGCGCCATCTCCAATAGTATTAGCCGATACCGGTCTACCGCAAGGCCGGCTGCTGATTGTTGGAACCGGGCCCGGAAGTGACGGTTGGATGACTTCGGAGTCGGAATCTGCGGTGGCGTCAGCGACTGATCTTGTGGGCTACACGTTGTACCTGGATATTCTTGGACCCCGCGCAGTAGGCAAGAATCGTCACGATTTTCCGTTGGGCGAAGAGATGGCCCGGGCGCATGCCGCGCTCGATATTGCGGCAACGGGCAAAACGGTCGCCTTGGTTTCGTCCGGCGATCCTGGAATTTACGCGATGGCGACCTTGGTATTCCAACTCCTAGAAACCAGCGGCCACGCTGACTGGAAACGTCTTGCGATCGAGGTCTGTCCTGGGATTTCCGCGCTGCAGGCCGCGGCCGCTAGATCAGGCG
>CEUN01064008.1_pt1 | contig 10454 bp, 10 predicted proteins | sample 361501 | NCBI WGS metagenome assembly CEUN01 (sample SAMEA2622801, study PRJEB7988) | marine metagenome | biome: marine biome (ENVO:00000447); feature: marine epipelagic mixed layer (ENVO:xxxxxxxxx); material: "saline water (ENVO:00002010), including plankton (ENVO:xxxxxxxx)" | depth 120 m | reverse complement strand
TCCAATAGCTACGAATCAGATTACGTAGCATAAGAAGAAATTTGTTTAATTATGATTTTACTAATTTGGATCCACAATCACTACAAAAGCTGGCATCTTCTTCAATATCATCTTTATTACAAACAACACAGATAATCTTTTTTCTCTTTTTGGCAGCAAAAGTTATTTCTGATGTAACAATCCCTGTGGGTACTGCTATAAGCCCATAACCCATGATCATTACCATAGCAGCAATTGCCTGTCCCAGATTTGTAATAGGAGAAATATCTCCATAACCTACAGTTGTTAAAGTAACAATTGCCCAATAGATGCTCCTTGGAATATTGTCGAAGCCAGCTTTCTCTCCCTCAACCAAATACATTATTGATCCTAAAATGATAACAATATTGAATACTGCAAATAAAAAGACCATAATTTTTCTTCTACTAGCAATCATGGCTTTTCTTAGTAAATCGGCTTCTCCCATAAACTGAACAAGTTTTAATACTCGAAAAATCCTTAAAACTCTTAAAACTCGAATTACAGTAAACACCTCCGTGCCTGGTACAAACAAACTTATATATGTAGGAATTATAGCAAGAAAATCAATTACTCCAAAAAAACTAAAAATATAACTGATTGGCTTTCGTATAGAATAAATACGTAGTAAATATTCAATAGTAAATAATATAGTAAATACCCATTCCGCTATATAAAAAATTTCACCATACCGTAATCGATAATCATTAATGCTATCTAGTAAAACCGTTATAATGCTTAATACAATTGCGATAATTAAAAATATATCAAATATTTTTCCAGCCTTTGTATCAGTACCATAAATAATTACTTTAATTTTTTCTCGCATAGGATTTATAAACTAAGAGATAAAAGGCTGTAAACTAAAATAGAATGAATTTTTCCAATATTTAATTGGGATATCGATTTAATAACTCTGTAAGTAATTCTTGTTCATTATCATTTAAGATAAAACCACTTTGATACTTTTCTAGAGTTTTCTTTTCATCTTTACTTATATTTTTATTTATTAAATGGTCAAATAGTATATTATCATTAGAAAAACCATGATTAATCAGAAGTGATTCACGAACCAATCGATAATTTTCAACATCAACTATCTTTTGGTAATGTTCTTCCAGCACATTAGATAATTTTTCAGCTTCTTCGATATTGTTAATTATTACATTGTATTCTTCTTCATTTCTGTCATTGTAAGTACTAAGTAATAATTGCTTAAAATTGAACTCACTAGGATAATCTAATGTTTCGATTACATTCTGAATTTTTTCAATATTCTGAAGTGTAAAGTTTTTTTCATTCAAAATGATCTCATCATAAGAATTAGCTATACCCTTTAATTGAGAATTTCTTATTTCATCCACTTGTGCATGTAAATTCTGAATGTTAAAAAGAAGAATTGCACAAAATAAAGTTATATTTCTTAAATACTGCATATACACTATAATACGAATATTAAATGAAATATTCAGCAACCAAAATTTTTATAGATATACAAAGTTGGATTCTATAATTTGTGAATATGAAACTTCAAAATAAAAAAATATTAAACATATTAAATAATGCACTTGAGATAGAACTAGCTGGAGTCGTCAAATACACACACTATGCATTCATGGTTCAAGGACCATATAGATTAACAATAGTTGAGTGGCTCAGAGGGCAAGCAAAAGAGTCCCTATTACACGCTGAAACAGTTGGTGAACATATTACTAGCCTAGGTGAGCATCCTTCTTTAAAAATTAGTGACTTATTAGAAACTCATAAACATTCAACAGAAGACATTTTAATTGAATGCTTAGATCATGAACGAGCAGCAATAAAAGCTTATTACTTGTTACTCAAACATGTAGAAGGAAAATCAATTATGCTTGAAGAGTTTGCTAGAAATCAGATTGCAGCAGAAGAAATGCATGAAGCAGAAATTAAAAAAATGTTGAGAGATAATTTTTAATTTTTTCACTCTTCCGCAATTATCGTATCATAAAGTTCAATTAGACTATCAGGAGAAAAATTTTTCATATATCCATATCCTCGTAAAATACCTTCTATCTCCATTGACAGTCCTGATTGATAATAGTCTACAAGGTAATCCAACCTTTTTACAGATTCACTGACAGTATTGTAATTTCCAATACGTAATGCTGCATTTTTAATAGGAATTAGCTCATAATTATCAGTAGACATAAGAGCATCCAAAAATTCTTTATATGCACCCTTTCCGTCGCCTTCTTCTTCACCTATCATAATATGTAACTGATGATGATAATCACTAAGAAATTGAAAAGCATTTACTTTATTTTGCATTAATGATCTTTCATCAAATTGATTTGTTTTCATGCAGGATGATAAGATAAATACCAAGCATACAATTATAAGTTCTTTTATATACATAACTATCCCTTTTAAAATTTTATGGTTTAAATAATTCACTATTATGATACAGCATATATTTTGAAGTTTCATAGAAACCTTTTACTAATTCGCTATATTTTATTGTCATGTTTGGGTGATTGTCCTTGATATTTTTCAAAGAACCTTCTGATTTTAAATCATACAATTTAATATTTGTGCCATCATGATACATTGTTAGGTAAAATTGATTACCCATAATACCAATTGTAGGAAACCCCCGATCTTTTCCAACAATTAAAGCATAACTATCTTGATCTTTTTTAAGTGACATCAAGTCCTGGCCTAAAGTTTGATTGTGATAACTAATGCCAGCGAAGCCAGCTGCAGTAGGCATTAGATCAGGGAGCATTGAAACTTCATTTCTAATAATCCCTTTTTGTTTTAATCTATTTCCATAAATAATAAATGGGACATGATAAGATCTTAATAAAAGTTCATAATCAGAAAGCGGCATGTGCTCTGCCCATGGATCAGATGTTCCATGATCTCCAAATAAAAAGAAAACTGTGTTTTCAAAATAAGATGAACTCTTTGCATATGAAAAATACTCTCCAACTGCATGATCAAGTAATCTCATTGCATTATATTGATCCAAAGAATTAAAACCAGCACGACTTAATTCATCTTTAGATAGATTTTGAATCTCAAATCCTTTTACATCATTTGGAATAGAGTATGGTCTATGGTTTGTTGCTGTTTGAATAATTGCAAAAAAAGGTTTATCAGAATCAATATTTTTAAATATTTGATGTGATTCTTTAAATAAATCGTGGTCAGAAACACCCCAAACATCTAATCTTGGACTTTCTAAGTCATCCAATTCAGTTATAGTTAAATCATCAATATTTAACTGCAAAAAACCCCGAATATTTGCCCATCCTGCGCTGCCTCCCATTATATAATGCTTTTCATAATTTTGAAAATCATTAATAATTGAATATTGTTTATTTATTCTTGGATTGCGAGATGAAGTTTTGACTCTTGCAACATCTGGAATTCCAGTCACCATTGTGAATACAGATCTAGCAGTACCAATAAATGGTACATAAAAACGACTAAATAAAATACCATCATTTATGATTTTGTCAAGATTTGGAGTTGCGTTTAATGGATTTCCAATAGCACTTAATCTATTCGCTCCAACAGATTCTAAAAATATAATAATTATGTTTGGTTGCGAGTTTTTATTGGTCGAACTAGAAAAAGATCTACTATAATTTAAATTTATAGAATCAGGCCTGCTTATTGAAAAATAATTAGATAACTGTGGATAATATTTTTTAGTTCTAAGAATATCAAAATCATCCTTTGCAAAACGCCTAGTATCATTATAGTATAATAACGGGTTTAATCCTAAAGCAGAAATAAATGAATTATTAGTAAAAAAAGCATCACTCCACCTCAAGGGGTATTGCTTAATTGTTCCCCATAGACTAAACAAAATAATTAAACTATTTATGCAAACTAATAAAATCCTTTTTCTTATAGATATAACTTGCTGATTTCTAATCAATATTTTATACGTTAATTCAAAGAGATATTTAAATGCAACAAACACTAATGATAAAATGAAAAGTATCAATATAACTGGATAGCTTTCCCATATCATCTGAGAAGAAATACTTGGGTTCTCTAAAAATCCTATAACACTTATATCTACTCTTCTTCCAAGATATGAATAATGGCCAAAATCAACTGAATAGAATAAAAGCAAAAATATAATAGCTATATAATTGTAGATTTTTGAAAGTTGCTTAACTAAGTAAGAATTAGTGAGATTTACATATGGTATTACTGATAAAATAAAATGTGGTAAACTTATCATAACAGCTAATCGTAGATCAAATTTAATTCCAATAAATATAGCTTTAATAAGCGTTAAAAATGTATAGCTCTCAGAAGTAGAATTAAAAAACAGAAAAAAGGAAATTCTAAATATTATCAGTAATAAGAAAAATGTAAGAATATTTCTAAATATAAAATTTATTCTCCGTGATAGATAAAACATGCTATTTGGATAGATCAACAAACAATTAATAATAAGCTAAATATTCTTTTTTGAAAAAGTAATAATTAAAGGTATGTTATAGAGGTTTATGATAAAAAATAATTTTAAAATTAATAATTTTAATAATGCCAATCAATTTGGCATGGGGTTTCTCATTTAAAACTGAGAAAATAATTTATATAACAACCCCTAAGCCTTCAATGACTTAGGGGTTTTTTTTTATAGGTAATAATAATGTGTGGAATATTTTCATATAAAGGAAATAAATATAATTGGTCAGATCTATCCGCGGATTTTGGCTTAATTAATTATCGTGGACCTGATAATAGCCACTATGAAAGAATTCATGATAATATATTATTTGGTTTTCATCGATTGGCAATAATGGGCGTAGGTGAATTAGGTAACCAACCAATGAAACATCCAGATGATAATTCTATAACATTAATTTGTAATGGTGAAATTTATAATTATAGAGAACTTGCAAATAAATACGGTTTTGATTTAAAAACTGGTTCAGACTCTGAAATCATATTGCGAATGTATAAATCAATCGGTATTGAAAAAACGGTGCTTGAATTGGATGGAGTCTTTATGTTTGTTTTACATGATGCAAAAATAAATACATTATTTGCATCTAGAGACCCAATGGGTGTGCGCCCTGGATTTTTAGGAACAAAAGGGAGTGATGTATTTATATCTTCAGAAGCAAAACCTATTATTAATTTTTGCGATAAAGTCATTCCTTTCCCTCCAGGGACTTGGTGGAGTTCTGATGATATAAATAAATATAATAGATATTTTTATTATCAATCAGATACGATCAATGAATTTGATGAAAATATTTTATGTAAAAATATTCGTAATCTTTTAATCGAAGCAGTAAAAAAAAGACTAATGTCTGAACGAGAAATAGGATGCTTATTATCTGGAGGACTTGATTCAAGTCTGATTACAAGTTTAGTATCAAAATACCAAGGAAATGATCAACTTAATACCTTTTCGATTGGAATGAAGGGGAGTATTGATTTAGAATACTCACAACATGTTGCCAACTTTCTAAATACCAAACATCATCAAATAATTATTTCAGAAAATGAGTTTTTAAATGCAATTGAAACGGTTATATACAATATCGAATCTTATGATACTACTACAGTTAGAGCTAGTGTGGGAAATTATCTAGTATCCAAGTACATTAAAGAGAATACGGATTGTAAAGTTATTTTTAATGGTGATGGGAGTGATGAAGTATGCTGCGGATATGTATATCTTAAAAATGCTCCTTCAAAAGAAGATCTTCAAAATGAAAGTGAGCGATTGATAAAAGAAATATTCTATTTTGATGTTTTACGATCAGATCGAAGCATCAGTTCTAATGGACTAGAAGCACGAACACCGTTTTTAGATAAAGCATTTGTAAAGTATTATCTATCAATCCCGGCTCAATTAAAACAATTTAATGGTACTGATAGATTAGAAAAGTATTTGCTTAGAAAAGCATTTGATAATCAGAATGTTTTACCAAACGAAGTTTTGTGGAGGCGTAAATGTGCTTTTTCAGATGGTGTCAGTTCCCAAAATAAATCTTGGCATAAAATTATTCAACATCACGTTGATGGTATCATCACAGATAAAGAATTTTTAGATCAAAAAAATAATTATAAGCATTGCCCGCCTCAACTGAAAGAAAGTTATTATTATCGTAAAATCTTTGATTCCTTTTTTGAAGATCATCATACATTAATTCCCCATTATTGGATGCCAAAATGGACTTCTACTAATGATCCATCAGCAAGAGAACTGGTAGGTTATTCAGAATAATTAAATTTATTTTATATAAGAAACATTAATAATAAATAAATAAATTCTTAGAAATATAAATGAGAAATATTCTATAACAACTATGGATATGAATAAAAAAAATAAAGAAAAATTAGGGGTCCTTATTCCTGGTATGGGTGCTGTTGCGAGTACATTTATTTGTGGAGTAATCGCTTGCAATAAAGGATTAGCCAAGCCTATTGGAAGCATGACCCAAATGGGTTCTATTCGATTAGGAAAAAGAACTGAAGATCGATCACCAATAATTAAGGACTTTGCTCCATTAGCTGATTTAAAGAATTTAGTTTTTGGCGGATGGGATATCGCTGATGAAAATGTTTATGAAATTAGTATTCGATCTGAGGTTTTAGATAAAAATTTATTAAATGATCTAAAATCTGATCTAGAATCAATAAACGTATACAAGGCTGTATTTGATGAAAAATTTGTAAGAAGATTATCTGGTGATTGGGTTAAGACAGGTAAGAACAAAATGGATCTAGCTAATCAGGTAATGGATGATATAAAAGATTTTAATAAAAAATCAGGAGCAACAACCAACGTGATGATTTGGTGCGGAAGCACTGAGATATATCTTGAACCTTCTGAAGTTCATTCCAGCTTATCCAAGTTTGAAGAAGGCCTTGAAGATAATCATCCCGAAATCTCTCCAAGTATGATTTATGCATATGCAGCAATAAAATTGGGCATTCCATATGCAAATGGTGCTCCAAATTTATCAGCTGATATACCAGCTCTTGAAGAGCTTTCCCAGCAAACAAATTGCCCTATTGCTGGAAAAGACTTTAAAACAGGGCAAACATTAATGAAGACAATTTTGGCTCCTGGATTAAAAGCTAGACAATTAGGAATAAATGGATGGTTTTCAACTAATATACTTGGAAATAGAGATGGAGAAGTGCTTGATGATCCGGATGCATTTAAAACAAAAGAAGAAAGTAAATTAAGCGTTTTAGATACAATACTAGAACCTGATAAAAATCCCGAGCTATATAATGATTTATATCATAAAGTGAGAATTAATTATTATCCTCCGAGAGGTGATGATAAAGAGGGCTGGGATAATATAGATATTTTTGGTTGGTTAGGATATCCAATGCAAATTAAAGTAGATTTCTTATGCAGAGATAGTATTTTAGCTGCACCAATTGTCCTCGATTTAGTTCTATTTCTTGATCTAGCAAAGAGATCTGAAATGAGTGGTATTCAAGAATGGTTATCCTTTTATTTTAAAAGTCCAATGTGCTTACCAACCTTATATCCGGAACATGATCTTTTTGTTCAGCTTGCTAAATTGAAAAACACCTTACGCCATATTATGGGTGAAGATCTTATTACTCATCTTGGCTTGGATTATTATCAAAGTTAGATAATTGAAACTAGTTATCATTGCTGCGGGTAGAGGATCAAGAATATCATCTATATCCAATGGTATACCAAAAATATTAATAGAAGTTTTTAATCAAACTTTATTAGAACATCTCATAAAAAATTGTGAGTCTGTAGGGATTTCAGATATAGTTTTAGTTACCGGCCATCAATCTGAAATGATACATGATTACATATCTAAGAATGAATTCAATATTAATATTGAATTAACATATAATAGTGATTGGGATTTACCTAATGGAATAAGCGTCTTAGCATCTAAAAATAATATTCCTAAAGGTCATGATTTTATGATATCAATGAGTGATCATTATTATAATAGTGATTTATTGATAAAGATAATGGAAAGTGAGTTATCTAATACAATTGTAAATGTAGGCTCTGATTATAAAACTGACGCTATTCATGATCCTGATGATGCAATGAAATTAATTATTGATAAAGATTCTGAAATTGTTAGTGCAATGTCTAAAGATTTACGTAAATACAATGCAGTTGATTGCGGATTATTTAAATGTAAATATGAATTTTTCTCAATTCTAGAGAAAACAAAAAGTAATGGTAATTATTCATTATCAGATGCTTGTAACATATTGATTAACAACCAAGATCTTGGAGGTGTAAATATTGATGATAGTGTTTGGCTGGATATTGATACACCTGAAGCTCTGGATTATATAAAAAAGAATCGAAAATTATTTAAAGAATAAAACAACAGGTTCTAATAATTGAACATATACTATTACGCAAATCAAGTATACCAATATGGCCATATAAAGCCGGTATTTGCACAAACGGGGGGTACGTTTGTTGTAAACAAATTTAATCGATTTCTTAGGTTTAAGTTTTATATGAATAATCCAGATGTGATTATTAGAGATCTTAGAAAAGAAATAGATCTAAGTGGCGTAATCATATCATGCTCCAATACGATTATAAAAAAAAACAAAGATACATCCATTTCTATATTTATTGGACATGGTGCAGGCGATAAAAAATATGGTGGTTCAGCACATTGCTTGGAAACATATGATTATCATTTTATTTCTGGTGATAAACATCTACATAAAATAAAAGATGTTGGAATTACAATTGCCGAAGAAAAACTAATTAAAATAGGATATCCAAAATTTGATGAATATTTAGATAGCAAATTAAATAAAGATCAATATTTAGAATATTTGGGAATAGTAGATAAATCAAGGAAAAATATTTTATATGCACCTACATGGAAGTGGGGTGATGGAACGTTAAGAAGGTTTGGGAAAAAGTTTTGTAAGGAAATAAGTAGAGATTATAATTTAATTATTAGACCACACTTTGAAGATAGAAGCTATATAATTAAATTAAAATTGTGGGCAAAATTAAATGGGCTAAAACATGTTTATTTTTCAAATCCTGCAAAAATAATTAAAAATAATACAATGAATGACTTTGCAATATCAGATCTTTTGATAAGTGATACTTCATCAATTAACTACGAATATTTAATAACATGTAAACCAATTATTATCGTAGATAATAATTATGATCAACTTCATAATATGCCCACAGATTTAAATATTTTAGATATTGTTCAAACTTATCAAAGTAACAAAAATGATATTTGCTCAATGATAGATTTCGAGCTTAATAGAAACACTTTTGATAATTATAATAAAATGTTGCATAACTGTTTCTATTTTAATGATGGAAAAAGTTCTCAAAGAGCAGCAGACTTTATAAAATCATTAAACATATGAATTCATTAGAGAACCCGTATGCATCAGCACTTGATGGATTAACATTGCATGATCCAGTTCAGGCTTTTTTTAATTTTTGCAAAGAAAGAGAAAATATTCGATTAAAAAGAAATAATGGAGATGTATTTCCGTGGTCTGATGACCCCATTTTTCAACAAGGAAGATTTTTAAATGTTTTTCGAGAAGATGACCGTGGAAGTAAAGCAATAATAAAATTTGCCAAAAATTTAGATAAGGATTTACCTACATTAATTCATGCTTTATTTTTTTCTAGATGGTGCAATAGACAAGAAACACTCGACCAACTAAGACCATCAATATTATCTCAACCAAAAGAATTATTAGAAAATCTACAGGATCTTGATATTTGGTGTAATAAAACAGCTTATCCAGTGGAACCTGTATATTGGAATGGTAAGAAATTTAATCGAATGGATAGTGCCACAATTCTTTTTCAAAGCATTAAAGAGCCATTAACAAATATTATTATGGAAGCAAATGGAGATGTAATTGAAGCTACAAGATTAGTTAATGATCAATTTCAAATGAAAAATGATTTTCCAATTTTTATGGCTGTTATTGATATTGCTTGGTTTCGGCCAGATATAATTAATCCTTCAAGCCATGTACCTACAGGAATTGGTGCAGTTGCTTTCTTAGATAGACTTCAAAAATATTTTGGACTTGATGATCATCAACAAACCTGCGATCGTATGATCAAAATACAAGAAGAATATTGGCCAGAAGCTAAACGAAAGTTTCAACCAATTGATATTGAATATCTTTCATGTGAATGTAGGAAATATTATAGCTACGTTAATGGAACAAAACTGTTTGAAGGAAAAAACGTATTTAACCCTAAGGCATAAAGTAATAATAAGATAGATTATCTAAATCCATAATTTATAACATTTGTTTAATTCGAATATAATCACCAGAAGTTTGAAGGATCACTGTAACTGAAAATTCTTCACGGTTCCTCCAGAACCAGCCATGATATCCATCAAACTCTGCTTTTAGCTCTCCACTATCTGATG
>CEUN01060323.1_pt1 | contig 10463 bp, 14 predicted proteins | sample 361501 | NCBI WGS metagenome assembly CEUN01 (sample SAMEA2622801, study PRJEB7988) | marine metagenome | biome: marine biome (ENVO:00000447); feature: marine epipelagic mixed layer (ENVO:xxxxxxxxx); material: "saline water (ENVO:00002010), including plankton (ENVO:xxxxxxxx)" | depth 120 m | reverse complement strand
GGTATGTTTGCGTTGCTTGAGCGGGACGACATCCGAGGGGGTGTCGGCGATCACCCGCGCTTCGGGATATCGGCCGGCCAGCCCGTGCAACAACGGTTCGGAGCGGCTGATCAGCCGGGGCGGATCGACTCTCATGGCATCCGATGCCAGCGCACCATCGGGGTCATCAAAGCGACGCGTTAGAACCGGTCCCTTGTCGTCATGGGCATCGGCCTTGATCTGGACGGCGACCCAGGCTCCTTCCTGCACGAGCTTAGAAATCGCTTCGCCGCTTCGTTCAACATCGGCTTCCTTCGCGCGAAGGAACCCCTCGACGTTTTCTCCCAGGTCGACAAACGCTGCCTTCAGCCCCGGCACCACACGGGTTACGCGCCCGACGAACACATCGCCGACACGATGCCCCCTGGCGGGACGGTCGATGTGAAGTTCGGCCAGTCGATCGCCTGCCATCAGCGCGATCCGCATGGCCCGCGGTGTGGTTTCGACAAGCAGCGTATCGATCTCGTCAGCCATCTGCCCTTCCACCTCAGCCAGGCCGGATCCCGGCGGCCTGCAACAGTCCCATGGTCTCATGGAGCGGCAGACCCACCACGTTGCTGTAGGAGCCGTTCAGAAAGGACACAAAGGCTGCCGCCCGGCCCTGAACGGCGTAGCCGCCAGCCTTTCCATCCCACTCACCGCTATCAAGATACCAGTCGATCTCCTGATCCGAGAGACGTTTGAAACCGACCCGGGTGGTGACATGACGCTGCCACATCCGCTCACCGGCCACGACACACAAGCCGCCATAGACGACATGTCGCCGCCCGGACAGGAGACCGAGACAATGCCGGGCCTCCTGCCTGTCTGTGGTTTTTGGTAGGGCACACCGGCCCAGGGCCACGACCGTGTCGGCAGCCAGAACCACGGTATCGCTCTCTCCCGATGCAACGGCACGAGCCTTGGCTTCGGCCAAGCGGCCTGCCAGGGCACGGGGCAGTTCGGACTTGTGCGGGGTCTCATCGATATCGGCAGGCACAATACTAGCCGGCGTCACGCCGATCTGTGCCAACAGATCGGCCCTGCGCGGTGACGCCGAAGCCAGGATCAGGCGCGGTTCAGCCATGGCTCCGTTCGCGATCGAAGGCCAGGCTGGCGATGTTGTGCGCGGTCCCGGCGCTGCCTGATGATCCAAATGCCATGAGATACCCGACCGGCCGTTGTCACAAAGGTTGCGGGATCATGTCACGATCCAGTACCGCCTGACAGCACAGCCACGGTTCAGATCGCAGAAAGTGTCGCAGCGGGAAAGCGGTCGCCGATGCGCTGGCGGATATGCTCCCGAACCTGCCTGTAGGCATCAAGAATCGTCTCACGACTGCCCTCAATTGACGTCGGATCGAAGGTCATCCAGTACTCCACCTCCAGCGCGGCGTACCGTGTGAGCTCGATTGCGCGGTGCTGGGCTTCCGGCGACAGCGTAATCACGAGATCGTAACTCTCGGTCTCATCCTCGAAGTCGTCGAAGGTCTTCGGCTTGTGGCGCGACATGTCGATGCCGATTTCGTCCATCACAGAGACCATGAAGGGGTCGGCTTCGTCATAGGGCCTGACACCCACTGAATCGACGAACACCCTGCTGCCGAACAGGCTCTTCATGATGCCTTCAGCCATGGGCGACCGGACGGCATTGAAGTTGCAGACGAACAGGACTGCGCCGGGGAGATCGGACATGACCTCAGCCCCGGATGTGAAGAACACAGATCAGAGTGAAAATCCGACGCGAGGTTTCCTCGTCGATGGTGATGCGGCCATCGAGATTGTCGCGCAGCAGCTCGGCTCCTTCGTTGTGAAGGCCACGCCGACCCATGTCGAGAGCCTCGATCCTGGACGCCGGCGCATTCTTTATGGCCTCGAAGTAACTTTCACAGACGGTGAAGTAGTCTTTGACGATGCGACGGAACAGCTTGAGCGGAACCACGACCTCGCCGAGATCATCGGCCTTGTCGTCCCGCACCTCAAAGACAAGGCTGCGCCCGTCCCGAATGGAAAGGCGTACCTTGTAGGGTCCCGGTGGCATGTCGACCGGCTTGAACAGGTTGTCTTCAAGGAGGTCGAAGATCGCGACCCCCATCTCGTGCTCGACCTCAGGGCTACGGCGCACGACCAGACGGTCATCAAGTTCAACATCGATGATCCGTGCTTGGGGGTCGGATTCGGGTTCGGCTTCGCTCATCACCCTGTCCAAACGACGGCGAGCGCCCGTGGCCCTGCCCGCGACGTGGTTGCGCGGCTAGAGATCAAACACAGGACTGTGGCGCGGACGGTTGTCGGCCATCTGTGGTTCACCAATATCCGCAACACGACCGACGATGGAGTCGGCTTCGATCTGGATGTGCCCGCCACCGTGGAAGACCAGCGTGATTGACACGCCACTCTCGGTCCGGGCTTCGCTGACGATCGTCATAAGCTCAGCCTTGTCACCACCGCCCAAACCGCCAAGATCCCAGGCCGTGGCTGAGGACACACCGTCAAAAACCAGGGCACATTCGACCTGCAGCAGATTGTGGCCGGTCATGGCGTCGTGCTCCTGCTCGTAACAGAAACGGCGGAACAGTGCAGCGAAACGCCGTTCCTCATCCAGGAACGTCACCTCCGAAAGTGGCATCAGCGCGTCCTGGAGGACGGCCGAAAACACCTCCAGATCGTCGTCGTCGCCTGCCTTAAGTTTGAGAGCCGATGTTTCCATTTAACCCGCCAAACGTTCAATCCTTGCGCCACACGATGCCAACTTGTCGACCAGCCGCTCGTAGCCGCGATCGAGATGGTACACGCGATTGACAATTGTCTCACCCTCAGCCGCCAGCCCGGCAAGAACCAGACTGACCGAGGCGCGAAGATCCGTCGCCATCACAGGCGCACCGTGCAGGCTCTCGACACCCCTGACGATGGCTGAACCACCATGCACCTGGATATCGGCGCCCATACGCATCAGTTCGGGAACATGCATGAAGCGGTTCTCGAAGATGTTTTCATGGATGTGAGATTCACCTTCGGCCGTTGCCATCAGGCTCATGAACTGAGCCTGTAGATCGGTCGCGAACCCGGGATAGGGTGTCGTAGTGATATCCACCGCCAAAAGCCGGCCGTTAGCACGGCAAGCCGTGATGCCACGATTGGACGGTTGTATCCCGACACCGGCCGCCTCCAGCGCCTGAACGGCGTCGCCCAGAAACTCGGTCGATGTGTTCAGAAGTTCGATCTCGCCATCTGTCGCAGCAGCCGCCATGGCATAGGTTCCGGTCTCGATCCGGTCCGGAATGACATGATGGCTGGCGCCATGCAGGCTTTCCACACCGTTGATCCTGATCGTGGCCGTGCCGGCACCTTCAATATCAGCGCCCATGGCATTCAGACAGATTGCAAGATCGGCGATCTCCGGTTCCTGCGCGGCCTGGCGCAGCACGGTCATGCCCTGCGCCAGGGTTGCCGCCATCATGACATGCTCTGTGGCACCAACAGAGATCATCGGGAAGGTGATATCGGCGCCTTTCAGACGACCGGGAACCTCACCCAGCAGATAACCGTCTTCCAGGTCAATCCGTGCACCGAGCGCCTCAAGGCCCATGATGTGAAGATCGACGGGCCGGGTCCCGATCGCACAGCCGCCCGGCAGCGAAACCTTGGCCACACCGGAGCGTGCCAGCAAGGGGCCGAACACAAGCACGGAGGCGCGCATCTTCCGGACAAGGTCATAAGGTGCCGTGGTCGAGGTAATCTCTGGGACATGGAGAGTCATCCGGCCAGTCCGGCGCGGATCGTCCGAAACCGTGGCTCCCAGAACCTCGAGAACCTGCTTCAGGGCAGCCACGTCAGCCACGTCAGGCATGTTTTCGAGAGTCAACGGCTTGTCGCTCAACAGCGCGGCCACCATCAGTTTCAATGCCGCATTCTTTGCGCCTGTCACGGCGATCTCACCCTTGAGGGGCACACCGCCAGCAATTCCAATTCGATCCAACGATCACACTCCGCATATCAGGCGCCCACATCTCATACACTGGCGGCACGACGGATCAAAACAATGGCGGGGATAGGGCGAAATTTGGTCGTGGACTAAGGCCCGCAGGCGTTGAGCCTCGCGCGTCGACAACGATCCGCACGGAGCCACCGGGCAAAACGCGAATATCAGCGATGCTGCCCTTCACAGTGATCAACTGGCCGGGCAACAACGAGGCTGCAACCGGATTGCCCGACCAGACCTTAAGGTCATGGACAGCACCATCAACACCAAACTCATCCATTTTGACGAGGATCAACCAAAAGTCATTCTGCGGCGAAAGCACGACTTCGACCGTCCCTCGCCATCGTGCTCAGACACCGAGCATGGCCACGCCCGGAGCCACCTCTTTCCCGTTTGAGGCATCTTCAACGATGCTGTCTCGCAGGGAAAAGAAGTCCAGCAGATCGGCCATGGCCGGTATCGAGACACCGGCACAACCAATCAGGAGCAAAACAATACAAAAGCGGCGTAAACTGCAGAACATCATCTCTGCATCAGCAATTTTCACGCCAGTTTCGAGTCGGAATCCTTGTCCAATGACGCCTCCTGATCGGTGCGCTCACGAACCTGATTCTTGCGCCGTTTCAGATTGACGCGCAACGCGTCGGCAAGCCGCTCCGCCTTGGCATCTGACGGCTTCAAACTGGGTTTTCCGGGGATTTTTCCCATCTCCGAATCAGCCACCCGAAACCCCTGCTCAATGCTTGCTTCGCTCATGCCACTGTGGCAGGTTCCGCGCCGGTTTCAAAGCCGCCGTAGCTCAGTGGTAGAGCGCACCCTTGGTAAGGGTGAGGTCCTCAGTTCAATCCTGAGCGGCGGCACCATTTTTTTCTCCTGACAATCGGCCCCGTTCAGAACTCGATCCGCGGCAGAGGATCGCGGCTAAGAAGCATGTCGGAGGCCTTTTCGCCGATCATCAGCGTGGCAATGTTCAGATTGGCGGAGATCATGCGTGGCATGATCGAAGCATCAACCACCCGGAGCCCCTCGAGACCGTGAACCCGGAGCTGGTCATCGACCACGGCGCCGGGATCGTCGGCACGACCCATGCGGCATGATCCCATGGGGTGGTAGGTCGTCCCGCACGTCGCCTGTATGTAATCAAGCCATTCATCATCAGTTTGGCAATCCGGGCCGGGCGTCATCTCGAAGCCGTAGTAGGCCGCGAGCGGATCGGCGGTCAGAATCGCACGGCACAAACGCAGGCTGGCCAGCAGAACACGACGGTCGTTCTCCGTGTCGAGGTAATTGGGTTGGATCTCCGGCGGTTCGTTGGGATCGGAGGACAGCGCCCTGACAAATCCTGTGCTCTCGGGACGATGCTGCCAGCCCGCGGCTGTCATGCCGGGCTCCCGGTCGAGCTTCATGTTGCGCAGGACGTCGTAACTACCCGGCGTGAACGAAATCTGGATGTCATCATCGGCGATGGCGGGATCGGAACGCCATGAGGCGTAGACCAGGGAGGGCTGCAGGCTCAGAACACCGCGCCGCTGCACGGCATATTTCAGAACCTCCCAGGCCAGCGGCAGCCCCCGGGTACGCTCGTTGAGCGACAGTGCGTTTTTTACCCGCGCGGTCACGGTGGAGTAGCAGTGATCGGCGAGGTTCTGACCGACAGAAGGCAACGCATGAACGGTGTCAATGCCGAGACCGGCTAGGTGACCGGGCTCTCCCACACCGGAGCGATGCAGGATCTGTGGCGAGTTGAACACGCCCGCCGAAAGGATGATCTCGCGGTTGGCCCGGATTTCGTGGCGCCGGCCACCCTGCAGATAGGTACAGCCTACCGCGCGCTTGCCATCGAAGATGAGCCGTTCGACCAGACACTCCGTCCTGACATCAAGGCGGCCAGTCTTGCGGGCCGGATGAAGAAAGGCCCGCGCCGGACTCACCCGTCTGCCGCAATCCACGGCGCGCTGGGCCACTGAAACACCGCTCTGACTGGCGCCGTTGTAGTCGGGATTGCGCGGAATCCCGAGCGACTCTGCGCTCCGGATGAAGCCATCGATCAACGGATTCTGCCAATCCAGATCAGTTACCGTGAGCGGTCCCTCACGTCCGCGATAGGTGTCGTCACCGGTACCAACTCGCGTCTCAAGCCGCTTGAAGTACGGCAGGACCTCGGCATAACTCCAGCCCCGGTTTCCCAGCTGCGCCCAGGTTTCGAAGTCGCTCGCCTGGCCACGGTTGACAATATGTCCGTTGATCGAACCGGATCCGCCCAGGGTCTTGCCCCGTGGCTGGGATACACGCCGCCCGCCGGTCCAGTCACCCGGCTCTGTTTCGTAGAGCCAGTTGATCCTGGGATTGTTCACCGTCCTGATGAACCCGGCCGGAATGTGAATGAAGAGGTTGCGGTCAGCGGGACCGGCCTCGAGCACACAGATCCTACCGACATTCGCGTCCGAAAGGCGCCGCGCCACCACACAACCGGCGCTTCCGGCGCCAATGATCACATAGTCGAAGATGTCCGCCATCGTCCTTTGCCCGCGCACGCCATTGTCCCAGCGTGACGGCAAAACGCTTCACTCTTCAAGACAGAACGACTGGAGGAGCAGTGCAATCTCGTCATCGATGAACTGGAGTTGCTCCTCACTTGTCTCGACCTGGTTTCTGAGCGCCTCGATGTCATGGTCAGTTCCCGCATCGCCTTGTTCAGACGTCGACGCCGTCTTACCGATCGCGTAGCGCAGTTCCAGCAACCGCGCCGCAACACCCTGCCGCCGGCCGGCCAGCGCATCGAGGCGGCCAGCCTGGGCGGAATATAATCGTCCGTCGTCCAGCATCGCCATCACATCCGACGGATCGCGCACTTCAGGCCATGGTCCGACGCAATCAGCATGGGAAGGCGACGCCGTTGCAAGAATGCCGACCACAAGCGGGGCTGCCAAAAGACGTGTCATGCAGGCATGCTAGAGCAGATACACCGACCATCACCATCATGACGCTGGCCAACCGACTCTCACGCGTCCCGCACACGCAACTGGTCCAGACGCCGATGCCGTTGGAAGCCATGCCGCGCCTCGTGGCCTGCACAGGTTGCGATCTCTGGGTCAAACGGGACGACTGCACGGGCCTTGCCATGGGCGGCAACAAAGTACGACAGCTCGAGTACTATCTCGGCGAAGCTGTCGAGCAGGCGTGCGACACCGTGTTGATCACCAGTGCAGTGCAATCGAACTTCGTGCGCCTTGCCACTGCCGCGGCCAACCGCCTGGGCATGACATGCCACATTCAGCTTGGAGACCGAGTGCCGTTTGATGATGTGTTCTACCGGACCAACGGCAATGTGCTGCTGGACAAGGTTCTGGGTGCAACACTGCACAGCTATCCCGAAGGCGAGGACGAAGCCGGCGCCGACCGTAGCCTGAAGAACCTGGCCGACGACCTCAGCCGCAAGGGAGCCCGGCCCTAAATCATTCCCCTGGGATCGGATCATCCGCCTCTTGACGCCCTGGTTATGTCGACGCGGCCAGAGAACTGCTGGCCCAGTGTGAGGCCCAGGACATCCGACCCGACGAGATTGTTGTGCCGTTCGGCAGCGGCAACACTCACGCTGGCCTCCTGTTCGGCTTGCGAGCCCTGGGCTCGGAAATTCCCGTCTTCGGGGCGTGCGTTCGCCGCAGCGCCGACCAACAGGCTCCCCGAATCGCGGCAAGGTGCCAGGCCATCGCTGACTTGCTTTAGATGCCCCGGCCTGTCACGGATGATGACGTGATGCTGAACAATGACGCCCTGGATCCCGGCTACGGACAGTTGAACGACATCACGCGAGACGCCATCAACCTGGCCGCGACCCGAGAAGGGTTTCTGCTAGACTCCGTCTACTCAGGCAAGGCCATGGCGGTGTTCCTGAAACGGGCAAGACAAGGTGGTCCGAATTGATGCAGCGTCTTTCTTCACACCGGCGGTGTCCCGGCCCTGTTCGCCTATGATGAACGCATGCTGGATGAAACTGGCGGTTCCGGGGTATGACACCACCATGAGCGAAGAACTCGACGTCAAGGGCCTCGCCTGTCCCCTGCCCGTGCTAAAGGCCAAGAAGCGCCTGAAGAGCATGGCCAGCGGCGATGTCCTGGTGGTGCTCACAACCGACCCCAGCTCCGTCAAGGACTTCGCCGCCTTCAGCGAACTCACAGGCCATGCGCTTCTGTCCAGCACCGAGGGCGACGGTGTATTCACCTTCGAACTGAAACGCGCCTGACACCTCTTGCGCTCCATGGCGCAGCGGCTTATTTCTCGTCTGGTCACTCACGGGGAGCCCATCGGGGGCTGAGAGGTGCGCTGCGCCGACCCGTTGAACCTGATCCGGGTTATGCCGGCGTAGGGATTGAGGCGACGGGCTCTCCACAGAACCCAGACACCGGTCCCTCCCGCACCACCCGCCGGAGGATGTCATGTTGCGCCGTATCACGCTGATCGCCGCTCTGTTTGCCCTGATGGCGCTGCCCGCGCGAGCCGAAACGCTGACGATCTACACCTATGATTCATTCGTCAGCGAGTGGGGGCCCGGGCCTGCCATCGAAGAAGCCTTCGAAGCACGCTGCGCATGCGAGATCGAGTGGACCGCCGTCGACGACGCCGCGCTGCTGCTGTCACGCCTGCGGCTCGAGGGTGCGATGACCCGCGCCGATGTCGTTCTGGGACTTGATACCAACCTGATGTCTGAAGCACAGAGCGAAGGCCTTGTGCAGGAGCACGGCATCAGCCTCGCCGGACTGGAAATGCCCTTCGACTGGATCGACACCGTCTTTGTGCCGTTCGACTACGGTTACTTCGCGGTGATCTATGACAGCGTTGCCTGGCCGCTCCCACCCACGACATTGGATGACCTGATGACCGGTGGTGACGAACCCAAGATCATCATTCAGGATCCACGCACCAGCACACCCGGCCTAGGCCTGCTTCTCTGGATCAAGGCGGTCTATGGTGATGATGCCGCCAACATCTGGACCCAGTTCGCACCCCGGATCCTGACGGTGACCAAGGGCTGGAGCGAAGCCTATGGTCTGTTCCTGGAAGGCGAAGCACCCATGGTGCTGAGCTACACCACGTCACCGGCCTACCATCAGATCGTCGAAGGCGACGACCGCTACAAGGCCATCATCTTCCCTGAAGGCCACTACATGCAGGTCGAGGTCGCAGCGATGGGCGCCCACACCGATCAGCCCGAACTGGCCCGCATGTTCCTGTCCTTCATCGGCACACCTGGCTTTCAGGAGACGATCCCCACAGGCAACTGGATGTATCCCGTGATCGGGCTGGATTCGATGCCGGCTGAGTTCCAGGAGCTTCCCAGGCCCGAAACCTCGATCCTGCTGCCGCTCGAAGAGGTCAGCTACAACCGTTCCGCATGGACTCAGGAGTGGCTGGACGCGCTGAGCCAGTGAGTGTGCGGCGATGAGGCGCTGACATGATGGTCGGACACCGCACGCTGGTGTGGCCGGGGGCGCTGGCGCTCACCGCGACGCTCGGGCTGGCAGCAATGTCCCTTGGGGCTCTGCTGACCGCTGCGCCGTCATTCCGGACCGACAGCGTGCTCGACGCCTACACCATCCGGGTGCTCCGCTTCACCGTCTTGCAGGCGGCGCTGTCGACGGTGCTTTCGGTGATCTTTGCCCTTCCGGTCGCCCGGGCGCTGGCCCGCCGCTCGAACTTTTGGGGCAGGACGGTGATTGTGCGTCTGATGGGTTTGCCGCTGGTTCTGCCGGTGATCGTTGCCGTGTTCGGCATTGCCGCCGTGTGGGGACAGAACGGCACGATCAGCCACCTGCTGCAGCTTGCCGACCTCGACGCCCTCAGCCCGCTCTATGGACTCACCGGCATCATGATCGCTCATGTCTTCTTCAATATGCCGCTGGCCGTCCGCCTTCTGCTCCCAGTCTGGGAGGCTGTTCCCGGCGAGACATGGCGGCTTGCGGCTCAGCTCGGCATGCGGTCGGGGGCAGTCTTCCGTCTCATCGAAGGACCCCGACTGCTGGCCGCGGTGCCGGGTGTTGCCGTGCTGATCTTCCTGCTGTGCTTTACGAGCTTTGCGGTCGTGCTCGCTTTGGGGGGTGGTCCCGGAGCGACAACCCTCGAGGTCGCGATCTACCAGGCGCTACGGCTGGATTTCGATATCCCGCGTGCTGTCGCCCTGGGCGTGTTGCAGGTTGTGGTCTGCGCCGTCATCGCCACGGCGATGGTCCGGTTTGCCCGACCGGTTGCCAGCAGTGCGACCGAAGGCCGGGCTTCGTTGAGGCCCGACACGGCCGCGATGGGTGGCAAGGTCTGTGACGCACTCTGGATCACCCTGGGTGTCCTGTGGGTGGCCGGTCCCCTGCTCGCCGTCGTGATGGAGGGCCTGGCCGGACCTGTCATCGACGTGCTGTCACGGACCGCCGTCTGGCAGGCGCTGGCGCGAAGTCTCGGCGTGGGATTCGGT
>CEUN01045373.1_pt1 | contig 10476 bp, 11 predicted proteins | sample 361501 | NCBI WGS metagenome assembly CEUN01 (sample SAMEA2622801, study PRJEB7988) | marine metagenome | biome: marine biome (ENVO:00000447); feature: marine epipelagic mixed layer (ENVO:xxxxxxxxx); material: "saline water (ENVO:00002010), including plankton (ENVO:xxxxxxxx)" | depth 120 m | reverse complement strand
TCTATGGCGTGCTGTTTAAATAATCTATTGTGACGTGTCCAAATATCGGCGTGATTAAATTGATTGGCTACTAGGTGATAATTTTCGATATCAATAGTTTCAATGAGTTTTTTTGCATCTGGGTGGTGATCATGTAAAACTTTTCTAAGGTCCTCATTTATCAATTCCCTGATCCTTGACACTTCTCTCGAGCAAAAAGCCTGAATGATTTCGAATCCGTCGTTTTTTTCCAGATAATCGATATTTATCATGAGCTCTAACCCGATTTTGAATTTAGAAAGGTACTTTTCCCAACCCAAAAAGATAACATAAACTATAAACCTTTTTGGTTCATTACCAGTGCTGCTTCTTGCATAATTATTATCTAATTTTATAGATATACACTAATTCGATAAGCAAAAAGTGAAAGGCGTAAGTTAATAACTTATAATTGTCGAGACAAAAATTTAGGATAATTTTTTTACCCAAATATATTTAATAATATTGGAGGAGTATAGATCGGTAATAAACAAAAATTGTAAGAAGATTGAGACCAATCTAGGCTATAAGCTCTTGTCATAAAACTCCAAAGCTTTTTCTACATCTCCAAAAAATTCGATAGATCCACGTCTGAGAACGGCGCCCCGGTTGCACATCTTTTTTAAAAAATCCCCTGAATGTGACGCCATCACAATAATTTTCGCACGGTCCGTGAATTCTTTAACGCGTTTTTCAACTTTATCCGCAAAATTCTTGTCACCTGCCCCAATTCCTTCGTCTATTAGAAGGATGCTAGGGGTTTTTAAGGTGGCGATTGCAAAGTTTAGTCTCGCCGACATTCCAGCAGAGTAGGTTCGCATAGGCATGTTGAGGAATTCACCCAATTCTGTAAATTCTTCCACGTCCTTTCGGATCTTAGGTTCAAGGCTTTTGTCCAGGCCATTTAGCCGCATAGCAAGTAAGATATTTTCATAACCCGTTCCATCAGGATTTATTGATGATGCGGAGCCATACAGATGCACGTCTCCCAGAATATCTCTAATCCCTTCTCCCTTTGGGTAGACGCCTGCTATAAATCTTAACAAGGTTGTTTTTCCTGCACCGTTGTGTCCAATTAAAGCAAGGCGTTCGCCATCGTTAACCTCTAAGTTTACATTTCTCAGTGCTTGCACACTTAGAACCCCAGCAGTACTAAATGACCCTGAACCCACCTTACTTTTATCCTTAGTTGCTCGCCGTTTGAAAAGGCGCAGGGCATTTGCGTCATAGATGGGTATTTCAACGTTAATATTGGTTAATTTTACGTGTGCCATAAGTAAACTTGATTAAACATAAAAGGCTAGGTTGGGTCGCATTCGGGAGTAGGTTACGGTTAATAGAAGGTAACCAAATAATGTTAGGAAAATTACTACAATATAAACTTTTAAATCGGGTATTTCACCTAGTAGGGGTGCACGAATTATCTCTAAATAATAATAAAAAGGGTTGTAATCGACAATAAAACGTCGATTAGAACGTACGACATCACTATTCCAAAAAATGGGCGTAACGAAAAATGACAGCATAACGAGATTCTTGACTATCATTTCTAAATCTCTGTAGCGTGCACAAATCAGTGCTAGTGTAGGAACGACCCATAATGAATTTAGAAAGAGAAGTAATATTCCTGGTATTGCAAGTAAAGTGATCATGTTTATGTTGATATCTAAAAAGATTAACCCGATTACATAAATTAGAGTGTGGTGAGCTGCTGTTATATAAATTCTGAATACAGTCCTTCCAACAAAGTTACCGATACCAAGGTTCGAATTTTTGATGAGATCCGAGTTTCCAATAAAACAACCACTACCTTCATTAATCGAGGTGGAAATTACTGACCAAAATATTATCCCCAGACCCAAGTAGGGCAAAATACCCATCATTTTAACACCAAATATAGCACTGGAAACAAAAGACATTCCCATTATCATGACCAACATATTTATTGTTTCCCAGAAGGGACCAATGATAGAGCGACGATAACGACACCGAACATCCATGTGTGACCAGTAAAAACTGGTGAAAACGTTAGTTAAAAATCCTTTTGAATAGTGACGAAATATATCTACAAGAGGTACAGAGGAAACATGGTTACTGGACATATCTAACTATTATTCTGTTGTTGGATTCATTTTTATATAAATTTTATTTTACTCATAATTTAGGTGTTAGTAGTTAGAAAAATACACATGAGGCCGATAGTAACATTACATGACGTGTAGTTTGATTTTATTTATTAAAGAAAGCAGGTTAACCGTTCTACTAATTTTTTCTATTTACAATAGATTCTATAGCGTTTTTTAAATGAATAACGAAACTGTGCATAGAAATCTTTTCTTTTATAACTATTCTATCAGAATTTAGTGCTAACGGAAAAGCATTAGAAAGGGCTATTTGATGACACAACGTGTTTTAGTTTTTGGCGGCAATGGTTTTGTGGGTTCAAACATTATATCTTCTTTATCTGAAAATGAGTATGAGCCGGTTTCAATCAGTCGCAGTCAAATTGATTTTTCAGACCCTGCGCAGTGTTCAGCAATAACAAAATTATTAAGAGATGATGACATAGTGGTCTTAGCTGCGGCTAAGGCTCCTGCTAAGGATTTGGATATGTTAATTGATAACATTTCCCTGATGAATAATTTGGTCGAGGGAATACGGAAAAAGAGTTTAAAATATATTCTGAATATAAGTTCAGATGCGGTATATGGAGACCCCGACGGAAAAATTGATGAAACGTCAGAAATGTCGCCCCTCAACCCACACGGGATTATGCATTGTATGCGAGAAAAAATGCTCGAGCAAAGAATTGATGTACCAATCGGGCACCTTCGTTCAACTTTAATTTACGGCCCCGGGGATCCGCATAATGGATATGGTCCAAATTCTTTTATTCGCCTTGCTATGGAAGAGAAAGACATAACCTTATTTGGTAATGGAGAGGAATTAAGAGACCATATCCATGTTTCGGATGTGGCTAGAATTGCTGTTGGAATGATTGATGATAAAATCGATGAACCTATAAATGCCGTTACCGGTGCTGTAGTATCATTCAGGGAAATCGCTGAAGCGGTGGTTGAGGAAGTGCCGGGGGTTGTAAAAATCAAAAGCCGACATCGCTCTGGCCCCATGCCCCACAACGGGTATCGTGCTTTTAATAATTCGAAACTTCTCGGACTGCTTGAGGATGTCAAGTTTACTGATCTGCGTGAGTACATCAGAAGATTGGTAAGAGAAAATGCCTGAATATAACCTCCTAGGGCATCCAAAAAAACTTAAACGCGATGTAGGCATCCGTTTGAACGATAAAGAACATAATCGAGCTCTGGCAATGAAGTTTGACTTTGAATATTTCGATGGGTCCCGTGAACAAGGGTACGGCGGTTATAAATATGATGGTCGCTGGGTTGCGGTGGCGGAGAGGTTAAAGGATAGATATAAATTGAGAGAGGGCTCATGTTTTCTCGATGTCGGGTGTGCAAAGGGGTTTCTAATGCATGACCTCACGACAATTTGTCCCGGAGCCTCTATTCACGGTCTCGATATATCCCTTTACGCCAAAAATCACGCGTTGGCTTCAGTAAAGGAAAATATAGATATTGGAAATTGCTTAAAACTTCCATATGAAGATAATGCCTTCGACGCAGCGGTTGCTATAAATACCATTCATAATCTGGAATTAGATGATTGTAAGAAGTCCATTAGGGAACTGATGCGGGTCACTAAAAATAAGAAAAATATTTTTATTCAGGTGGATGCCTATAGCGATAAACGGGAGCTTGAAATGTTCCAAGCCTGGGTTTTGACTGCTCAGACATATATGATGCCAGATGAGTGGGAGAATATTTTCAAAGAGATTGGTTACGAAGGGGATTATTTTTGGACCATTATTGGTTTTGAAGGAAATTAAGGTGATTTTTATAAAAAAATTTAAATCCGAATAATGGAACGTAAACTATAGTGCAGCTTGTAGGGGATGAGCTGCCCGATTCTCTTTAATGCACCAAAAAACATACATCGAAGCATAAGTTTTCTCGTTAAAAAACTGCGCAGCTCTCTGTCCCATAAAACTAAACCCAAAATTTTCAAATTATAAACCGGGAGTAGGGCGTATTGCCTGAATAGTAAAAATTCTGTTGGGTGATCGTTTTTAAGGGTAAGGATGAGGGACTTGATTACTGATTTCTGTTCTTTCCAATGATACATACCCCTAGAATATTGGTCATCAGATAGAACTTCTGACCTCAATTCATCAGGTATTAGGGCAATCCGGGAACGTAGTCCTATGAGAAGATATATAAACCAGTCTGAATGCCATCGTAAACTTTCATTGAAACCATTAATTTCTAAAATGGAATTTTTCCTGATAATATTCGCACCCCCAAAAAAAGTGAAAATTCGTTTTTTGAGGGCGATATGTAATTGTTCTTCGGATATATATCCCTCTCTTTGGTGAAAGGGCAATGTAAGTCGTTTTACAGTTTTTCCATTTTTTCTTTGGCTCAGATTGCCGCATAACATTTGAGCATCAGGACAAAGTTTCAGCAGTCTTTTCGCATGTTCTACGATTCTCAGGCTATAAGTATCTTCTGCTGAAATAAGGTATACAAATTCGCTTGTCGATTCCGATATCCCTAAATTACAACCGTACACGATCCCTTTTCTGTTTTTGTTCTGAATAAGACGGGCATTGGGAACATTTTGAATAAAATTATTGATTAAGATAATACTATCGTCGGTGGATGCGTCATCTATTATAATTATTTCATCAAATGGAATAGTCTGTTCGCAAACGGTTCTTAAAGTTTGACAAATTTCATTTGCTTTATTGAGGTTAAGAATTATCGCAGAAATACTATTATGCATTGTCAGTTTCAATTCATAAAAAAACCAAAGTTTAACAGGTCATAATCGTGATGAAAGTTGAATACAACTATTTACCAAAAGAATTTGAAGATTGTGAAGCCATAATAGAAGAATGGCGCAAGCTTATAAATACAACGGATTTTACGTTGGGAGCGTACGTTGAGGCCTTTGAAGAGAAGTTTCGAAAAGCTATTGGTGCTGATTATTGTATCGCCGTTAATTGTGGCACAGATGCCCTGATCCTCTCCTTAAAGGGAATGGGAATCGGGGTAGGGGATGAGGTAATCACAGTGGCTAATACTTTCTATGCCTCGGTTGGAGCAATCGTGGCCGTAGGGGCTACTCCTGTTCTGGTGGATTGTGATGATAGATTTCAGATTGATGCAACAAAAATAGAAGCGGTTTTATCCAGTCAAACTAAAGCAATAATGCCGGTTCACTGGGCTGGTGCATCACCCGATATGGAGCCAATTATTGAAATTTGTAAAAGGCATGAATTATTAATGATTGAAGATGCGTGTATGGGTATTGGGGCATCGGTTGATGGACAGTCGCCAGGTACATTTGGCAATATTAATGCTTTTAGTATGCATCCGCTGAAATCATTGAATGCAATGGGTGATGGCGGAATGGTTGCTAGTTCGGATACCAAGTTCGTTGAATGGATGCGTAAGTATCGTAATCATGGGATGGTTGATCGAGATCATATTGAATTTTGGGGTATAAACATGCGTATGCAGCCCCTCCAATGTGTTGTTCTAAGCCAAGGATTAGATCGTTTGAATGACACCATCGAAAAAAGAAACAAAAATGCTAAGATCTTGGATGAAGGCCTCGGTGATTTAAAACAGGTTTCGCTGCCGAGAAGGTTGCCTAAGAACATTGAGACATTTGCACTTTATATGGGATTATTTGAAGAACGTGATAAGCTAATTCAGTATCTGAATGAGAAAGGAATCGAAGCGAAGATCCATTACCCATTAGCTCTACACCAGCAGAAAGCGGCGAAAGAAAAATGTATATTCGATCCGGAGACACTGGAAAAATCGACTTTGCAAGCCAATAAGCTTATTACATTACCCGTGCATCAATTCTTAAGGGAAGAACAACTGAACTATACAGTTAACACGATAAGAGAGTTTTATGGAAAAAACTAATTTTAAAAATAAGTTTAATCAGGATAGCGCTCAACAAATTCTCTATAGGACTCTACTCGTCAGAATTGTCGAGGAAGAAATTGTCGAGCGTTATGGTAAACCGGGTGATCGGCAGGAAATGCGTTGTCCGGTCCATTTATCAATCGGTCAGGAAGCGGCGGCTGTCGGGGCTTGTTATCATTTAACCAATGACGATCGTGCTTTTTCAACACATCGTTGTCATGCCCATTATCTCGCAAAGGGAGGCAGTGTTGATAAAATGGCCCTTGAACTGCATGGTAAGTTGGGGGGCTGTCTTGATGGCCGGGGAGGGTCAATGCACCTGATGGATGATGACGTTGGAATGATGGCTAGTGTTCCCATTGTATCAAGTTCAATTCCTTTAGCGGTTGGCGCAGCTCTATCCGATAAAATTGATGAAAATAAAAACGTTTCTTTAGCCTTTTTTGGAGATGCCTCTACTGAAGAGGGAGTATTCCATGAGAGTGTTAATTTTGCTTCTTTAAAAGAACTGCCGGTTATATTTGTATGCGAAAATAATTTATATTCGGTCTATACGCATATTGATGATCGTCAACCGAATCGAGATTTGAGCGAATTTGGTAATGCTCATGGCCTAAAAACTATCAAGGTAGATGGAAATGATGTTTTCGCTGTAGTGGACGCATTTAAAGACATTGTATGTAGAGCACGGGAAGAGAGAAAGCCAAGCCTTGTGGTGATGGATACTTATCGTTGGCGTGAGCATTGTGGAGTAAACTATGATGATCATCTCGGGTATAGAGATGCGAATGAGCTCCCATCATGGCAAAAAAGAGATCCGGTAAATATAGCAATTGAAGCTATAAAAGACGCTGCGCTCATGTCTGAAAAACAGATTTCCAATATGAAAATATCTATTCAAAAACAAGTTTCAGAGATTTTTGATATGGCTGTTGATGCGCCCTTACCAAACCCTGAATTAGCGAGTAGGTTTGTATATGCTTAAAAATAAAAGCAATATTAATTCTGAGGGGAATCGCATTCTTTCCACGAGTCAAGCGATCAATGAGGCACTAGCCGAGGTTGGAGCTCGAAATAAGGATGTTCTGTTATTTGCCGAAGGTATTGATGACCCGTCAGCTGTTTACGGCACAACCAAAGACCTTAGAAAAATATACGGAGATGCCCGGATAATTGAAATGCCAGTGGCTGAAAATGGTCTTTGTGGTGTTGCGATTGGAGCCTCCATCTGTGGTAAACGTCCCGTTATTTCTTTTCATCGCGTGGAGTTTGCGTTACTGGCCATGGAGCAGATAGTTAATAATGCTGCTAAAATGCATTATGCGAGCAACGGTCAACATAAGTCGCCTATAGTAATTAGGCTTGTTATCGGGCGTGGTTGGGGGCAGGGTCCACAGCATTCACAAAGTTTAGAAACCTTATTTGCGTCAATTCCCGGCCTTAAGGTTCTCATGCCGGTGTTTCCTGGAGACACCAAAGGTATGCTCATTGCAGCGGTAGAGGATAATAACCCGACAATTATTATCGAACATCGTTGGTGTCATTACGTAAAGGGGCATGTTGATGAGGGCTATTATACCTGCGATATCTCAAGCCCTAAAAAAATTCGGAAGGGTAATGACGTAACTATCGCGTCAACATCGTACTCTACTTTAGAGGCAATTAAAGCCTGCGATGCTTTGAATAGTATCGATATACACGCAGATTTGTTTGATATGCGTTCTGTTAGCCCGCTTAATGTCCAAGAATTAATCTCTTCTGTAGAAAAAACCGGTCGAATTATGACCGTCGATATTGGTCATAAAACCTACGGAATTGGTGCCGAAATAATTGCTTCAGTGCTCGAAAGTACTAAGCAACCTATGAATAGTAATCCCGTCAGGATTGCCTTGCCGGATCACCCTGTTCCCAGTTCAAGGGGATACATTCCCGGTTTGTATCCGGACGCCAACAAGATTGTTAAAAGAGCATGCGAAATGGTTGGTGTAGAGGATGATAAAATTAATTATTCACTAGAATATTTAAAGAAGTCGCAAGGCGACTTACCTGTCGACGTTCCTGACCCAAGTTTTCACGGGCCATTTTAATGGATGAAGTTACGACCTGATTATTATAAGCAGAGGAGAGTTTGGTTGAAGGAGTGGAGATGGAAGTACCTTTTATTGATCTAAAACAACGGTACGAAGAAGAAAAAGACGAACTATTAGAATGTGTCGAAAGAACATTGGAAAATGGGTCATTAGTTCTCACGCCTGAGCTTGGTGAACTCGAACAGCAGGTTTGTGATTTCACCGGGGCGCAACATTGTATTGGCCTTAATTCCGGTACAGATGGCCTTTTGATGAGCTTGTGGGCGGCCGGAATTACTAGGGGTGACGAGGTTATACATCCTCCAATTTCTTTTATAGCTACTACTGGAGCGATCCATCATGTTGGTGCAACTCCAGTATATTGTGATGTAGGGGAAGATAGCCTTATTGACGCATCTAAAATTGCAGAAAAAATCACCCCAAATACAAAAGCAATAATGCCGGTACATTGGGCTGGTATGATGTGCGATATGGAGGCTATTCAGGATGTTGCGGATAAATATGGGCTTCTTATTTTAGAAGATTCCGCGCAAGCAATGGGAAGTTATTACAAGGGTTTGCATGGGGGGTTGTTTGGACAATCGGGTTGCATTTCCTGTCACCCACTGAAAGTTTGGAATGCAGTTGGGGATGGCGGGCTTTTATTAACCAATGACGAAGAAGTCGCAAACAAGGTAAGGCTCTACAGAAATCATGGGACAGAATCGCGAGATAACGTGGTAATTTATGGTATTAATAGCCGCCTCGATGTTTTACATGCCGAAATTCTTAAATTTCGCTTAACAAAAATTAACGATGTGATAGCTCGGCGACGGAAAAACGCTAATTTATATAGAGAATTAATTACGACTGATAGTGTAATCCTTCCAGTGGAACGAACCGATGAGGGGTATGTAGACTCATACGTAATGTTTATAGCAAAGGTAGATCGTCGGGATGAATTAAAAGACTTTCTCGAAAGTTTTGGTATTCAGGCAATGATATATTACGGCACCGCTCTGCACTTACATAAAGCGGCTCAACAATATGGTTATAAGAAGGGTGACTTTCCAGTTGCTGAAAGGATTTGTGATAGTGTTTTGGCACTACCTCATCATCAACACTTGGAAGAAGATCAAATCCGATTTGTTGCGGAGAAAATAAATGAGTTCTATGGCTAGTGATGATACCGATTCTGTTTCTCGAATAGATTTTATAAAGTCTTTCTTTGAAGAGGCCTCTCAGATTTGCACCCAGATTGATCTGAACGAAATTGAAAAACTAGTTCAAGGTCTTCATAGGATTCGAGAAACGGGAGGCCGATTATTTTTTCTGGGGGTTGGGGGCAGCGCCGGCAATGCGAGTCACGCGGTTAACGATTTTAGAAAACTTTGTGGAATAGAGACATATACTCCTACTGACAATGTTTCAGAATTAACTGCAAGAACAAATGATGAGGGGTGGAAAACGGTTTTTGTTGAGTGGTTGAAAATCAGCAAATTGTGTAAAGCTGATGCGATATTTATACTCTCTGTTGGGGGTGGTAACGAAGAAAAGAACGTTAGTGCCAATCTCATTTCTTCCATTAAACTTGCTAAAAACTGTGGTGCAAAAGTATTTGGTATTGTGGGCCGGGAAGATGGGTACACTTACAAGGAGGCTGATGTTTGTGTTCTTATTCCTGCGATTAATGATTCTCTAGTGACCCCCCATTCTGAGGCATTTCAGTCAGTTGTTTGGCACTGTCTTGTTTCTCATCCAGATCTACAGGTGAACAAAACTAAATGGTAACAAGGGCTGTCTTCCTTGATCGGGATGGCGTTATAAATAGAGCCATCGTTATAAATGGAAAGCCATTCGCGCCACGGGATATTGAAGATTTTGAAATTTTGCCCGGGGCAGAAGCAGCTATAAAATTACTGGCCGATGCAGGTTTTCTGATATTTGTTGTTACTAACCAGCCGGATATTGGAAATGGATTGGTTAAACGCGAATCAGTAGATGAGATGCACGAACTTTTATCCCATTTGCCCATACGTGAAATCTTTATTTGTCCTCATAAACAATCTGATGGTTGCGAGTGTCGTAAACCGCGTACTGGTATGCTGACTGCGGCAGAAGCGAAGTATGGAGTTGATTTGTCTTCTAGTTTTATGGTTGGAGACCGCTATAGTGATATGCTGGCGGGTTGGAAAACAGGCTGTATTTGTTATTTTATCGATTACGGATATATCGAAAGTCCGCAGTTGATATGGGCACCTCGATTTAGTAGCTTAGCAGAGGTAGCTGAAAGTATTCTTCCTTTAAGTGCATAGATATGAGGTGAGAAAAATTGACCGATTTATCCCAGCTAAAAATTAAAT
>CEUN01182129.1_pt1 | contig 10478 bp, 12 predicted proteins | sample 361501 | NCBI WGS metagenome assembly CEUN01 (sample SAMEA2622801, study PRJEB7988) | marine metagenome | biome: marine biome (ENVO:00000447); feature: marine epipelagic mixed layer (ENVO:xxxxxxxxx); material: "saline water (ENVO:00002010), including plankton (ENVO:xxxxxxxx)" | depth 120 m | reverse complement strand
CGGGCCGGCTGCCGAAGCGGCCGGGCTCTACGACGATCTGCAGCCGGTGCAGCCAAAGGCCACGTTGTCGGCGAAAGAATCCGCCGCCGGTGCGCGCGAACCCGGAGCCGGGCGCCCGACCAAGGCCGACCGCCGTGCGATCGACAGCTTCACAGGGCGCCGTGTCACGGGCTGACAATCCGTTGAGGGGGCTGGCCAGGGAATGGGCCGGTCTGCCATAAGGTTCTCATGATCGGACGTGTGAAATCTCTTCTTGGGCTGGGCTCCGCCGATGCGGTTCAGCACCATGATCCCAAAGCCGAGCTGCGCCTGGCCGCGGCATGCCTGCTGGTGGAAGCCTCGATGATCGATGGTGAGGTCGACGAGCGGGAAACCGAGCGCTTGAGCATCCGTCTAGCCGAACATTTCGAGATGGAGCCCGAAGAGGTGCGGTCTCTGGTCGACAAGGCCGGCGAGGTTGCTGCCGACGCGGTGGACTGGAATCGATTCACCCGGGTGCTGAAGGCCGAGTTCGAGATCGAGGAACGGATCACCATGCTGGAGCTGCTTTGGGAGGTCGTTCTGGCCGACGGGGAACTCCATGCCTATGAGGACTCGCTGGTCCGCAGGATTGCCGGTCTGCTGCATGTCGAGGACCATGATCGCGCCACTGCGCGCCATCGCGCCGAAGCACGGCTCGCGCAGGCATGACCGCGACGCATTTTTGCCCTGATGGTCGAAGGCTTGACCCGGCCGTGAAATTCCCTAGATAGCGTGTTCCCGCGCGTCTGATCCTGGTGCAAAACGATCAATATCGCCGCTGCAGATGTTTGCCCTGAAGGCGAGGAGAGCCGGATGACCTATATCGTCGTGGAAGCCTGCATCAAATGTAAGATGACCGATTGTGTCGAGGTATGCCCCGTGGACTGTTTTTACGAGGGTGAGAACATGCTCGTGATCCATCCTGATGAATGCATCGACTGCGGTGTGTGCGAGCCGGAATGCCCGGTCGACGCGATCAAACCTGACACCGATGACGGTCTCGAGGACTGGCTGGAACTGAACCGCAAGTACGCCGAGGCCTGGCCGAACATCACGCGCCAGAAAGAGCACCCCGCCGATTGCGACGAATGGCGCGATGTGAAGGACAAGAAACAGTACTTCAGCCCCGAGCCTGGCGAGGGCTGATCGAACACTCCGAGTCGTTGCGGCACGGACATGGCTGAAATGCCCGGAAATCGTCGGTTTCCGGGCCCTGCTTTCGAAAAGCCGGATTTTATGGTAAAATCTGCGATCTCCTGAAGGATTTGGGGGCAGATGCTAAAGGGCTGGCGCATGCGAGCCCTTTGTCTGTGTGGACCGCTTGGGATCGCACAGTGCACAACACGAACGGGATTCGGCTGGCGTGCCGGTAGCGGTGCGCCACGAGGTCAACTTGCGCGGTCCGGAACCCGCAGATACGGGCAACAAGAACAGGTAGGTCAAGCACCCATGGGAACCGAGGATATCAAACTCAAGGCCGGTGACTACGTTGTTTACCCCACGCATGGTGTGGGTCTGGTCAAGGCCATCGAGGAACAGACGATCGGCGAAGCCAAGCTGAAGATGGTCGTGGTTCACTTCGAGCAGGACAAGATGGTCCTACGCGTTCCGACCCACAAGGTCGCGTCGTCCGGCATGCGCAAGCTGTCGTCGAAGGACATCATGAAGAGCGCACTCACCACCCTGAAGGGCCGCGCGCGCGTCAAGCGCACAATGTGGAGCCGCAGGGCGCAGGAGTACGAAGCGAAGATCAACTCCGGCGATCCGGTTTCGATTGCCGAAGTGGTGCGCGATCTGCACACCCGCGTCGGCCAGGCCGAGCAGTCCTATTCCGAGCGTCAGCTCTATGAAGCGGCGCTGGATCGTCTTTCGCGTGAGCTGGCGGCGGTCGAGGGTGTTGAGCCCGAGCAGGCTACCACCAAGATCGAAAAGACGCTGGAAGCAGCCTGAATGGAATCGGAAGGCGCCGGTTCAACCGGACGCTGATCCGCTCTACGCTGAAGACCCCGTCGTGATGACCACGGCGGGGTCCTTGTTATTCCTGCGGCGGGTTGCGGCCCGTCCGGTGGAGCGCGAACAGCCGGCACGATGCTCGATCCCGATAAATTCGGCACCCTGACAGGCGGCCAGCGCATCTGGGCCGTTGCTGCAGTCCATGGTGAGCATGACCGGCTCGCTGCCTTGCATCGCGGCCTGGCTGATCGGATCGCTGTGCGCGACCGGGTGGTCTATCTGGGCAACTATCTCGGTCTCGGCCCCGACATTCTGGGGACCATCGACGAAATCATCGCCTTTCGCCGCGAACTGCTCTCGGTTCCCGGCATGATGCCCGAAGACGTGGTGTTTCTGCGTGGGGCTCAGGAGGAGATGTGGCAGAAGCTGCTCCAGCTTCAATTGGCCATGGACCCCACCAATGTGCTGACCTGGATGGTAAGCCGCGGTGTGGAGCCGACGATTCAGGCCTACGGTGGCGTGGTGAACGACGGCCTGGCTGCGGCGCGAGGTGGCACTGTGACTCTGACCCGTTGGACCGGCGGTCTGCGGGACACGATGTATGGCCATCCCGGCCATCGTGAACTGATGAACAATCTGAAACGGGCCTGTGTCACATCCGATGGCGCTTTGTTGTTTGTGCATGCCGGTCTCGACCCCGAGCGGCCCTTGGAAACGCAGCGCGATGCCTTCTGGTGGAACCCCGGCGGTTTTGCTGCTCTCTCGCAGCCCTACGGTAGCTTCCGCCTCGTGGTCCGGGGCTTCGATCCCGATCATGCCGGCGTTGTGGTCGGCGATCACACCGCCACCCTGGACGGCGGATGCGGCAATGGTGGCGCGCTGGTGGCCTACTGCTTTGATTCCGAGGGGCGCGTGGTCGACAGAATCGATGCCTAACCCGGAAATCCCGGCTGGACCTTGATCAATCGTCCGGGACCGTGAAGATGGCTCCCGGGAATCAGCACAAGCACCACAGGACACCGTTCTCATGAGCCAGGGATTGCAGATCAACGCCGATCGCCTTTGGGACACCATCATGGAGATGGCCAAGATCGACGCGACCGAGAAGGGCGGCAACTGCCGTCTGGCGCTGAGTGACGGCGACAAGCAGGGGCGTGACCTCTTCGTATCCTGGTGCGAGGCGGCAGGCATGACATGCACGGTCGACAAGATGGGCAACATTTTTGCCCGCAGGCCGGGCCGTGACGCCGGTGCCAAACCGGTGTCCACCGGCAGCCATCTCGACACCCAGCCGACCGGCGGCAAGTTCGATGGCGTTTACGGTGTTCTGGCGGGACTGGAGATCGTGCGCTGCCTGAACGATGCGGGAATCGAGACCGAAGCACCGATGGAGGTGATCTGCTGGACCAACGAGGAGGGTGCGCGCTTTGCACCGGCCATGATCGGATCCGGCGTATTCTCCGGAGATTTCAGCCTCGAGTATGCCCATAACCAGAGCGATTCCGACGGCAAGACCATGGGCGAGGAGCTCGCCCGGATCGGCTATCTGGGCGACGAGGAGCCGGGTGGCCACGACCTCGGTTTCCACTTCGAGGCCCATATCGAGCAGGGGCCGATCCTGGAGGCGGAAAAGAAGCCGGTCGGGGTGGTGACCGGTGTGCAGGGCATCCGCTGGTACGATGTGCGGATCAAGGGCATGGAAGCCCATGCCGGGCCGACGCCGATGGAAATGCGCAAGGACGCCATGGTGGCGGCGGCCAAGCTGATCCAGCATCTCGACGACAACGCCCTGGGCGAAGGCCCGCACGGCCGCACCACGGTGAAGGTCGAACATTGCAATCCCACCGGGTCGCGCAACACGATTGCCGGTGATGTCCAGCTTTCGGTCGATATCCGGCACCCGGACCAGGAGGCGTTCGACCGGCTGGATGCCGGGCTGCGTTGGGCCGCGACCAAGATCGGGATCAAGAAGAAGGTCGAGATCGAGGTCGACGAGATCTGGGTTTCACCACCGGTGGTGTTCGACGAGAATTGTGTCGGCGCCGTACGCAAGGGCGCGGAACTGCTGGGTTATGACCATATGGATATGGTGTCGGGCGCCGGCCACGATGCGGTGTATGTCAGCCGTGTTGCGCCTACCGGAATGATCTTTGTGCCCTGTGAGGGCGGCATCAGCCACAACGAGATCGAGAACGCCGCCAAGGACGATCTGGAAGCGGGTTGCAACGTCCTGCTTCACGCCATGCTCGATCGCGCCCGGGCCGTCCCGGAATAGGCCGCCATGCAGCCGTTCGAAGGCATCCGGGTCTAGGACTTCACCCATGTTCTGTCCGGACCCTTCGCGGCCTATCAGCTCTCTGGGATGGGTGCCGATGTCATCAAGATCGAGCCGCCTGGAACGCCCGACATGATGCGCGATCAGGACGCTGATCCCGTGTTGTCGGACCAGGGGCTGGGCACCGGGTTCACCTCACAGAACGCAGGCAAAAGTTCCCTGGTGCTGGACCTCCCGACATCGGAGGGTCTCGTTGTCGCCAAACGTCTGGCTGAAGACGCCGATGTTCGGATCGAGAACTATCGTGCAGGCAAGCTGGAGGCGCTGGGGCTGGGCTGCGAGGCTGTCGCGGCGATCAGACCCGACATCATCTATTGTTCGATGACTGGCTTCGGTCAGACCGGGCCGAAGCGCAGGCATCCGGCATATGACCCTGTGATCAAGGCCTACAGCGGGCTGATGGCGGCCAACGGCACGGCTGATCATCATCCCACCCGCGTTGGTCCGCCGCTGATTGACTGCGGCACCGGCGCGCAGGGGTCCTTTGCGATTGCTTCTGCGCTGTTCCAGCGTTGCCGCACGGGAAAGAGCCAGCGGATTGATGTCGCCATGGCCGATGCAGCCCTGATGATAATGTCGATGCCTGTGATGGCGACCCAGGCTTTGGGCCGGACTCCCCCACCCTTTGGCAGCGTGACGCCCGGCCAGGCCGGGTACTCCTGTTATGAGACGGCGGAGGGCCTGATCTTCCTTGGTGCGGCCACCGTGCAGCAATACGTGAACCTGTTGCGGGCCCTGGGCGAGGAGGCCCTGGCCGACGAACGGGCCGGGATGACGCGGCAAGAGATCGCCGACCTGGCGGAACAGGACATGGGGCGGCTGACAGAGATCCTCGCGGCGCGGACCGCAGACGAATGGGAAGCGATCATCAACGAACGCGGTGTGCCCGCGGCCCAGGCCCGTCGCATGGATGAGGCGCTGGCCGAACCGCAGACCGCGACACGAGGCGTGGTCGCGGCGAGCGAAATCGAGAGCGACGGCGGGCCATTATCTCTCCCGGTCGCGGCCTTCGGTTGTCACCATGACGGGCCGGCTCTGGCCGGACTTGTGCCTCGGCACGGCGAACACAGCCGTCAGGTGCTGGAAGAGGCCGGCCTGAGCGCCAGCGAGATCGTCGACCTGATTGCCGGTGGTGCCGTGCTGCAGTCCTGAGAGGGGCGCCGGCTACTCTTGCACCACCTTCACAAGCATGCCCGCCTGAAGATCGGCGTCTGATGTCATGCCGTTCAGGACCATGAACCGCTCGCGGCGCAGATCGTCGAACTGCATCATGCGCGCAAAGTCGTCGATCGTGTCGCCGTAGCCGACCTCGACCACCCGGATGCGCAGGGGACGCAGTGTGCGGGCTTCGGAGGCCGAGAGTTGGCGGAAGCTGTAGGTGGTGCGCTGGAAGCCGGTCGCGAGCTGCGACGAGAGATGGGTCGGCGCCACGAAGATGAATTGGTAGATGGTCTCGGAATCATACTCGATGGCCAGAAGACGCACGTCGCTCTGGCCCTGCTGCAGGTTGAGCCGCAGCCAGCCCGTGGCGGCCTCCATGCCGTTGACGGTGATGCGCTCCAGGTCGTTCAGGGTTATCTGCTGTCCGACAAGCTGGTTGGTCCAGGCCTGGACATAGTTGGCCATGGACCCGCCGGGATTGTCCGCACCGTCAAAAATGATGAAGGCGCCATCTGCGTTGAACGCGACCACCGCACTGGTCGAGTTCTGCATGCGAAATCCTTCAGGCACGTCGAAGGTGAAGCGCAGTTCCGGATGGGAAAACGTGTTGCCGCGGCGGAAACCCTGTTCGGGACTGTCCCCATAGATCATGCCATCGATCCGGCGCAGATAGGTGTTGCGGCCGAGATAGGGATCGTTGAGGTCAGCGCGTGCGAGTTCGGCGGCGGCGACGACGCGATCTCCCGTGCGCGGGTGGGTCGCGAACCAGCTGTCGGCCGGCTCTGGTTCTCCCTCCTGAAACGCGAGCTGACGTTCCAGATGCGAATGACGGCCGAGTTGTTCCAGAAAGCTCGCCATAGCGATGGGGTCATAGCCTGACTGGGTGAGGTAGCGGACGCCAAGTTCGTCGGACTGCAGCTCCTGACTGCGGCTGTAGCCGGCGACCCAGGCCATCGCCCCGGCGTTGGCGAGCTGCATCAGGTTCTGATCCTGGAGTGCAACACCGACCGCCAGAACGCTGAGCCCCGCCAGGGTCTGTTGGGTCATGCGCTGGGCGCCGTGGCGCGCGGTGACATGGCCGATTTCGTGGCCGATCACGCCGGCCAGTTCTGCTTCGTTGTTGGCGAGTGCCATGAGTCCGCGTGTGACATAGATGTAGCCGCCCGGAATGGCGAAGGCGTTGACCATTTCGCTGTCGAGCAGCGTGTAATGGAAGGTCTCGTTGGACATCTCGGAAACGCTGTGGAGGCGGGACGAGATTTCCGCGACATAGGCGTTGAGCTCCGGCATTTCCTCATAGACGCCGAACTGTTCGATCACCTGGGGGTGGGCATCGGCGCCGATCTGACGTTCCTGCGCCGGAGAAACGAGTGTGAAGTTGGCTTCACCTGTGGCCGGATTGGTTGAACAGGCACTGAGCGCGGCACCCAGGGCCGAGGCCAACGCCATGAGGGTCAGGAATCTCAACCAGGTCAACATCAGTCCAGCACCTCGATCATCGGTCCATTGTACCAGCCCGTCCATCCGCGTATGCGGATGGACGCCCCTCAAGGTCCGGAAGTTCCATACCCGCATCGCGAAAGCTGGCGCGATTGTGGGGCGAAATCGTGGCGGTCATATCCATGAAGTTGGTGTAGATGCGCCGGTCGACCTCTGCGACATCGGCGACCACACCTTCAACCAGCTCGAATCGGTCGAACGGGGTGCCTTCGGGCAGGCCCGCGTCCCGTACGGCATAGAAGGGATCGGTCCAGAGTCCTTTGCCGGCGTCACGGGCCTGCGCCTCGAAGGCGAGCATCTCGGCCATCGCGAGCGGTTGTCGGCAAAGCTTTAGACCCGTGCTAGCTCCTGCTGTAACAGGATGGCCTGAACCCAATGGCCGTCTGGCAGCACGACATGAACCAGTATGCGGTCATGGCGATCCATGCCCGTCGGCCCGGAATGTAGATCCACCACCTGACCGGCGACCGGCTCTTCCAGAGCGGCCTTCGCATCGAGCGCCAGCGGCTGTTCTGCGATCCAGTCCCGGCCCAGGGAGAGCTTCGGCGCGATGATTCTCACCAGGCGAACCTCTCGACCGTCGGTCAGGGCCAGCGTGCCGCCATCGACGACAGAGGCGACCTCGACGGTTTCCTGAGTTTCCAAGGTGCCGGTCCACATCTGCGCTGCTGCCTCGCTGAACGCAATCATATGCAGAACCAGGACAAGGGCCGTTGATCTGCCGGACAGCCTGATCATGTGCGACTTTATCCTCCTGAAGCGAACCGTTAGGATACGGCTCTATCCTGCACGGTTTCGGGGGCGTTTGATGATACGCTGGTTAGCACGATTGGTCAGAGTTTCGGGTATTCTGATTGCGGGGGTCGCGTCAGCAGAAGACGATCCCGAGTTTCTGTCATTCCGGGGCGGCGCCTTCGACATCAACGACAGCGAAACCACGGCGATGTTCGGCGTCGAGTACCGCTCCGACTACAAGGATCTGATTCTGACCCCGATGGCCGGCGGTTTCATCACCGCTGAAGGCGGGCTTTACGGTTATGGCGGTGTGTTCCTGGATGTCTTCCTGGGCCGCCGCTTGGTTGCGCGCCCGAGCTTTGCGGTGGGCGCCTATTCCGATGGCGACGGTAAGGATCTGGGTGGTGTTCTGGAGTTCCGTTCAGCCATCGCGCTGGCCTGGCGCTTCGATGATCGCTCGCGGCTGGGCCTCGAAGTCTCGCATTTGTCGAATGCCAGCCTCTACGACAGCAACCCCGGCACCGAGAACCTGACGCTGAACTATTCGGTTCCGCTCGACAGGCTTTTCTGACTGGTCAGTCCTCGTCGCCGATCATGATGGCTTCGAACCCGGCGCGGATATCGTCGGGCAGCGGTGTTTTCTCGCGCTTGTTAAGATCGAAGTAGACCGTTGTGCAGCGGCCTCGAGCCACCAGTTCGCCGGTGTTCACGTTGGTCATGCGGTGGCGGAAGGTAAACGAGGTTTTGCCGACCTTCTCAATGCCGCTTTCGATCAGCAGAGGGTCGTTGACCTTCAACTCGCCGACAAAATCGAGTTCCATGCGGACGTCGACGCAACCGGCGCCGTCGGCATCGAGCCGTGCCCGTGTGGCACCGGAGCGCTGGATCATGTGCCAGCCCGCCACATCGAATTTCTCGTAATATTTGACCGTGTTCATGTGGCCCTGATGATCGCAGTCCCAGGCCGTCACCACATTGCGGTGTGTTTCGATCCATCCTGTCATGGGACCTGAGATAAAGCGCCCGGAGCGGGCTGGCAAGCCGCTTGACGGAGCGAAGGCGGCAGGCGTCTGATGGCACAAGCAGGGAGATGCCCATCGGCCCGTCATCACTGGTTGACCTCGACCGTTACCCGATTAACCGTCTCGATACGCCGGATGGCATGGCTCTTGTTGAGCGCCTGCGCAACGATCTTGAGAACAAGGCGCTGGCTTTTCTGCCCGGCTTCCTGCCGCCCGATGTGCTGGAGCGGGGCATCGCGGAGTTTGCGCCGCTGATTCCCGATGCGCACCGGCACGACCGGATGCGCAGACCCTGGGGCTGGATGGACAACCGGGGTTTCCCTGACGATCACCCGCGACGTGCCATGCACCGGACCCGTGGCGGGATGATCACCCGCGACATGCCGCCCGCCGACAACCTCTGGCAGCCCCTGTTCGCCTGGCCTGATCTAACCGAGTTTGTCCGCTGGGTTCTGGGCTTCGAAACGCTCCACTGCAGCGCTGATCCCTATCTCGCGCTTGAAATCCATATCGAAGGGGAGGGCGACGGATTTGCCTGGCATTACGACACCAATGACGACTTTGTGTCCCTGCTTCTGCAGTTTCCCGATGAAGGCGGTCACTTCCAGTACGTGCCGTTCCTGCCGAACGAGGATGACGAACACTTTGATGAGGTTGCGCGCGTTTTCGACGGCAATTCGTCGCGCATCGAACAGCTACCGATCGAGCCCGAAACATTTACGCTGTTCCGGGGACGTCGGTCGGTCCATCGTGTGACCACGGTGGGGACGACACGACAGCCTCGCCTGATTGCGCTCTTCAGCTACGATCGGGGACCTATGATGGTGTTCCCGGAACGGACCCATCAGGCCGCGATCAAGCCCGACAACGCACCGCATTACGGAACACCGGCATCATGACCATCGCCGGCATCGACAACCTCGATCTTGTGACCGGGTTCGACAACAAGGCGCACTGGAACATGCCGGACTACCGGCGACGGGGATTTCACAATCTCTGGACGACGGCGCGCTACAGCCTGTCCTTCCGCGCACCACGTGTGTTGCCGTTGCGCAAGGAAATCGACTGGACCATCCGCGAGCATCCCGGCGTCGAGCGAATCCTCGAAACACCCCAGTTCTTGGCCTTCTGTGTCGCCAGGGGCGACCGGGTGCTCTACGAGGCCTATGCGCCGGACTTCGGGCCGGATCGGCCGCACAGCAACCAGTCGATCACCAAGATGGTGGTGAACCTGATGCTGGGTGAGATGGTCGCCCGTGGCGCGATCGACCTCGATGCGACGATGGGATCGTATCTGCCTGAGCTCGGCAGTGGTTATACCGGTGCGACGGTGCTCAACGTCGCTGACATGAACGTCGCCAATGACTTCAGCGAGGACTACACCGATCCCCACACCGGCAGTTTCGTCATGGAAACCTCCATGGGATGGCGTCTGCCGCCTGATGGTGCTGAAGAGCCGACGATCCGTTCGTTTGTCGCGTCGGTCACCGGTGACGATCTGGAAAATCGCACGGGCGCGATGCTCTACAAATCGACCAACACCGATGCGCTGGCCTGGCTGATCGAGCGGGTCAGCGGCAAGAGCCTGCGCGCCTGGCTGATCGACATCGTGGAAGCCGCGGGGATCGAAGGGTGTTACCACACGACCTGCGACCGTGACGGCGTGGCGCTGGCCGACGGCGGCGCGTGCCTGACGGCCCGTGACCTCGCGCGGCTGACCCTGCTGTTCGCGCGCGGCGGCGAAGGGGTCG
>CEUN01075394.1_pt1 | contig 10480 bp, 4 predicted proteins | sample 361501 | NCBI WGS metagenome assembly CEUN01 (sample SAMEA2622801, study PRJEB7988) | marine metagenome | biome: marine biome (ENVO:00000447); feature: marine epipelagic mixed layer (ENVO:xxxxxxxxx); material: "saline water (ENVO:00002010), including plankton (ENVO:xxxxxxxx)" | depth 120 m | reverse complement strand
CCAATATTGCAATGCGGCTTCGTACGCTCAAACTTCTCCTTCGCCATTTTTTTCTCCACCTTTTAAGCCAATTTGGCTTTAACTTCTTCAGCCACTGCCTGTGGCACTTGTTCGTAATGATCAAAAAACATTGTAAATTGCGCTCTACCTTGGCTCATTGATCTCAAATTATTTACGTAACCAAACATATTGGCCAACGGGACCATAGCATTAACGATCCGAGCGTTTGCTCGCTGATCCATACCCGAGACATTACCACGTCTACTATTGAGGTCTCCTATAATATCTCCGAGATACTCTTCTGGAGTAACTACTTCAACTCTCATCATTGGTTCCAGTAATTTCGGTGATGCTTTGGCAATACCTTCCCGGAAAGCTGCACGAGCGGCGATTTCAAAAGCCATCACAGAAGAGTCTACATCATGGGATGCTCCATCTGTAAGCGTAGCTTTGACATCGATCATCGGAAATCCTGCCAAAATTCCATTTTCTACGGCAGCGGCTAACCCTTTCTCGACGCCAGGAATAAATTCTTTAGGAACGTTTCCACCTACAACCGTATCATCAAACTGAAACCCCGAACCTGCTTCGCCTGGTTCAAAGGTGATTTTAACTCTTGCAAACTGGCCTGAACCTCCTGTTTGCTTCTTGTGAGTATAATCAACTTCAGCCAATTTGGTTATTGTTTCACGATATGCCACTTGAGGAGCACCAACATTGGCCTCAACTTTAAATTCGCGTTTCATACGATCCACAAGAATATCTAGATGAAGTTCCCCCATTCCTTTTATAATGGTCTGACCGCTTTCGTAATCACTTGTAACGCGAAAAGATGGATCTTCCTGAGCTAACCGGTTTAAAGCCACGCCCATCTTCTCTTGATCACCTTTTGTCTTAGGTTCTACTGCTACTTCAATTACGGGATCAGGGAACTCCATACGCTCCAAAACAACAGCGTGATTAGCATCACATAATGTATCCCCTGTTGTTGTATCTTTTAGACCTGCCAAAGCAACAATATCACCAGCACAGGCTTCTTTAAGGTCTTCCCGTGAATTAGCATGCATAAGCAATATTCGGCCAACCCGCTCGCGCTTACTTTTTACGGTGTTTAAAAGGGAAACGCCGCTCTTTAATATTCCAGAGTAAACACGAACAAAGGTCAAGGATCCTACAAAGGGGTCATTCATAACTTTAAAAGCCAAAGCTGCGAGAGGCTCACTATCTGAACTCTCACGAACAATCTCCTCCTCGCTGTCCATTACAATTCCTGGAATAGCTGGGACTTCTGTTGGACTTGGTAAATAATCAATCACAGCATCTAATAAGGGTTGCACACCTTTGTTTTTAAATGCTGAGCCGCATAATACTGGAACAAATGCACCTGAAACAGCGCCAGAACGAATACAAGCTTTTAATACTTCTTCTGTAGGCTCTTTTGCCTCTTCCAGATAAGCTTCCATTGCCTCATCATTATGCTCAACAGCCATCTCTACCAATTTCTCACGGTACTCTGCTGCTTGCTCACTTAGTCCTTTTGGAATATCTGTGTACTCAAACTCTGCGCCTAGGCTTTCATCCTTCCAAATCACTGCTTTCATTTTTACTAGGTCAACCACCCCAGAAAAATCTGCTTCGGAACCAATAGGGAGCTGAGTAACCAGCGGCACTGCACCTAACCGGTCAACTATCATATCAACTGTATTATACATATCAGCACCGATCCGATCCATTTTGTTAACAAAACAAACCCTCGGGACACCATACTTATCCGCTTGCCTCCAAACAGTTTCAGACTGTGGTTCTACACCAGAAACCGCATCGAAAACCGCTACTGCACCATCTAATACCCTCAACGACCTCTCCACCTCGATAGTAAAATCAACGTGGCCGGGTGTATCAATAATATTTATTCGATGATCATTCCAAAAACAGGTAGTAGCTGCAGAGGTAATAGTTATACCGCGCTCTTGCTCCTGCTCCATCCAATCCATAGTGGCCGTACCTTCATGAACCTCCCCAATTTTATAAGCGCGGCCTGTATAATAAAGAATTCTCTCGGTCGTGGTTGTTTTGCCGGCATCAATATGGGCCATAATGCCAATATTACGATAATGATCTATTGCTGTTGTACGAGACATAAATTTCTTCCTGAACTCTAACTACCTAGTTCACCAGCGGTAATGGGAGAACGCCTTATTCGCATCCGCCATTCGGTGAGTATCTTCACGTTTCTTCACAGCATTTCCTCGATTATTAGCCGCGTCTAGAAGCTCATTAGATAGACGATCAGTCATTGTATTTTCCGACCGAGTTCGAGCTGTTTCTATCACCCAGCGGATGGCAAGTGCCTGACGACGGTCATTACGCACTTCAACGGGCACCTGATAGGTTGCCCCCCCAACCCTCCTAGACCGTACCTCAACAGTCGGCTTGACATTGTCTAATGCCTCATGAAACGTTTTAATTGCATCACCACCGGATTTATCTCCAAGCGTATCAAGTGCAGAATATACAATTTTTTCTGCTGTAGACCTTTTTCCTTGTACCATCAGACAATTTATAAATTTTGCCAAAACAAGGTCACCAAATTTTGCATCCGGCAAAACACTTCTTTTCACTGCAGCGCGACGACGTGACATAGCTTCATTCCTAACTTTTACTTATTTTGGTCGTTTAGCACCGTATTTCGAACGTCTTTGACGACGATCCGTTACACCCTGAGTGTCTAAAATTCCACGAATTATATGATAACGAACACCGGGCAAATCCTTAACACGTCCACCCCGTATCATAACGACGGAATGCTCTTGTAAATTATGGCCTTCACCGGGTATATAACTTATAACCTCAGCGCCATTTGTCAGTCGGACACGGGCAACTTTTCTCAAAGCAGAATTCGGCTTTTTTGGCGTGGTGGTATAAACACGGGTGCAAACACCTCTTTTTTGAGGACAACCCTGCATGGCCGGAACCTTATTACGTATCACCGGCCTCTTTCTGGGTTTTCTAATTAACTGATTCACTGTAGGCAATTTATAATCCTCAAAAATTCAAATAACTCAGACTGATCAAATTTAATTAAACTAATCCAGAGCAGCAATTCTATCCACATACCAAATCGGCCCAGAGAGATATAAAACAATTCTCCTAGAGCCTTTTCACCGTTACACACGGTTCAAAATTTATTCATATCATCAATTCAACGAGAACGCGTTTAGGATGCAGTCCTACCACCAGCTCTCAATGAGGCGCGCAATATAGTTGGGGGCAAAACTCTCGTCAACAGAGAAAAAACAACGTTTTCTGATTTATCTTAGACAATTTAAAAATATAAAATAAATTGTCGATCCTCTAAAGTTAACAAAACTTGTTTATTTTTTATGCCCCTAGGCAGATGAATGGCCCTCCTCATTTCTTAATTCCTGATTTTGTTCGACATCTTCCGTATCCGCTCGGCGAGCCGCCAACGCCTCTATCGCTTCCATGTCACGGTCTTGGGCTACCTGACGCACTTTATTCATGTATGACCCTGTTCCAGCTGGGATTAGCCTTCCAACAATTACATTTTCTTTCAAACCTACAAGACTATCTTCTTTCCCTGATACGGCCGCCTCAGTAAGAACACGAGTAGTTTCTTGGAAAGATGCTGCAGATATAAAGGATCTTGTTTGAAGAGATGCCTTGGTAATTCCATGTAAAACGGGGTCAGCAACTGCCTGCTTTTGTTTTTCAGATCGCAACTTCGTATTAATCTCTTCAAATTCATCACGGTCCACTTGTTCGCCAACCAGCAGCGTGGAATCTCCGGGGTCAGATACCTCAACCTTTTGCAGCATTTGGCGGACGATTACCTCAATATGTTTATCATTAATTTTCACTCCTTGAAGTCTGTAAACATCCTGAACCTCATCAATTAAATAGTTTGCTAGGGCCTCAACACCTAGTACCCGAAGAATATCATGGGGGACAGGATTTCCATCTAGAAGGAAATCCCCTTTTTCTACTATATCCCCCTCCTGAACACTAATGTGCTTACCTTTTGGAATAAGATGTTCGAAAGGTTCTCCATCTCCTTCGATCGGGTTAACTATTATCCTGCGTTTAGCTTTATAATCTTTACCAAATTCTACTCGACCATCAATTTCACTAATAATTGAATAGTCCTTAGGTTTTCTGGCCTCAAATAGTTCAGCAACCCTTGGTAAACCGCCAGTTATATCACGATTTTTACCGGTTTCTCTCGGGATACGTGCCAATACATCACCAGCATTAACTTTAGAATCAGGCTCGACGGACAAAATAGCATCAACCGACATATAATATCTAGCTTCTGACCCATTCGCTAATTCTATAACTTCTCCTTTTTTATCTCTCAAAGTTATACGAGGACGAATTTCTTCACCCTTAGACTGCGCTTTCCATTCAACAACTTTTTTATATGAAATTCCTGTTGCCTCATCAACGATTTCCCTCATAGAGAGTCCGTCAATTAGATCAACATAATTAACGATACCTTCCTTCTCTGAAATAATCGGCAAAGTGTAAGGATCCCATTCTGCAAGCCGATCTCCTTTTTTGACCTTATCACCTTCGTCCTTTAGGAGTCTTGCACCATAGGGGATACGAAAAGTAGCGCGTTCTCTTTCAGTCTCATCTATAAGCCCAATTTCCGTGTTTCGCGCCATAACAATATTAATTTTATCAGTATTCATTACGACGCTTCGATTTCGAATAAGCACTTTAGCAGGAAAATCCGCCTCTATACTCGATTGCTCTGCACCACGCTGTGCGGCTCCTCCAATATGGAAGGTACGCATAGTTAATTGTGTGCCGGGTTCACCTATAGATTGAGCAGCAATGATCCCAACCGCTTCACCCTGATTAACCGCTGTACCTCTGGCCAAATCTCTTCCATAACACTGCGCGCATATTCCACCGACCGTCTCGCAAGTCAGCGGTGAACGGATCAGCACTGACTCAATACCGGCTTCATCTATCAGGTTTACTTTGTCCTCTCCAATAATTACCCCTGCTTTTACGATTACTTCGCCACCAACAGGATGCAGAATATCAACCAAGGGAATACGACCGAGAATTCTCTCGCTCAATGGATCTATAACCTCGCCACCATCAATAGCGGCCTTTACTGTTATACCTCTTTTAGTCTTACAATCATGTTCTACAATGGTGCAATCTTGGGCAACATCGACTAAGCGACGAGTTAAATAGCCAGAATTTGCAGTTTTTAATGCTGTGTCGGCTAGACCTTTTCGAGCACCATGTGAAGAATTAAAATATTCTAGGACCGATAGTCCTTCTTTAAAGTTCGAAATGATTGGAGATTCTATAATTTCTCCCGATGGTTTTGCCATCAGCCCTCGCATACCCGCCAGTTGCTTCATCTGAGCGGCGGAGCCACGAGCACCTGAATCTGCCATCATAAAGACGGCGTTGACTTGTTCACCGGCTTTGGGGTTGGCAATTTCCTTCATCATTTCGTCCGCTACTTGGTCGGTACATTGAGACCACTCATCAATGACTTTATTATACTTCTCTCCTTGAGTGATAAGTCCGTCGAGATATTGTTGTTCGTACTCCTTAACCTCATTTTGCGCGGCATTTACCAATTTTTCTTTCGCCTTCGGAATGATCAGATCATCTTTTCCGAAAGAAATTCCACTTTTACAGGCATTCTCAAAACCTAGAGCCATAATTTTGTCTGCAAAAATAACCGTGTCCTTTTGTCCACAATGCCTATAAACGGTGTCAATCGCGTTAGTAATTTGTTTTTTTGTCAGTAAACAATTTACGAGTTCAAGACCAATATTTTTATTCTTCGGTAATAATTGCATTATTTTTACTCGGCCAGCTGTGGTCTCTAACCGAATAATTTTAGTTTTACCATTACTATCTACAGTTTCTATTCGAGTATGAATTTTACTGTGGTGAGTAATAATACCACGGTCCAAGGCTTGCTCAATTTCACCAATATTTGCAAATGCCATCCCTTCACCCGGCTGACCTTCTCGCTCGAGGGTTAAGTAATACAATCCTAAAACTATGTCCTGTGAGGGTACTATTATTGGCTTACCATTAGCTGGACTAAGTATATTATTCGTGGACATCATCAAAACGCGGGCTTCTAGTTGAGCCTCCAGCGACAAAGGAACATGAACAGCCATTTGATCACCGTCAAAATCTGCATTAAATGCCGTACACACCAAAGGATGAAGCTGAATTGCTTTACCCTCCACAAGAACTGGTTCAAATGCCTGTATTCCTAACCTGTGTAAAGTTGGTGCCCGGTTTAACATTACAGGGTGTTCTCTAATGACTTCTTCAAGAATATCCCAAACTTCAGGACGTTCTTTTTCAACTAGACGTTTGGCTGCCTTGATAGTGCTTGCCATACCGTATATTTCGAGCCGTGAGTAGATAAATGGCTTGAAAAGCTCTAAAGCCATTTTTTTTGGCAACCCACACTGGTGTAGTAAAAGCTCGGGGCCTACAACAATCACAGATCTACCAGAGTAGTCAACGCGTTTACCCAGCAAGTTCTGACGAAAACGACCCTGTTTACCCTTAAGCATATCCGATAAAGATTTCAACGGACGCTTATTTGCACCTGTAATGACCCGCCCTCGACGTCCATTGTCAAACAAGGCATCCACAGATTCTTGTAACATACGTTTTTCGTTACGAACAATGATATCTGGAGCACGAAGTTCGATTAAGCGTTTAAGACGATTGTTTCGATTTATAACCCTTCGATAAAGATCGTTAAGATCCGAGGTTGCAAACCTCCCGCCATCTAGAGGTACAAGAGGGCGTAACTCAGGTGGAATTATTGGAACCACATCTAAAATCATCCATTCAGGACGCGCTCCCGAGCTGATAAAAGACTCAATAAGTTTAAGCCGTTTTACAAGCTTTTTCCTTTTTGCTTCCGAACCAGTCTCTTTGAATTCAGTTCTAACAACTTCTAACTCATCCTCTAATACAATTTCGCAGAGAACTTTTTTTACGGCTTCTGCACCAATCATAGCTGTAAATGCATCTTCCCCAAAATCATCTTGGGCGTCTAAGTATTCTTCTTCACTTAACAGCTGCCGTTCTTCGAGAGTTGTTAAACCAGGTTCAACAACCATATAGTTTTCAAAATATAAGACCCGCTCAATATCCTTAAGGGTCATATCCATCAACAACCCTATCCTACTGGGTAAAGATTTTAGAAACCAAATATGGGCAACTGGTGATGCTAACTCGATATGACCCATCCGCTCTCTACGAACCTTGCTAAGGGTTACTTCCACCCCGCATTTCTCGCAAATTATACCACGATACTTCATGCGTTTGTATTTTCCGCACAAGCATTCATAATCTTTTATGGGACCAAATATCCGAGCGCAAAACAGTCCGTCGCGCTCCGGCTTAAAAGTTCGATAATTGATGGTCTCTGGCTTCTTTATTTCTCCAAAGGACCAAGAACGTATCTGGTCTGGACTAGCAATTGAAACTCGGATCATATCAAAGGTTTCAGCATTACTTACCTGACCAAAAATGTTCATCAATTCATTCATTAAACTACTCCTAGCTTTGGGTCCTAAGATAGAACCGTAACATTATAAATTATAACCGTATTCTGATCTGACATGTTAGGTAGTTTCATGGCGATTGAGTTCGACATTTAAACCAAGAGACTTAAGTTCTTTAACCAAAACGTTGAAAGATTCTGGAATTCCAGCCTCAAAAGTATCATCTCCTCTAACGATGGCTTCATAGACTTTGGTACGACCCGAAACATCATCCGACTTAACGGTCAACATTTCTTGAAGAGTATAAGCCGCTCCATAAGCTTCAAGCGCCCAAACCTCCATTTCCCCAAACCTCTGGCCACCAAACTGGGCTTTGCCACCCAATGGCTGCTGCGTGACAAGGCTATAAGGTCCAATTGATCTCGCATGAATTTTATCATCCACAAGATGATGTAATTTCAGCATATAGATGTACCCGACCGTAACTTTTCGATCGAATTTCTCTCCTGATCTCCCATCGAAAAGAGTGACCTGTCCCGACGTTTCCAAGCCAGCTTTTTCCAACATTTCGTTTATATCGTCTTCTCTCGCTCCATCAAAGACCGGCGTTGCCATTGGAACACCATTCCTCAAATTGCCGGCAAGCTCTAACACCTCGTTGTCGTCCAGCTTAGAAATATCCTCATTATAGAGCTTTTGACCGTATATCTCCTTTAGCTGCCCCTTTAAGCTGTCAAGTTTTCCATCTTGCACGAAAAGGTCGAGTAAATTACTGATCTGGCGTCCTAGTCCCGAAGAAGCCCAGCCCAAATGAGTTTCAAGAATTTGTCCAACATTCATCCGTGAGGGAACGCCAAGAGGATTAAGTACCACGTCGACTGGTGTTCCATCTTCACGGTAAGGCATATCCTCCATCGGTACAATTTTCGAAATTACTCCCTTATTTCCATGTCGACCAGCCATTTTATCCCCGGGTTGCAATTTCCGTTTTACAGCTACGAAAACTTTAACCATTTTCATGACACCGGGAGGAAGCTCATCGCCACCTTGTACTTTATCAACCTTATCATCAAAGCGGGTCTGAAGTTGTAGTTCACTGCCGTCAAATTGCTTCCGCACGGACTCTAATTTTCTCATAACCTTATCGTTCTTGACAACAAATTGGGCAAGTTGCCGTGGGTTAAACCCATTAATAACCTGCTGTGTAAGTTTTGTTCCAGATTTTAAATCTTTAGGACCGGTCACAACAGTTTGATTAAGCAAAAGTTCTTTTAAACTTTGCTCATAGCTTCTTTCCAGAATTGCCAGTTCATCATTACGGTCTTTAACCAAGCGTTCAATTTCTTCACGCTCTATCGCTAACGCCCTTTCATCTTTATCAACCCCTCTTCTTGAGAAAACTCGAACCTCAACCACAGTACCTGCCACACCTGGCGGCAACCTCAGAGAGGTATCACGGACATCCGAGGCTTTTTCTCCAAAAATCGCTCTAAGCAATTTTTCTTCTGGGGTCATTGGACTTTCGCCTTTTGGCGTAACTTTTCCTACAAGGACATCTCCGGGTTCAACTTCAGCTCCTATATAAACAATCCCTGCCTCATCAAGATTTCTTAACGCCTCCTCGCCCACATTCGGTATATCTCTCGTCACTTCTTCTTGGCCGAGTTTAGTATCGCGAGCCATTATCTCAAATTCTTCTATATGAATTGAGGTAAAGACATCATCACGAGCAATACGCTCAGATATCAAAATAGAGTCCTCAAAATTGTAGCCATGCCACGCCATAAAGGCGACGAGAACATTGCGTCCAAGAGCGAGTTCACCAAGTTCAGTAGATGGCCCATCCGCAATAATATCTCCGGCTTCCACTTTATCTCCAACCTTCACCAATGGCCGTTGGTTTATACATGTGTTCTGATTAGATCGCTGAAATTTTCGTAAGTTGTATATTTCTACACCCGGAGATGATAATTCCAAATCACCGATTGTTCGAACAACAATTCTCGTAGCATCGACTTGATCAACTATCCCTGGTTGTTTTGCAACAATCGTCGCGCCGGAACCGCGTGCCACTGCGTCTTCCATACCTGTGCCCACCAGAGGAGCTTCCGCACGAACAAGAGGCACAGCTTGCCGCATCATGTTTGACCCCATTAAGGCGCGGTTGGCATCATCATTCTCCAAAAAGGGTATCAAAGCTGAAGCAACAGATACCAATTGCTTTGGCGACACATCTATATATTCAATATCCTCACAACGTGCCATAGCGAATTCGCCATTAACCCGGCAACTAACAAGGTCCTCTACAAAACGGCCAGATTTATCCAACTCCGCGTTAGCCTGGGCTACAGTATACCTCCCCTCATCAATTGCCGAGAGATAGACTACATCTTTGGATACCTTACCATTTTTCACCGTACGATAAGGAGTCTCGATAAATCCATACTGGTTAACCCGCGCATAAGTTGCTAGAGAATTGATGAGCCCAATATTAGGCCCTTCCGGGGTTTCAATCGGACAAATTCTCCCATAGTGGGTTGGGTGTACGTCTCTTACCTCAAATCCCGCACGTTCTCGCGTCAAACCACCGGGTCCTAGAGCAGATAAACGCCGTTTATGAGTAATCTCGCTTAGAGGATTAGTCTGATCCATAAATTGTGAGAGCTGAGAAGAACCAAAAAACTCTCTGACAGCAGCAGCTGCCGGTTTTGCGTTGATCAAATCTTGAGGCATCTGAATATCCAGTTCTACAGAACTCATTCGCTCACGGATAGCTCGCTCCATCCTTAGCAATCCGACCCGATACTGGTTCTCCATTAGTTCGCCGACTGAACGCACTCGCCGATTTCCTAAATGGTCAATATCGTCGATGTCGCCATGGCCATCCTTAAGCCTCACCAATAATTTTATAACAGATAAAATATCTTCTTTACGTAATGTTC
>CEUN01061087.1_pt1 | contig 10482 bp, 7 predicted proteins | sample 361501 | NCBI WGS metagenome assembly CEUN01 (sample SAMEA2622801, study PRJEB7988) | marine metagenome | biome: marine biome (ENVO:00000447); feature: marine epipelagic mixed layer (ENVO:xxxxxxxxx); material: "saline water (ENVO:00002010), including plankton (ENVO:xxxxxxxx)" | depth 120 m | reverse complement strand
GCTGAGAGATTGCATGAACGCGTTCGAAAAGAATTTTGGGGATATATGCCTGATGAGGCGATTGAAAATGAGGACCTCATTAAAGAACATTACCAAGGAATAAGACCGGCACCAGGCTACCCGGCGTGCCCGGACCATACCGAAAAAGACACATTATTTTCTCTTCTAGAGTCCCACAAGTTGGGTATTGATTTGACAGAATCCTTCGCGATGAGTCCGGCTGCTGCTGTGTCTGGTTGGTATTTCTGGAACCCAGAAGCTCGCTATTTTGGTGTGGGGAAAATAAATCGTGATCAGGTCAGTAGTTATGCAAAGAGAAAAGAGATTGAGTTGGAAGTCATGGAACGCTGGTTATCTCCTAATCTGGGTTATAAGAATTAACGCACGATTTTTTGTAATATCCGGCCGAATAATCTGCAATCGTCATCGCATTACTAGGCCGCCATCTACAAAAATCGTCTGGCCAGTTATGAATTCGCTCCAGTTGGATGCTAAAAATAGCACCGGACCGGCTATGTCCTCGGGTGTGGCAATACGACGTAATGGCGTCTGATGGATAATTATTTCTTTTATTTCCTCTTTTGTACTTAAGCTCGCGTCCGTTGGGTAAACCAAACCGGGAGCGACACAGTTCACTCTAATACCAAATTGGCCCACCTCCATTGCCAAATTACGGCTAAAGCCAATTAGCGCAGCTTTTGCAGTCATGTAGTCGTGATAGGGAATAGTTGGTCGGTCTACTAAATCGCTAGCAATATTAATTATATTTCCTCGCGTACGCGTTTTAAAAATAGGAAGCACCGCCTGACATAACGTATAAGAAGAAAATAATACGCCGTCGATTTGTTCCTGGAAATCTTTCCAACTTGTATCATGGAATTGTTTTCGGTTTTCAGAGTCAAAAACATACGGCTTAAATGCATTGTTAACCAGAACATCAATTTTTGCATAATCGTGCAATATTTCCTCGATAAGCACTTTGATTTCCTCTGCAGAAGTAATATCCGCTTGGACTATTTTTGCTGCCCCCCCCAATTCTTCACATTTCTCAGAAGTCTCGAAGGCGGCATCTGAATTCTTTAAATAATTAATAACAACGGTTGCCCCCTCACTTGCGAAGGCCTTGGCAATTGCAGCGCCAATGCCGCGACTGGAGCCGGTTACTAGAACAATTTTGCCATCAAATTTCATAGTGTCATACCTTCGTAAGTATTTTGGCAATTACAAATATTTCCTATTTTCATTTTTTGTACATGCCTTAAAGCACGCTATTTTCCTAATCAACATAGGTTGAGAATGCCTCAGCAGCTGTTTCCGCAGTTCTATCCACTTCCAAAACACTAACAAGGTCAAGAAGATTGAAACGACCATCATGATGCCAGCCCGCCTCAGGGGTCGTCATGTGGCCCAAGGCACTTATGCGTGTCACTCCAATTTTACCCAACGCATCAGATAGTTTCATTAATTCCTCAGGCGAAGCCGCAATCCCAACAGTTTGAAGGAAATTTTTATATGGCTGCATTATGGAAGTAACCTCGTATAAAGATTCTACAGAAAATATCTGAACAGTTCGGTTCAGGCCAGGTGGAGTAAGTTCCTGAACAGTGTCTGAATACGACACCCCCCATGAACTCTCCGATTCAGCGATGATCAATCTTTTCTCTCCTGAAAAAGCTTTTAATTCCTCAGCCTGGCGCCAGGATACAAAATTGTTGATTTCCTGCGTATTTAGTTTACGGCGAGGGAATTTTCTTTCAAAATTTTCAAGCTCCCTTGCGATGAATTGTGCGAATTGTTCTGGTGAAACCGCACCACCTTGCTCAACAAAGAAAATCTGAGGTGAGTAACAACCCTGCTGGTCGTATCGCACTATATCGTATGCTGCCTGATGCGCGGTAGTCCATGATTTACCTGTTTTTAAAGCGGCCCTAGAGATCATACCAAAGCTAATTTTATGTCCGTAAGTTAAACAGCGGGTGGTGATTGGAGTATGGTCTCGGACTTGTTTTAAGGTGTCATTATTACCGTACGCTAGTACCAGATCCGCCTGATTTAGTAGAAAGTCTTCCAAATTATTTGATCCACCTTTCCAAAAAACTATGGCAATGCAGTCGCCTAGTTTTGGATCAATTTCTGATATCATTTTTGCGAATAAACTAGCCATGAGGGGCTCGGAACTGGAAACCTTTCCTATGTTACCTGCCTTAACGAGAAGACCAGATATCAAACTCCAAAGTGGAAGACCTGGAACATTCCCTGCCCAAATATGGAAAAGAAGATCGGGCCCGTACGCCCGCCCGTACCCACCCTTCTGAAGGGGTTGGATCTCATCGAGAATTTTTGGGTTTGAAAAATCCTCGAGTAAGAATTTATTAAGTTCAGCTTTTCGAAATATTTTTAGATAGTTTGTCAATCCCAGCCGGATCATTTGTGGATCATAGCCTGTTATTTTAGGCAAGATATCCTCTGCCTGCTGCCGGTATGGATTGGATCGGTCTAAGAGCCTACTTATCGCAGTATCAATTATATCAACTACGTGAGAGACAGGCATATTTTTAAGGTAAGTTTGACTAGCTTGCTTCACCTGTTTACAGAGTATTAGTAATTGATTTTCTGTGAATTGGGGTACAAAAAGTTCTATCGGCCCTTTTCCTCGGTCAAATGAAAAAGTTTTCCATTCAACGGCGTCGTTTTTGATGCCCTGAAAATGTCCGAGATTTAGTCGCACTGTTTTATCCTTGAGCAACTGCCAAAAACTCTTCTACCGCCATAGAGCAGCCTTTTGCCTCGGCTCCTTTCGCTCGACCCATTAATATAAATCCGTCATCTATCTCAATTCCCATATCCTCAGTTAGAATTGCGGATACACAATTAAAATGTGCAAGGTCACAATGCATCAATACACCTTTCTCGCCCTTTGGCAGTGTGATTCCTGTTAATGGATTAATAACTTGGCTGCGTATCCAGTGTGGCCCGGATTTTATAGAGGGATATAAACGGTTTCCGTCATCGTAAAATTGAGTACTTAATTCAGTCATGCCGTACATATTTATGCAATAATCTCGGCTTACACCGAAAAATTTCTCTAGATTGCTGTAAAATTCATTAAGGTGCAGTTCTGGGGATTGACCTTTGAAACCTCCAGTATCTAAAATTCGGCTGCCATCGGGTAATTTCACAAATTTTTTAAATTTCTTCATTTCTTCCATTAAGTGTACGAAGCTATATGAGGCACCAAGCAATGCGAACGGCTCTTGAATTTTTTCTGCATGGTCAATTTCAGTAAATAACTCTTCAATTCTAATCCCGCTGGCGTTAACAAAATGCCGACTGCCATCAGATCCAAAATTCATGAGAGCAAGCTCTAAATAATGTGCTAAAGATGAGTTAGGCATTTCATTTTCTGTCGGAAATAGAATGGCCATCCGCATTTCGTCAAATTCTGGTATAAACCTTGCTTTAAAGTTTTTTACCATTGATAAATCATATACTGTCAACGTGGGATGATGGCATTTTCCTCTTTGACCAACTTGGGTGGTGCCACTCGTCATAAACGTCCTTTTAACATCTTCTGGATTGCAGCAACTCAGAGTTACATTTTTGTATGCATTGATAGGTAATGCCGGTATTGATCTCCAGTCTCGCACTGATTTGGGTGTTTTCCCTCTTTGGCGACAAAACAATTGATAGGACGAGTTGTTGTCGAACTGATAATTAAAAACCTCTAGCGCATGAGAATTGAATTCTTCTTCCGAGGCTGATTTTTCACCGATAAAGGTAACTAAAGAATCAATCAACTGTTTTTCGTTCACGTGCTCATCTCCAAGAACTTTATTTTATCCAGAATCGGGAATGAGGTATTGAAAAGAAGATTAACTCCTTCTACTTCCCTTTCCCTACGCCGGTATAATCCGGATCAGGTTCGAAGGGTCTCCGCGGGTCGGAGCTTTTTAACTCCTTTGGCGGTATCTCAGCCTCCTAATGAAGCGCCCCTGGGAACAATGTCACTTATTATGACTTTCGATCGATGCCCGTCAAGGATTAGACCTTTGTAGCGTGCGCAAAAAACGGAAAAGCTTTTCTCTTTTTGATAAACTTCTATTCGAATTTAATAATAAACAGATGAGCCTCTAAACCTATAAGGGCATTGGATAGGTTCTAGGCGGCGAAGACATCAGTCAATTAAAGGGGTGTTTAGTATTCGGCTCAAATGAAAGATAATCGACACCACCATCAACCTTAAGTGTTATATCTCTTTATTCCGTCATTGTATTGCTTAAAACTTTCTTGCATCAATTAAACCCTGACGCGATAAAGAAACTGTAAATATATTTTTATCTATCTAAAACAAAAAAAAGAAATGGAATAGAATTGTCAAAACTTGATTCATTTTTCGCACCAAAAAGTATTGCCGTAGTTGGAGCCTCCGCAACCAAAGGAAAGCCGGGTCGAACAGTTATTGAAAACCTGATTGCAAATGAATTTAGAGGTAAAATTTATCCGGTAAATCCCCGAGGCGGAAAAATCTGCAATTTACCAGTGTTTAAAAAGATAGAGGACTTACCTAACAGAATTGAGATGGCCATCGTTATGCTCCCGGCACATCAAACACCCAATGCTATAAAAGATTGTGCAGTGAAGGGGATTAAATCAGCGGTTTTGGCTGCAGGCGGATTCGCAGAAGTTGATCATTCTGGTGAAGATCTTCAAATCCACCTTAAGGAAATTATTAAAGAAACGCGGGTACGGGTACTAGGCCCTAACACCGCGGGTCATATTTCAACGCCTTCGGGTTTCACCTCCAGTTTTTTTCCTCTAGGAAAAATCCCGAAAGGAGGTATTTCGTACATTGCGCAAACGGGTAATTTTACGGGCGCCATGATGCGCTCAATTATGTCAGGAGAACATTACGGGGTAGCTCGTTGTGTGGGCCTTGGAAATACTGTTGATATAGACGAAGCAGATGTGTTGGAGTTCTTGGCCTACGACCGAGAAACAAAGGCAATATTTATTTATCTTGAAAGTCTCCATCGACCTCAGGAATTCCTGAAGATTGCGAGGATGGTTACGCGTAAAAAGCCAGTTATTATGTTAAAGGGGGGCGCAACCGAGGCGGGGGCGAAGGCTGCGATGTCGCATACCGCCTCTTTAGGCGCTAATGATAAGATTTTGGACGGGGCGTTAAGGCAGGCGGGTATCATTCGAATTGATGAATTTTCGCATCTTTTCACTGCGGCAAAGGCGGCCGCGATGATGCCAGTCCCCACCGGAAATCGTGTTGGCTTTGTGTCGCCATCAGGAGCATTTATTGTTCATTTATCGGACATTTGCAAACAAAGAACGTGCCTGGATTTTTCTAGTGTGACTTCAGAGACACAATTGCGGCTCGAAGAAATTAGCCCGTCGTTTATCAATATAACAAACCCGGTGGATGTATTTCCTTCTGCCACTGTCAATGGAATGGAGTTTGCATGGCGAGAATCAATGGAAGCCCTGCTGAATGATGATAATGTGGATGCAGTTGTTACAATTTTAATTTTGGCAAAAGAGCTGGAGGCAATGGACCTTCATTTTATAGTCGATCAGAAGAATCGTTTTCCTACGAAGCCAATATATATCTCATTTTCAGGCGATGAAGTGTTAAATGCCGCAGCAAAAAATTTCCTAGAGCCTAGAGGGGTGCCAACATTTCCACGTATAGAGGACCCTTTTAAGGTGCTTGATATAATGGCTCAGTGTCGCAGTAGTCTTGCCTAGGAGGTTCAGTTGATGATGCATCCAGTTCCTCTGAAATTATGGAAAGAATTTATCCAACCGGAGTGGATAGACTTTAATAAACATATGAATGTCGCATATTACACCCTAGTATTTGATCATGCTGTCGACGCTTTTTTTAATTATATTGAACTCGGTAGAGAGTATCGAAAAGTAACGACCGGTAGTACCTTCGCCGTTGAACACCACATACAATATAATCGCGAATTGGTTGAAGGCGATGAGGTTTTTGTAGAGTCCCTGTTGATTGGCTTTGATGAAAAGCGCCTGCATCATTACCACGAAATGTATAACGTGCATGGCGATTATCTCGCTGCGACCTGCGAGTTTTTGTCTTTGCATGTTGATCTAAAAACCCGCCGAGTGACCCCTATTCCCGAGAATAAGATAGGTAGAATTTACGATATTTGTCTCGCTCATAAGTCAAATCCGAAAAATATCAATCTTGGGAACAAAATAAAAGTTTCAAAATCGGCGAACTAATTATTTCGATATAGAACAGTTATGAGTATTTATGTTGTGATATAGGCGGAGATTCGTAAAAACTTGTTATACTCGTAATCCTATGTCCGAATTTAGAAAAAATACCCGAAGCGGGGCTTTGACAAACGAAGATACTTCTGATGTTTATCTCAAGACGCTAAATAATGTGCAACGAAAAGCAGTGAAGGCTGTCGATGGTCCGGTGCTAGTTTTAGCAGGCGCTGGAACAGGTAAAACAAGAGTACTCACAACAAGATTAGCCCATATATTGGTAACTCGTAAGGCCTTCCCCGGACAAATTCTGGCCGTGACGTTTACTAATAAAGCTGCCCGCGAAATGCGCGAGCGTGTATTTGATCTTGTTGGTCCGGTTGCTGAAGACCTTTGGATAGGAACTTTTCACGCAATTGCAGCTCGAATTTCGCGCAGACATGCTGAGCAGGTAGGTCTTAAATCGAATTTTACTATTTTGGATTCTGACGACCAGTTACGTCTATTGAAACAAATTTTAGAGGCTAATGATATTGATCATAGTAAGTGGCCAGCAAGGGCTTTACTTGGGATTATTCAGCGTTGGAAGGATCGTGGATTAGTGCCGGAAAGCGTTTCATCCAGTGAAATTGGTGAATTTGCTAATGGAAAGGCTCTGGAACTATACAAAGATTATCAACAGCGGCTAGTTACCGTAAATGCCTGCGATTTTGGTGACCTTCTTCTGCATAACCTCACAATTTTTTCCTGCGATGAAACCGTGCTGTCCCGTTATCAGCACCAATTTAAGTATATTTTGGTCGATGAATATCAAGATTCTAACATCGCTCAATATTTATGGCTTCGCCTATTGGCGCAAAATCACAATAATATTTGCTGTGTAGGAGATGATGATCAATCCATCTACAGCTGGCGAGGTGCTGAAATTGGTAACATTCTAAGGTTTGAAAAAGATTTTTCGGGGGCAGAAACTTTTCGTCTGGAACAAAATTATCGTTCAACCCCTGAAATTCTGACCGCAGCATCTACATTAATCTCAAATAATGCAGGGAGGCTCGGCAAAACACTTTGGACAGAACGTGCAAATGGCGAAAAAGTCGGCGTTCGAGGTGTGTGGGATGGTGAAACTGAAGCGAGAAATGTAGCTAATGAGATAGAAGCTCTTCATTCGAAGAAAATATCATTAAATCAAATAGCTGTCTTGGTACGAGCTAGCTTTCAAATGCGTGAGTTTGAAGAACGTTTTATCACCGTTGGTCTACCTTACAGGGTAATCGGAGGACCTAGGTTTTATGAACGTCAAGAAATTCGCGATGCTATTGCCTATATGAGGGTGGTAGTTCAACCAGATGACAGCCTTGCATTCGAGAGAATTGTTAACGTGCCCCGAAGAGGGATCGGCGTGGCGACAATGCAGGCAATTCATCACTTGTCACGGTTGCAGTCAGTGTCTACGCCGGAGGCGGCGCGAAGGCTTGTTAATACTGATGAATTAAAACCCCAAGCACGAAGAGCTATTACTAGTTTACTATCCGAATTTGATCGCTGGTCGGGCTTGGTTGAAACTACGACGCACGTCGAACTTGTGAAGTTAATCCTTGACGAATCTGGTTATACAGAGATGTGGCAACAGGATAAGGCACCTGAGGCACCCGGTCGATTAGAAAATTTAAGTGAACTAGTTTCAGCTTTAGAGGAATTTGAGAACCTTTCCGGTTTTCTGGAACATGTTAGTCTCGTCATGGAAGCGGGTAATTCAAATAATGAAGAGATGGTTAGCATTATGACACTTCATGCCGCAAAAGGTCTTGAGTTCGAAACAGTATTTCTTCCTGGTTGGGAAGAGGGGCTATTTCCAAATCAACGTGCTATTGATGAAGGGGGAACAAAAGCTTTGGAGGAGGAACGTCGACTTGCTTATGTTGGCCTTACTCGGGCTCGAGTAAAAGCTAACATAAGTTTTGCCGCAAATAGACGGATATATAATCAGTGGCAAACATCGATACCATCACGATTTGTAGATGAGCTACCGGAAGATCAAGTTGATTTTCTCACGGATGTTAATCTTTATGGTAATAGTATCTCTACAAATGATTTAGAAGATGAAGTGGTCAAGTGGACAGAGGTTAGCCGAGGCCCCGGTTTCGAGCGCATGAAAGGCTCTCGCAGACAACATATAGATACCAGAATAATAGACGGCACTGCTGTTTCTATTAAAGACGTAAAGTCTCCAGACGCTGTTAACAAAGGCACTAGAGTTTTTCATCAAAAATTCGGTTATGGGATGGTACTTTCAGTTGACGGAGATAAGCTTGATATTGATTTTGAAAAGGCCGGTCGTAAGAAAGTAATGGCAGGATTTGTGGAAGCCTTTTAAATCCATGATGTCCGGCGCAAATAAGACATGGAAAATTATTATCTTTGCCCGAAGTGAGTCGGAGCTAGTCACCTTGGAAAAAAAACTGGAACCGATTGTCGATGGTATTATTATTGATACGCGACCTCAAAAAGAAGGATATCAAATAACTGGGTTTTGTTTGAATGAACCGGAAGAAAGAGATCTTAACTCCTGTATCCTAGAAGATACGGTATCCCAAAGGGTGACATTACCCAAATATGAAGTCAGACAGATATTTGATGCTGACTGGGAGGAGGAATACAAAGAGCAAACAAAACCGATAACTGTCGGCAGGTTTTTTATATACCCTGACCATTTTTGTGGAGTGCCCCCTGTCAAAAAAGTGCCTGTAGCTATCAGTGCTGGTTTGGCATTTGGCACTGGGGAACATCAAACAACTAGTGGATGTTTGATGGCCATAGATAAGATTGTTGAAAAAGGTAAAGCGTTAGAAACGGTGATGGATGTCGGTTGTGGATCAGCTATTTTAGCAATAGCCGTCAGTAAACTGGTTCCAAAAGCTTCAATCCTAGCTTTGGACAATGATTTTATGGCTGTCTCAACCGCAAAAAAAAATATCCAAAAAAATAACTGCAAAGATACAATCACTGTGGTCGAGAGCGATTTTTATTTGGCATCGGAAATTGCATTATTCAGACCGTTTGATTTAATAGTAGCAAATATTCTCGCCGACCCACTTATAGAAAAAGCTTATGAGACAGCAAGCCAACTGAAGCTAAACGGACGATTGATTTTGTCAGGGCTTTTAAGGAAACAATCCAAAGATGTTATTAATGCATACAATAAGGCAGGTTTAATAATGGTTGATACCTTGGAATTGGATGGGTGGATGACCCTGACTTTCAAGCATAGGCAATGCATTGATAAAAACCCAAATCGTGATTTTTTATGTTAAATAGAAACATTTCACACTAACAACTTTTGTAAGACCATTTCGGAAAAGTTTATTTCAAAAAGTTTTTCTGGATAACCGGATATTTTGATAAGTTATTAAATGACATGATCAAAGAACAAAATAATATAGTTCACTCTTTAGGTATCAGTTTAAAAGAACATGGAATCCCACTCAGTATAAATGATGTAAGGTCACTAGCCGAAGGGCAGCTTGCAGCTCCAGATAATCTTGATCCAGATGCTTGGATAGAACTTATACAACCAAACCTTTCCGAAAAAATGCGAAAAGAGCTTAAAAAATTTAAAGAAAACCTGGCCTCATTGGGTGTCGAGAGAGAGTTGTCACCTGAGGAACGGCTAGCCGCATTGCGAGTTGCGTTAATTACCAGAAAGTTGGATGGCTTTTTAGTGCCATTATCTGATGAATATCAATCAGAATTTCCCCCAAGTCATTCCCAACGTTTGGCGTGGTTGACCGGTTTTACTGGGTCTGCGGGCATGGCCGTAGTGCTAAAAAAATCAGCGGCTATCCTAGTGGATGGGCGTTATTCTATACAAGTACGTAAACAAACTAATCCAAAGCTTTACGAGCCTTTGGACGTGTCTAGTGGTGCCCTACAAGAGTGGCTTAAAAAAAATGCCAAGGGCGGAGCTCGTATCGGTTTTGATCCTTGGTTACATTCCCAATCCGGTTTTACGGCTCTGAAAAAGAAATTTGGTTTTAATCAAGTTGACTTAGTACAAGTAGAGACAAATCCTATTGATCAAATTTGGATTCAACAGCCTCCACTTCCCTTGGCTCCTGTTTATGTCCATCCGGTTAGTGTTGCTGGAAGGGCGTCAGAGGAAAAAATAGCGCAGATAGCTTCGGTAGTAAAAGAAAACGGTGCGGATGCTGCGGTAATTACCTCTCCAGACTC
>CEUN01049347.1_pt1 | contig 10487 bp, 8 predicted proteins | sample 361501 | NCBI WGS metagenome assembly CEUN01 (sample SAMEA2622801, study PRJEB7988) | marine metagenome | biome: marine biome (ENVO:00000447); feature: marine epipelagic mixed layer (ENVO:xxxxxxxxx); material: "saline water (ENVO:00002010), including plankton (ENVO:xxxxxxxx)" | depth 120 m | reverse complement strand
GCTTTAGATCTAGATAGTATTCCTAATAACCTATTAGTGGTTGGTGGGGGTGTGATTGGTGTAGAGCTAGGGCAGGTATACGCTACCTTAGGCTCTGATGTTTCGCTGGTTGAGTTTCTTCCAAATTTAATCCCAGGCGCTGATCAAGATATTGTAAAACCGCTAGAGCGAAAATTAAAAAAACAATTTAAATCAATCATGCTTGGATCAAAAGTAGTAGAAATTAAAGAAAATAAAAGCGGGCTGTTTAGCGTTAATATAGAGAGCGGTTCAAGCAGTGATACCTTTGAGTATGAAAAAATACTAATCGCTATTGGCAGAACTCCAAACTCCAAAAATTTAAATCTTGAAGCGACCAATGTTAAGGTGGATGACAAAGGCTTCATCGCTGTGGATGAGTATCAGAGAACTAGTGTTTCAACCATATTTGCTATTGGAGATATTTCTGATAATCCAATGCTGGCTCATAAAGCTACCCACCAAGGAAAGGTGGCAGCTGAGGTAGCATGTGGTGAGCCTGCAATATTTGATCCAAAAGCAATACCGAGCGTTGTATATACAGATCCAGAGGTAGCTTGGTGTGGATTAACAGAAACCCAAGCAAAGGAGCAAAATATTTCATATTCAAAGTCTGAGTTTCCATGGGCAGCAAGTGGTCGCGCAATAGCCGTTGGAGCAAATCAGGGAAAAACTAAAATTTTATTTGATGATGATTCCAAAACAGTATTAGGCGTTGGAATTGTTGGGCCATCTGCTGGTGATATTATATCTGAAGGAATGCTTGCTATCGAGATGGGTTCAGATGCAGAGGACATATCACTTACCGTTCATCCTCACCCAACACTAGGTGAAACTTTTGCTCTCGCTGCAGAGGTATTCGATGGAACAATCACAGATTTGTATATACCCAAAAAATAAGATTTGAATAAACAATACGAACATATCAAATCGTCTGGTGGTATTGATGAATATCGCCTTAAGTCGAATGATTTAAAAGTGTTGATGCTACAAGATACCTCAACCCCTGTAGCAACTTTTATGGTAACCTATCATGTAGGATCACGAAATGAAGCTATTGGCTACACAGGATCAACCCATCTGTTAGAGCATCTTATGTTCAAGGGGTCCCGTAATTATAACAAAGAAAAAGGAACAGCTATATGGGATGAGCTCCAGAGTATTGGCGCGCAAATAAATGCGACCACTTGGAACGATAGAACTAATTATTTTGAAGTGGTACCAAGTGAACACGTAGAGAAGGCTATTTCTATAGAAGCAGATCGTATGCGCTTCTCCTTCTTGCGTGATGAGGATAGGCAGCCAGAGATGACGGTAGTGCGTAATGAGTATGAAAGAGGAGAAAATAGCCCGTTTGACGTTTTAGATAAAAATATTTGGGCGACAGCCTATCAAGCTCACCCTTATCATCACTCTACTATTGGATGGAGATCCGACATAGAGAATGTTAGTACCGAAAGATTAAAAGATTTTTATGACGTTTATTACTGGCCAAATAATGCTACTGCAACCATAATAGGAGATTTTGAAAAAGATGCTACTCTTTCTTTGATCGCAAAATATTTTGGTGAACATGAAAAGAGTAGTCATGAAATACCTGAAGTTTACACAGAAGAACCTGTACAGGAAGGACCAAGAAGGGTTGTTGTAAAGAGATCGGGACAATCTGGCATAACAGCCGTAGCCCACAAGACCCCGCCAGGCTTGGATAACGATACTTATGCCATTCAGGTTCTTGGAAAAATCCTATGCGATGGTAAATCAAGTCGTTTGTATAAAAAAATTGTCGATACAGGATTAGCTACATCTTTATTCATGTATGATTTCCCCTTTAAAGACAATGGGTTGTTTATCACCTATGCATTTTTAACTCCGGAAACTGATAACCAAACAGTAGAAGATATTATTATAAGTGAATATAACGATATAGTAAAAAATGGCGTCGATGAAAAGGAAATTTTACGTGCAGTAGCTCAAATACGCGCTACCGTTGCATTTAGCAGAGATGGTTCTTACGCAGTTGCAAGCGCACTGAACGAAGCTATCGCTATTGGAGATTGGGAGTTTTACACAACTTTCCTTGATAAGATAAACCTTGTTACGGTTAATGATATTAAACGCGTTGCTTGTAAATATTTGATTGAAGACCAAAGCACTATCGGTTGGTTTATTCCCAAAAATACCGATAAATGAAATTTAAAGATTCAGTAATTATTGATGAGCCCCTTAACGGGCTTTCAACCTTCGTAATACCTACACAGGTCCAAGATGTTGTTACGATTTCTGGTAGCATGTTGGGTGGAATGCTGTTTTCTGACAACAATAAAATACCCTCGCTTACATCTTCCATGTTGGACAAAGGAACTAGAAATAATAGTAAGCATGAAATAAGTAATCAGCTAGAGTCTATAGGTGCTGAGATAAGTTTTGTTTCGTCAAATAGACATATAAACTTTACAGCACATTGCTTAAAGTCCAATATTGATATAGTTGTGAGGCTTATAGCTGAACAGTTAAAAGAACCTACGTTTCCGGAAGACGAACTACTCACGTTAAAAAAAAGGATGATAGCAAATCTAGAGGTATCAAAAGATGATACAAAAAAACAAGCTTTAATAAATTTTTTACGTGAAATATATCCAAAAGGACACTATAACCGTAGAAGCACAATTGAAGACTCTATTAATAATATTCGATCTGTACAAACCAACGATCTAATTCATTTTTATGAACAAGCTTACGGTCTAGGTACGTTAAAAATTGCAGCAGCTGGAGATATATCAAACGATCTTTTTAGTGCGCTCATAACAACACATTTTGATGGTTGGGGTGAGCAAGCAGTTCAACAGCTTGATGGATGCACGTCGCTAAATGAAAGAAAACCGTCTCGTCTTAACAAAAAGATCAATGACAAAACAAGTTCAGACATATATATTGGTCAAACTCTTGATTTGTCAGAAAGCAGCGAAGCATACCTCGGGTTAATGATGGGGGTATACATTTTGGGAGGAAATTTTTCTGCAAGATTGATGCAAACGGTGAGAGATGAACAGGGACTAACCTACGGTATTGGATCAACTATTGCAGGTTGCGCCTATGATACAAAAGGACACTGGCATACCTGGGGAACATTCTCACCAAACCTCGTAGATAAGGGTATAACCTCTACTGTAGAAGAAATCGACAAGTGGTATAGAAATGGAATAACAAAAAAGGAGCTAGATGCAAAGAAGGCAACCCTCAGCGGTCTTTTTAAGGTTTCACTAGATACTACTGGTGGAATAATAGATAAGGTATTAACCAATGCAGAAAAGGGTCGAGACATTTCTTATTTAGATAACTACACAAAGCTATTAAATGGATTGGCTAAAGAAGACATTAACCATGCAATTAAAAAATTTATAGACCCAGGCACGTTTACCATTTCAATATCAGGAAGCGATGCTTGAAGGTAAAGGTTATATGTGCAACTTCGCTTGACGGGTTTATAGCAAAACACTCTAACGAGAAAATATCTTGGTCTCAGGATCTAGCATTGTTTAAAAAACAAACAATGAATAAATATGTAATTATGGGATCAAATACATATCAAACTTTAGAAAAACCATTAAAAGGTAGAAAAATTATTGTGCCATCAAGGACTGATTCGCCTAAAAACATTATAAAAGAACTAGAAAAAACAGAAAAAGAATGCATCATAGCAGGTGGGGGTATAACAAATTCACGATTTGTAAAATACATTACAGATATTTATATAACACCCCATCCAATTATCCTTGGCAATGGCATTAAACTATTCGCGAAAGAAGCTCCCGAATTGAAAACTGTACTAGAAAAGATGGTAGCAGTTCCGGGTGGAAAAAGCATATATCAGTATCAGTTTCAAATTATAAAATAAATCGGATATCGGATTTAAAACAATTTGTCGTCTAATATATATCGGAAAAAAATATTTTAATTAATTTTAACTGACTAATCAGTCAATAATGGAAAAATACAAAAAATAAGATTGGTATGTTTTATATTTGATTATGTGAATAGTTAATCCATATTTATTAAACGGAAAACCAATGGAAGTTCATATATTTTTCATCTTTTTATAGGCATGTAAATATATAATATTTCATTATTTTTATAGTTCTTTTTCTAATATTGACTTCACTTTTTATAATATCTAGTGTCCGCTATACGTTATTGCTTTAGTTTTTCAAATGCGTTTTAGTATTTAGATCTTAATTACCTATTTTAAATAATTAATGCCACAACATTTTCATGTAATTATACATAATTATATATCTTACACTTATTTAACCCTTCATAAGGTTCTATTAATTCATAAATGAAGATCTAATTTGTTAATGCTGGGTTTATTGTTTAATTATGCACTTGTAGGTTTTATAAAGTTCCTTTTATTCGGTTTTATTGAGCCATTTAATTAGTTTTACTGCCTTTTGATATTATTCTTGTAGCAGAAATAATATATTGGTGTGTTATTTATAGACCAATTCAGCTATAGTTAATATGATGCATAATTAATTAATGTTCTTCAATTGCATAATTGGAGCTTTTCATTATACTTAACATATCTTTGTTGCTAATGACGCAACGAAAACCCGTATTTTCTAGACTAGATTCAGGGCTTGTTTTCATCCTCGCTGATGGTCTGTATCCGGAACAATATTGATCACTGCATAAATAAGAACCTCCTCTAGTAACTTTTTTTGCAACTTGTGGTTCATTGGGATCGTAGCTAGTTATAGGACCTGTTGGATTTTTTAGTCTTCCTTCCATTATGTATGCTCTGGGGTGGTACCAATCATTAACCCATTCCCACACATTTCCAGCCATATCGTATAAACCAAGTATATTTGGATCAAAATGCTTAACTGGATTGGTTTTTATAAAGCCATCTTCTTTGCTATTTTTTTTTGGAAAAACGCCCTGCCAGATATTAATATTATTTTTGCTTTTAGATTTTCCGAGCTTCGCAGCATATTCCCATTGGGCCTCACTAGGAAGATCCATTCCTGCCCATTTAGAAAACTGTTTGGCATCATACCAGGATACATGAACGACGGGATGTTGGTCAAAATTTTTTGCTTTATCTTTATTCAATAATTCAGTTTTCCAATTAATTCCCGAACCCCAAGCCCACCAGTCATAAGCATAGGGATCCTTTGCTAAGGACGTGCCGCCTTTAAAAACTAGTGAACCGCCAGGCAATACATTTTCATCCTTATTATTATCTGGATTTGATTTATTATCCCATAGCTGAAGCTTTATATCTTTTTCAGCTGTTGTTACATATTTGGTTGAATTTACAAATGAGGAAAATTGTTTATTGGTAATTGGTGTTTGTGTCATCCAAAATTCGTCAATATAAACCTTATGAATGGGTCTTTCATCCTGCATTGCCATTGGATCGTCTGAACCCATTATGAAATGCCCTCCCGGGATATGTACTAGATCAATTCTTGCTTCACCTATAATGAGAGTAACTTTATTTTTAGTAATATTATTTTGACAACCTAAGAAGAGTATAGAGACACATAATATTTTTTTAAGTGCGGACATCCTAGTAGTGAAAATAAACGATTATTTATTTATAATTTGAAATTATTTATATTAAAAGTTATTGTAGTAAAAAATAGAAAGAAAAAAATGTTTTATAAAATTATCATCACAATTCTTTTGATTTTTTTTTCTGGTTGCGGTACAAAAGAAAAGGTAAATATTGTATACATTTTAGCTGACGACCTTGGATATGGTGAGTTAGGTATTTATGGGCAAAAGATTATTGAAACGCCGAATATTGATGAACTAGCAAAAAAAGGAATGCTATTTACTGATCACTATTCTGGATCGCCTGTTTGTGCACCATCAAGGTCCGTTTTTTTAACCGGACAACATACCGGATACACCCCGATTAGAGGAAACGACGAATGGACAGAGCGTGGGGATACATGGAATTACCAAGCAATGTTTGATGACCCCTCACTGGAAGGACAAAGACCTATCCCAGACAGTACTGTTACAATTGCAGAGGTTCTAAAGACTGCAGGATATGCAACTGGAATGGTGGGCAAATGGGGTCTTGGTGCGCCCAATACATCTGGACTTCCCAATAATCAGGGTTTTGATTTTTTTTATGGCTACAACTGTCAAAGACAAGCTCACACTTTATATCCAATGCATTTGTGGAAAAATGATAAACGAGAAATGCTTAACAACAAAAATGTTGCGCCCCACTCTAACTTACAATCAGGCGTCGATCCTTATGATTCGAAAAGCTATGAAGATTTTGAACTAAATGACTATGCACCAGAATTAATGCATAATGAGGCTCTAGCATTTATTGAAAGAAACAGGGAGAATCCTTTCTTTTTATATTATGCTTCTCCCCTTCCACATGTACCCCTTCAAGCACCAAGATATTGGGTTGAACATTATAGAAAAATAATTGGTGACGAAGAACCTTTTGTAGGTAAATCATATTTTCCCAATCAATACCCTAGGGCAACCTATGCGGCAATGATTTCCTATTTAGATGAGCAAGTTGGAGACATTGTAAAAAAATTAAAAGAAATAGGTGTGTATGAAAATACACTTATTATTTTCACCAGTGATAATGGCCCTACTTTTAATGGCGGAACAGATACACCCTATTTTGATAGCGCAAAACCATTTAAAACAGAGTATGGATGGGCTAAATGTTTTGTCAATGAAGGCGGTATACGTGTTCCAATGATTGCTCATTGGCCTAAAAAAATTAAAAAAGAACAGCGCTCAAACCTTATTTCAGCATTTCAAGACATGATGCCCACATTTTGTGATATAGCAAGAATCAAGCCTCCAAAAAATATCAATGGCATAAGTCTCTTGCCAACCTTAATAGGGAATAAACAAAACGAAATGCATGAGTATCTTTACTGGGAGTTTCCCGCATACAATGGCCAGCAGGCTGTAAGAATGAACAATTGGAAAGCAATCCGCAAAAATATTTTTGACGGTAATATGCAAATAGAATTATACGATCTTAAAAGTGATCCTCAAGAGCAGAACGATGTTTCAAAGTCAAAACCAGAGATTATAAATAAAATAACATCTATCATGCAAAATAGCAGAACCACTCCGATATACAAAAAATTTAAAATGTCTGAGCTTGGCGATATTTAAATGGTCGTTCTTTTTAAAAACCAATAAACAAATGGTAGGCAAATTAGATACATCAATATACTATAAACCCCAGAAGGAATGCTTAAAATTGATAAACCGCTTTCAGGATTAATAATAAGATTTCCAACGGTTATTCCAACTGTACCATTTTGCATAGCAGATTCTATTGCTACGGTTATGGATTGCTTATCACTCATTTTAAAAAGTTTCGAGCTTTTATAAGCAATAATTAGCATTGCTAAAATTAATAGCACAATTGCAGGTCCCAATAAAACAAAGTTGTTGATGAACGTATCCCATTCGCTCAGAAGTGCGCCTAGTATAATGATAGCAAAAAGGATGGTAGATATTTTGGAGGCTTTGGGTTCAAACTTATCGGCATAATATTTATTTTTTTCTCTTATCAATAACCCAATACCTACCGGCACTGCAGTAATAAAAAACATTGTCAGTCCTAGGGATAAAATATTTACATCTGGAGCCTCTAGTCCCATAAAGGATTTCATAGAAAAACCAACAATCAAGGGCAGCGTGATAATAGCTAAAATACTATTAAATGCAGTGTAAGATATTGATAATGCAGTATCACCCTTCGCTAATTTAGTTATGATGTTAGATGTTACACCCCCTGGACAGCATGCTAAGATCATCATTCCAACTGCAGCCTCTTTTGTGATGCCAAATACTAGAATGACGATATAGGTGACTATCGGAAGAAGAAGTATTTGATTTGTTAAACCTACAAAGAAGGATCTTGGCTTACGAACCAAATTAGTAAAATCACTCAATTCCAGCCCTAAACCGAGTGAAAGCATAATAAATATTAAACTGGCAGGTAGAAAGATATCAATTATCATGATATAATAATTAAATAATTGAAATTGTATTTATTTATTTCAATTAGCTAGAGCGTTTAGCCTTTACAATAGCTGCTTTAATTTTTCCTCTTAATATCTTGTCTTCTAAACTGTTGATTTCTTCCATATTGCCTTTTATTCCTTCTGCAACCATTCTAGCAAATTTGTCTTCGTCAGTTTCTGAAAGAATCTCGTCATTTTTGTTAGTTGGTTTTTCATCGCTTGAATTAGAATCCGCTTCTGGCATTGGAGGCCTTTCAGCAGTGCCCTTGTTGATTTTCATAATCAGGGATTTTGACTTTGCCCTTAATACTTTATCTGTTAATTCATTTAAAGGCCCCTCATCTCCATCCAATGCCTTATTCACCACCATTGCGATCGTATCCTCTTTTGAAAGGACAGCATCATTAGATCCTTGGGATGCTGCTGGCTGAGTAGATGCAGGCGCAGAGGCACCCGCTTCTGGCATTGGAGGCCTTTCAGCAGTGCCCTTGTTGATTTTGATCAACAAAGCTTTAGCTTTTCCTCTAGCGTAAACATCTACAGTTGATTTAATGATATTTGCATCACCATCAAGAGTTTTATTAACTAAATATGCTGCCATTAGATTTCTGTCTTCAAACAAGTTATCAGATGCGTCACTAGACTTGGAGTCAACCTCTTTTTTATCTTCTGAGGCAATATCTTCAGCAGGAATCATATATCCCAGATTATCTAATGTTTTAGATTTACTACTATCAAAACCCCAAACACTCATAAATGAAAATGGACCATAGCTTTTGCGGGTTAGCGAAAGGGTTGTGCCCTCTGAATGAGATGCTAAATCAAAAGTAACATATTCTTTATGAAGCGGATTATATTGCAAGACCATTTCTAATTTTTTGTTTGGAGTAGCTGAGGCTATCATACCTTTGCCGGAAGGAAATACTCCTCTATTTTTAATAGTTAGAAGAGATCCAGGAGCAAAGTTAAACTGATCAAATGAATATCGGTGAACGTATCTATCTGTTTTAACAATAGGTAAAATCCTCGCTATTCCTGGAAACCAATAGTTGTAACTAGCAAGATTAACAACAGCATTCCAAACGGTTTCAACACTAGCTGAATAATTATGACTAACAAATGTCTCAGATTCGAAAGGAGAAAGATATGTCGATACCTCGCTGGTCGTGCTTTGATCTTTTGCGGTATCTATTACAAATAAAATTGTAACAAGCAAAAAAGCGGTAATCGAAATAATTAAAACCATATAAATATCCTATATAAGCATGGTAAATTTAATATTTGTAATAATAATAACGAAGATATTGATTGGAGGTATTTTGAAATCAATTAATGTTCAAGAATTAAAAAATCTAATTGATAAAAAGAGTAGTTTTGTGCTTTTGGATGTTCGAGAGGATGAAGAATTAAAAGTAGCAAAACTCAATATTTGTAAACATATACCAATGGGCCAAATTGCTGATAGGCTAAATGAACTAGAAATAGAACAACCTATCGTTGTGATGTGCCACAGCGGCGTACGATCAGCAAGGGTCTGTCACTACTTACACGAAAAAGGTTATGATGTGTCCAACTTAGCGGGTGGAATTAGCTCTTGGTCAAGAGAAGTAGATCCGTCTGTTCCACAATATTAGTGCTTAAAGCACCGAGACCCAGTAAATAGCATAGCAATACCATGCTCATCGCAAGCTTCGATAACTTCAGCATCTTTGATCGATCCACCAGGCTGGACCACGGTTTTTATTCCAGCATTTGCAATTAAATCTATACTGTCCCTAAAAGGAAAAAAGGCATCCGAAAACAAAATAGCACCGCCTGCACCACCAGTTAATTTACTTAGTGCAATATTGACAGAATCAACACGACTAACCTGCCCAGCACCAATTGAAACCGTAGTACAATCTTTTGCTATAAGTATAGCATTTGATTTAACGTATTTTAATATGGACCAGCCAAATGCAAGCGTATCATTAACAGTTTCAGCAATGGAGTTTTCCGTAACAGTTTCAAACGTAGATGACATCAAAGTAGAGTTATCCTCTTCCTGAACCAAAATACCGCCATGGATATATCGCAAATTTAGAGGAGATTTAAAATTGTTTATATTACCGAGCTCAATAACTCGCAGGTTTTTTTTGTTCCTTAGAATATCCAAAGCATTTGAGGTAAAAGAAGGGGCAACAATAATTTCAACAAAGAAATCTTTTAGATAATTAGCAATGTATTCTGTACACTCCCTGTTCAGTGCCACTATTCCACCAAATGCAGAAAGTTTATCTGCTTCAATAGCTCTAACAAAAGCGGTGTCAATACTATTGTGAATAGCACCACCACATGGATTAGCATGTTTTATTACAACGCATGCTGGCTTCTCAAACTCAGTAATACATGACACCGCTGCATCAGCATCCATAATATTATTATAAGATAGTT
>CEUN01039014.1_pt1 | contig 10488 bp, 11 predicted proteins | sample 361501 | NCBI WGS metagenome assembly CEUN01 (sample SAMEA2622801, study PRJEB7988) | marine metagenome | biome: marine biome (ENVO:00000447); feature: marine epipelagic mixed layer (ENVO:xxxxxxxxx); material: "saline water (ENVO:00002010), including plankton (ENVO:xxxxxxxx)" | depth 120 m | reverse complement strand
TTTTAACCAAAGGTCCATAATTATGCTGAATGGCAAACGCATTTTATTGGTTATATCCGGTGGTATAGCCGCGTATAAAAGTTTGGATTTAATTCGTCATCTCAGAGAACAAGGGGTTTTGGTCCGCTGTGTTCTCACTAAAGCAGCGACTAAATTTATCACACCTTTATCAGTCTCAGCATTATCCGAGGAAAAGGTATTCGGTGACCTTTTTTCGCTAACCGACGAAAATGAAATGGGGCATATTCAGCTTTCTCGGGAATCAGATTTAATCGTGATAGCACCGGCAACCGCTAATATACTTTCTAGCATGGCACAGGGTGTTGCTGATGACTTGGCAACTACTGTTTTACTGGCTGCAAACAAAACTATTATGGCCGCACCATCAATGAATGTTCGGATGTGGGAACATGAGGCGACCATTAATAATTTAAAAATTTTGCGTAATCGGGGAATACAAATTATCGGACCAGAATCCGGCGATATGGCATGCGGGGAATTTGGTATGGGACGAATGACGGAACCAGATGAGATTCTCTCAGAAATCCAACTTTATTTTTCCAATGAGGATCGGCTGAGTGGTGTTCAGGCTATCGTTACCAGTGGCCCCACTCAGGAGCCCATAGATCCAGTTCGTTTTATAGCTAACCGCTCCTCTGGCAAACAGGGACATGCTATAGCTTCAACGCTCGCAAAATTTGGGGCCGAAACAACTCTTGTGACCGGTCCCACCCAAGAACCAGACCCTGCTGGTGTAAATGTAATCCATGTTGAAACAGCAGAGCAAATGCTTGAGGCCTGCAAAAATTCTCTTCCGGCCGATATTGCTGTTTGCGCAGCTGCCGTCTCTGATTGGCGTAGTAGAGAGGAGAGGGAGGGTAAAATCAAAAAAAAGGGGAATACACTATCCCTCTCTTTTAAAAAAACCCCCGATATTCTGAAAATTTTAGCGAAAAAAGGTGACGGGCGCCCAAAGTTAGTTATTGGTTTTGCCGCTGAAACTGGCGATGTGATTTCTAAAGCATCGCCTAAGCGTATTGAAAAAAACTGTGACTGGATTTTAGGAAATGATGTCTCAATGGGGTCAAATACTTTTGGCGGCAACAAAAATCGAGTTCATTTCATTGACAATGCCGGAACTGAAAGTTGGCCCGAAATGTCAAAAACAAATGTCGCTTATGAATTAGTAAAACGTATTGCGGATTATTTGCACCCGCCAGCAGAAAAAAAATAAAAATCATGACATCACTATCTGTAAAACGACTTTCGCATAATCAAGAGATTCCTTTGCCAGCTTATGAAAGCACCTCCGCGGCTGGTATGGATTTAGCGGCAGCGGTAGAAACTGACATTATTTTACAGCCCGGTGAGCGTATAACGGTGCCAACCGGATTGGCGATTGCATTGCCAGAAGGCTATGAAGCACAAATTCGATCGCGGTCCGGACTTGCCATTAACTTTGGTGTGACTGTACTCAACTCACCAGGAACTATCGATGCGGATTATCGTGGAGAAATAAAGGTCATATTGCAGAACTTTGGAAGCGTTAAATTTGTCATAGAACGTGGTATGAGAATTGCACAGATGGTAGTTGTTCCTGTTATTCAAGCAACCCTAATAGAAACTGACATCTTACCGGAGACAATTCGTGGTGACAGTGGTTTTGGCTCAACGGGGATAAAGGATCAGAAAGCTTAAAGTCTGATGAAGTTTACAGATAAACAACTTCAGCGTTACGCTAGACATATAATTCTACCAGAAGTTGGTGGCTTGGGCCAAGAAAAGCTATTAGCTTCCAGTGTTTTGGTTATAGGTGCAGGAGGCCTAGGTGCACCAGTCTTGCTCTATCTCGCAGCAGCGGGTGTCGGAAAAATAGGTGTTGTTGATGATGACATAGTTGACCTATCTAACCTTCAAAGACAAGTTATTCACAACACTAATAGTATTGGTAAATCCAAGGTCGAGAGTGCAAGCACAATTATAAATAAAATAAACAATGAGATTAAGTTTAAATCTTATAAATTGAGATTAACGGCGCATAACGTAGTCGATTTAATTTCTGATTTTGAAATAATAGTGGACGGCTCTGACAATTTTGAAACGCGTTTTCTATTGAATGATGCATGTCATCTAAATAAAAAAACGCTAATCTCAGGAGCTATTCTCCGTTTCGAGGGCCAAGTGGCTACATTCAAGTCACATGTTGGACAAGATTACCCCTGTTATCGATGTCTTTATCGCGAGCCTCCTCCTAGTGGTCTAGTGCCCAGCTGTTCTGAAGGTGGGGTATTAGGGCCCTTGGCTGGAACAGTCGGTTCATTGCAAGCAACGGAGGTTTTAAAAGAAATTATGGGAATTGGTTCAGGCTTAACATCCAATTTATTGCTTTATGATGCGCTAGAAATTGAGTTCCGAAAAATAACACTAAAACCAGATAGGGATTGCCCGCTTTGCGGAGATAATCCCTCAATTTTAGATCTCTCGAGTCACATTTCCAAATGAAAGAAACTTCCCGCCGTCGTTTATCTGTGGTTCTTTTCTCCGGTGACTATGATCGTGTACATTATAGCTTAGCCATTGCAAGTGCTGCAGCAGCAATCGAAAGACCTGTCAGTCTTTTTTTAACCGGAAATGGTCTCAAATTAATTTTAGATGATTTTGAGGGAGTCCCTGGCTGGTCTCTATTAGGAAACTCGGAAAATGGCCAAACAGCATTGAAGAAAGATCAAGAAAATCACAAAAATGGAATATGTACAATTGATGCCACACTTAAAGCATGCGTCGAGCTGAATGTGAAAATTTATCGATGTGAAATGGGAATCGTTACTGCAGGGTTAAATAAGAAAGGGTTTCGCGACGATCTACCATTACAATCCGGTGGTCTAAGCACTTTCTTATCTGAAGCAGAGAAAGATGGAGGACAAATAATCTTTATATAGGATTAACAACAAAACTTGACGGCCCGTAGCAACCATCCTTAGGGTACCCTTTTAGAAATGACACGGAAATACCGCGATGTCTCGAACATTCCGAAAAAGATTAGAGGACATGGTCAACGAATTCCACTGTGCCAACCATCCAATGACAGAAAAATGGTCGCAGGGGGAATTAAGCAAGAGATGCATGATGGGCTGGGCAGCCGAACAATAGCACTGGGTGAGCAAAATGAATACACCCACATTTTTTATCTGCAAAGATGCGCCTAATGATGTAATACATGCCGAAATTGACAATTTTCATGAAGAAATGGATCCGAACCATTCACACTTAGACATTATGCTAAATTTTGCAAGGGCAAACGGCGGAAGCCCAACAAAAATAAAAAAAAGTGAAGGATTGCCGACAACTCGGTCTTGGGTAAGATTTCTTACGGATACCGCACGTGACAACCCCTGGTATTGTGGCATGGCCGCGCTTAGAATCGGAACAGAGTCTCAGTCTCCAAAGTTATATAGTAAATTACTCCCCGCACTAAGAAATATATATAAATTTAAAGAGCATGAGATAGAGCATTTTTGGCTCCATTCTGAAGTTGACGTTGAACATGGCGGTATAGCCTATGATTTGATTGTCAAACATTGTAGAAGCCGGGAAAAACAAGATATATGTTTATATTATGTAAAGGAAAGTGCCAAAATGCGGTGGTTCCATTTTGATGGCATTTATTTACATTATGAGATGGGATATAAGCTGCAAAAACCCTCATGAAATATCAAAATTACCGCTTACTTTTAACACTTTTCTTAATCTTTTCTTTAACAACATTAAAAGCAATGGCCCAAACTGGATTACCTCTGCCACGATTTGTTTCCCTAAAATCAGAAAAGGTTAATCTGAGACATGGTCCAGGAAAGAGATATCCAATTGAATGGATCTTAGTATATAAGCATATGCCAGTAGAAATTATTGGTGAATTCAAAGACTGGCGCAAAGTCAGAGAGTGGGAGGGTAGCGTAGGTTGGATAAAAAAAACTCTGTTATCTGGTCAGCGTTGGGTAATAATAAAAAAAGGACCTCAAATATTGCACCGCAGCGGACGATCAGACAGTCGCATAATCGCCAAAATAGGAACAAAAGTTATTGGAAAGTTAAAAAAATGCACTGTTCGTTGGTGCCGCATTCAATTTCAAGGATACACCGGATGGATGCGACACAACCAGTTTTGGGGGGTTTATCCTTTAGAAAAATATAAATGATTAAATGTGCAACATTTAAAGGGGTCAAGCTTTCTCAAGACTGCGCTGTTATATGACCACAATATATAAAGTAGACCTTAATTAAAATCCCCTGCTAGCGCTGAACGGACATTGGAAGGCACACCGGCCATGTGGCGATAGTTTTTATGACCAATAGACAAAATTATATCATTAACTGGATTCTTAAAATCTGAAATTTGATCCTCGGTAAAAGGAAAACGGAGAAATTGTACAGATGATGCCTTACCATCTGCGGTGGTCCTGTCGAGGTCCTCTTCAGCCACCCCTTCTATGACAGAATTGTCTACAGACAAAGTAATAGTTTCCTCAAACCCGCCCAACTTTGAAAGTAGGGAAGAGCGCCGTTCAGGATCACCAACCTCAATCATTACGGTTGCCACTAATTCATGTCCATTGGGAATAAGAGGGTTATAAGCTTTCAATTCTCCATCAATTTGATCAACACCACCTTTTTCGATATAAAGCATCTCATGAACTTGGAACCACATTGTGTTGTAGCTTTCAAAATAAAATGTGCAAGCAGGACCAACCTCTATACGCCGATTTTTTTTCTCATCAGCTAATTTTTTAGCATGTTCTCTCCTGATAGCGGCATAGTGAGACATCGTCATTATATCTTGGTGTAAGATTTTTCGCTGCATGGTATAAACCCTTTAAAAACCGTACGATTTTGCTAAAATCTCTATTGGATGAGGGGCTGTATCAGGGATACCTCCCTCATCACCTTCTTCTTTGAGTTGTTTCATCCCTTGCCTAATATGTACTCCAGCAAGGGGACATTCAGACACAACTTCACTAGAATTTTTTTCTAAAGCAGTCCGCGCAACAGGCTTGCCAATTTTTAGAGCGGTATCAAAGTTCTCTTTCATCATACCCCAAGAACCGCCATGGCCGGAACACCGCTCAATAACCTTAACATCTGCATCTGGAAGTAATTTAAGCATTTCTGCTGCTTTAGGGCCCATATTTTGAGCTCGAGCATGACAGGCTAGATGTAAGGTTACGGGTCTTGGAGTTGAAACCATTCCATCTGCAAGGCCTTCATTCTTAGATATCTCGACTATGTACTCCGAAATATCCTTAGTAGCTTCAGACAAACGTTTGATGTTTTCATTATCGGGTAAAATAAGGGGCCACTCAAACTTTAGCATCAACGCGCAACTTGGTATTAAAGCTATAACATCATATCCCTTATCGACCCAAGGCAGTAGTGAGGTAGCCACCTCTTTTGCATTTGTAGCCACAGCCGCAATATCACCGTGCTCTAATTTCGGCATTCCGCAACATTTGGGATAAATTAATTCAGTGTCAACACCGTTTATAGAAAGTACTTTCTCAGCGGCGAATCCAATCTTTGAGTTGTTGTAATTCACAAAACAAGTTGCGTATAAAACAGCTTTTCGACCAAAAGCTGGTGCGGCCTTATTTACTCTCGATTTTGTTGTTTTGAATTGAGACGAAATGGTCTTTGCTTGATATTTAGGTAAATCCGCCTCTTTATCTATACCAGAAAAAGCCTGCATTAGCGGTCGGGTTAATTTATTTTCCGTTTTGGTTCCCCAATTCATCAGCCCGGCAACAGGTCGGGCGATTTTACCATTCCGATCAGTTTCCGTAATTTGTCTAGTTGCAAAAGGAATTTGGCCGTTACGATGCTCTATCGCTCTATAACGTAGCATAAGGTGGGGAAAATCTAAGTTGAATTCATGTGGTGGCACATAGGGACACTTCGTCATAAAACACATATCACATAGAGTACAAGCATCAACGGCTGGTTTAAAATTCTCACTTGAAACTGAGTCCAGCTCACCGGTCTCCGAATCATCGATTAAATCAAAAAGTTTAGGAAAAGTATCGCAAAGATTAAAACAACGTCGGCAACCATGGCAGATGTCAAATACACGTCTCAATTCTTGATCTAACTTCTCGCCATCATAAAAATCGGGATTATTCCAATCGATCGGATGACGTATCGGTGCCTCTAAACTTCCTTCAGACATCCTTTGATATTCCTTATCAAACAGCACAACCCTACATGTTCTAGAAACATTAATTCTAGAATAGCTATCGAAACAATTACAAAAAGATATGTGGAGAAATTATAAACTCCACATAAAGTATCAGATCTTAGTCGAGTTCATCAAACGCCTTCTGGAAACGACCAGCATGGGATTTTTCAGCCTTAGCTAAAGTCTCAAACCAACTTGCTATCTCATCAAAGCCTTCGTCACGTGCTTCTCGGGCCATACCGGGGTACATATCGGTATATTCATGCGTCTCACCAGCAACCGCCGCCTTGAGATTGTTTGCAGTAGTTCCTATAGGCTCACCTGTCGCAGGATCACCGGTTTCTTCCAGATATTCTAAGTGGCCATGTGCGTGTCCAGTTTCACCTTCCGCGGTTGAACGGAAAACTGCTGCTACATCGTTATAGCCCTCTACATCAGCTTTTTGAGCAAAATACAAATATCTCCGGTTGGCTTGGGATTCTCCTGCAAACGCCGCTTTTAAATTATCTTCAGTTTTAGTTCCTTTTAACGATGGCATCGTATTCTCCTCTTCCCTTCGTTAGTAAATGTTTATTTTATTACAAACCTATCATGTTAATGTAAGAATTAATTTACAAATTTGAAGCACTATAAAGTAGAAATAATTTTTTGAGAAACTTAATTTAATCCTTAATACTCGTTTCCCGATTACGAAGCAAATCAGGGACGCCAACGACATTATATCCGGCATCGACGTGAACTACTTCCCCTGTAACACCAGATGACAGATCTGATAAAAGATAAAGACCTGCACCACCTACATCGTCCAGCAGAATGTTTTTACGCAAAGGTGAATATTCTTCGTTCCACTTATAAACTTGTCGTGCACCGCCAACGGCGCTGCCAGCTAGCGTTCGCATGGGACCAGCAGAAATCGCGTTTACACGAATATCAGCAGGACCCAAATCTACAGCTAAATACTTTACACTAGCTTCGAGCGCGGCTTTTGCTATTCCCATAACATTATAATTAGGCATGACACGCTCTGCCCCGGAATAAGTTAACGTGATAAGACTACCGCCATCAGGCATTAATTTAGCAGCTTTATTTGCCAACGTAGTAAAAGAAAAGCATGAAATATCAAGGGTTTTATTAAAGTTATCGCGGCTTGTTTCTAAGTATTTTCCTGTTAATTCATCTTTATCCGAATAGGCTACCGAATGGACCAAAAAGTCAAGATTACCCCAGACTGCCTCGATCTCGTTGAAAACCGAATCGATACTAACATCATCGCCAACATCACAAGATAAAATAATCTTAGAGTCCAAAGACTTAGCGAGGGGAATAACACGCTTCGCAAATCCCTCTCCTTGGTATGTAAAAGCTAACTCTGCACCATTTTCCGCCGCCGCCTTTGCTATACCCCAAGCAATTGAATGATCGTTCGCTACCCCGAAAACCAATCCTCTTTTGCCATTCATTAATTTCGTTTTCGACATATTCTTATTTTAAATCATGCGTCCCGCAGTGATGTAAAAGTGAGTGAGGCATTAGTACCTCCAAATCCAAAACTATTAGATAAAGCGCATCCTATTTCCACATTATCCCGGCGCTTCGTTACCAATGGCATATCCCCCACCTCGGGATCCATATTTTCAACATTGGCCGATGCTGAAATAAAACTATGTTCCATCATTAACAACGTATAGATTGCTTCATGAACACCTGTCGCCCCGAGAGAATGCCCCGTTAAGGATTTAGTTGAACTAAAAGCAGGTATAGCGTTTTGTTTACCAAAAACTTCTCGCAACGCGGACAGTTCCTTCACATCACCAACCGGTGTAGAAGTTCCATGTGTATTTATATAATCTACTGATCTATCAACGTTTTCCAATGCCATATTCATACAGCGCACAGCACCCTCACCAGAGGGCTGCACCATATCATAACCATCTGAAGTAGCACCGTATCCAGCAACTTCCCCGTAAATCTTGGCTCCTCGTGACCTAGCATGCTCCAATTCTTCAAGAACAAGGACCCCACCACCACCAGCAATAACAAAACCATCTCTATCTGAATCAAATGGTCGGGATGCTTTGGTGGGAATACTATTATAGCTCCCCGAGAGAGCAGGCATTGCATCAAATAGAACCGTCATCGTCCAATCTAACTCTTCGCCTCCACCAGCAAATACAATATCCTGTTTTCCAAACTGGATTAGTTCAGCAGCATTTCCGATACAATGCGCACTGGTAGCACAAGCAGAACTGATTGAATAATTAATACCTTTTATTTTAAAGGCCGTCGCCAAGGTTGCTGAATTAGTGCTGGACATAGTCCTCGGCACCATAAAAGGGCCCACCTTTTTAGCACTCGAATTACGTGCCGTATCAAAAGCAACAAGTAGGTTTTTTGTAGAAGGCCCCCCCGAACCCATAATCAACCCTGTACGATCGTTGGATACATCATCAAATTGAAGACCAGAATCCTCAATTGCCTGATCCATAGCTATATAATTATATGCAGCTCCATCCCCCATAAATCTGCGTTTCTTCCTATCTATAAATTTATCCAAATCTATCTTTGGGGCTCCATGAACGTGACTACGAAAACCTCGCTCCTCGTATTCCGGGGCAAATGAAATACCGGATGTGCCATTTTTTAGCGATTCCGTTACTTCCAATTTATCATTGCCAATACTGGAAACAATTCCTATTCCCGTCACCACTACACGTTTCATAAATACCTCACATTTGATCAGTGGAAGTAAACACTCCCACCCGTAGATCTTGGGCTTCATACACTATTTGCCCATCAACATCTAAATTTCCATTAGCAATGCTAATAGCAAAATCTCTTCTCAATACTCGTTTAATATCAACATTATAGGTGATAAGCTTCGATTCAGGTGTGATCTGCCCATTGAACTTTAATCTACCTAAACCCAATGCCCGGCCCCGACCCGGGGCCCCCAACCAACCAAGATGAAAACCAACTAATTGCCATAAGGCATCCAGCCCTAAACATCCAGGCATAACCTGATCATTCTCAAAATGACAAGAAAAAAACCAAAGATCCGGTTTAACATCAAACTCCGCGGTGACAGAACCTTTGCTAAATTCACCGCCTGCGTTAGTAATATTTGTAATACGATCAAACATCAACATTGGTGGCAAAGGCAACTGCGCGTTGCCTTCCCCGAACAATCTCCCATGACCACAATCGATCAAATCGTCATATGTAAAACTACTGCGATCGTTTATGCTCATTGAAGTCGTAGCCCTTAACCTTTTTAGCCAATCTCACCTAATTTCAAGCTCATGCGAAAAACAACCAGACATCAAAAAAGTTATGTTGCTTCTATGATACAATCAACTTTCGCTTGCCCCTATACTCTTTATATGAACTCTATTTGGATTGACCAGTCCTGGTAATAAAAAATTATTCGGGATCGGAAGTTTCTTCCTTTTCCTTCTTGATCTCTTCACCAGTTTCTTGGTCAACGGCTTTGATGCTAAGTTTAACTTTTCCGCGATTATCAACCGCCAAAACTTTAACTTTAACCTGGTCTCCCTCGTTAACAATATCGGTGACTTTTCCAACGCGCTGAGGAGCCAATTCACTGATATGAACTAAACCATCCTTAGCACCAAGAAAATTAACAAAGGCCCCAAAATCCACAACCTTAACAACTTTGCCATCATAAATCACCCCAACTTCCGGCTCCGCGACTATGCCCTTAATCCAGTTAATAGCTGCATCACCGGCCTCAGCTGAGACAGCAGCGACGTTAATGACACCGTCATCATTAATATCGATCTTGGCTCCAGTAACCTCGCAGATTTCACGGATTACCTTTCCACCAGTGCCAATAACATCACGAATCTTGTCTTTAGGAACAGACAAGGTTGTGATTCGCGGGGCGTTATTGCTGACATCTAATCGGGCCGTATCTAGTGCCTTCGCCATTTCTCCAAGAATATGGAGGCGACCTTCACAAGCCTGCTCAAGAGCGGTTTGCATAATCTCCTCTGTAATACCCGTAATTTTGATATCCATTTGGAGAGAAGTTACACCCTCGGATGTTCCCGCCACTTTGAAATCCATATCTCCTAAATGATCTTCATCGCCCAGTATATCGGAAAGAACGGCAAATCCTCGATCCTCTTTGATAAGGCCCATTGCAATGCCAGCAACGGGGCGAGAGATTGGAACACCTGCATCCATTAGCGATAGGGATGTACCACAGACTGTCGCCATTGAAGAAGATCCATTTGACTCTG